>Ga0209131_1000460_pt1 | contig 29375 bp, 27 predicted proteins | sample GraSoi_2013_40cm_FD_185826 | JGI IMG/M metagenome (GOLD analysis project Ga0209131, IMG submission 185826) | Grasslands soil microbial communities from the Angelo Coastal Reserve, California, USA - Sample 9_17_2013_40cm (SPAdes) (version 2) | ecosystem: Environmental > Terrestrial > Soil >...
GTGCAAAAGTCTTCAAATTCAGTTATCATAACCTTGTCCTCTGTTGTGTAAGAGTGTGTTGTGGTGACTCATTTCTTATCACATCAGAGGATTTTTTGTCAATTCATTGAACTAGCATAACGCCCTAATAGTTAAAGAGATTGATAAGGCTACAGACGATGTATCTAAAGTCTTTGAGAAATCTTCATCTCAACCTTCTCAACCACGACTGGAAATCACTTCAATTAGTCAGAACAGCTACGGTGTAACTTCGAAAACCGTTGCCGAATTTGAATTACAACTAATCGAGTTGCTGCAAGAAGGTAAACCCCAAAAGCAACCTGTATGGAAAAAATTAAAAGAGCCTGTAACGGTAGGAAAATAAGGTTGTACCTTTGAAGGAGACACTATGACACAACGCAAATACACCAACCGCAGCTACCTCGACGCGCTCGAGAAAAAAGTCCTGATCTACGACGGCGCCATGGGCACCAGCCTGCAAAACCAACACCTGACCGCCGAGCATTTCGGCGGCGAGAAGCTCAACGGTTGCAATGACTACCTGGTCATCTCCTACCCGGAAGCGGTAGAGAAAGTCCACCGCTCCTTTCTGGAGGTGGGCGTGGACGTGCTCGAGACGGACACCTTTCGCTCCAACCGCCTGACGCTGGGTGAGTACGGGCTGGGCGAACGCACCATTGAGATCAATAAGGCCGGCGCCGGGCTGGCTCGCCGCCTGGCGGACGAATATGCCGCCAAGACCGGCCAGCCGCGCTTCGTGGCCGGCTCCATTGGCCCCTCGGGCAAACTGCCCTCGGCCGACGACCCAGAACTCTCCAACATGGGCTTCGACGAACTGGCCGAACTGTTCCGCGAACAGGCCGTCGGCCTGCTGCAGGGCGGCGCGGACGTGCTGCTTATCGAGACCTCGCAGGATATCCTGGAAGTCAAAGCCGCCATCACCGGCATCCAGAAAGCCTTCGAAGAGACCGGCATCTGGGTTCCGCTCCAAGCCCAGGTGACGCTCGACACCACCGGGCGCATGCTGCTTGGTACTGATATTACCGCTGCGCTGACCATCCTGGAAGACCTGCCGATCGACGTGATCGGGCTGAACTGTTCCACCGGACCGGAGCACATGCGCGAGCCCATCCGCGTATTGGGCGAGCTCACCACGCTGCCGATCTCCTGCATCCCCAACGCCGGGCTGCCGCTCAACGTGGACGGCCAAGCCGTCTACCCGCTCGAACCGCAGCCGTTTGTCGAGGCGCTGGTCGAGTTCGTCGAGAAGCACCACATCTCGGTCGTGGGCGGCTGCTGCGGCACGACCCCCGCACATTTGAAACTGCTGGTCGAAAAGCTGGGGAACCATCCGCACCCGGCCCGCCCGGAAGAATCCACCCCACGGCTGTCGTCCTCCATTACGGCCATGAACATGCACCAGGACCCACCGCCCACCTTGCTGGGTGAGCGCTGCAGTGCTCAGGGTTCGCGCAAGTTCAAGCGCATGCTGTTGGAGGAAGATTACGACGGTATTCTCGAAATGGCCCGCGAACAGGTGGCTGGCGGCGCGCACGCGCTCGATATTTCCTGCGCCGTCACCGAGCGCCCCGATGAGGCCGAACTGATGCGCAAGGTGGTCAAGAAGCTCGAGATGGGCGTGGAAGTGCCGCTGGTGATCGACTCCACGGAAGTGGACGTGCTCGAGATTGCGCTCAAGACAGCGCCCGGGCGCTGCCTGATCAATTCTACGCACCTGGAGAGCGGCCGCGCCAAGGCCGATAAGATCTTCGGCCTGGCCAAGACTCACAATGCGGCTGTCATCGTCCTGACCATCGATGAGAGCGGCATGGCCAAGTCTGCCGAGCGCAAGCTGGAAGTGGCCCGGCGGATCTACGACATTGCCGTCAACGACCACGGCCTGCGTCCGGACGCACTGGTCTATGATGCGCTGACCTTTATCCTGTCCACCGGCGATGCAGAGTTCTTGAATTCAGCGGTCGAGACGATTGAGGGCATTCGCTTGATCAAGGAAAACCTGCCCGGTGTGATGACCTCGCTGGGTGTCTCCAACGTCTCCTTCGGGCTTTCCCAATCTGCCCGTCCCGTGGTGAACTCGGTCATGCTCTACCACTGCGTGAAGGCCGGGCTGGATATGGCCATCGTCAACCCGGTGCATATTAAGCCGTATGCCGAAATCGACCCGGTTGAACGCGAACTGGCCGACGATTTGATCTTCAACCGCCGTCCCGATGCGCTGCAGCGCGTTATCCAACACTTCGAGAACATCGCCCCCGAAGAGGAAGGCAGCAGCCTGGTCGACCCGACCGAGGGCATGAGCCCCGAGGAGCGCCTGCACTGGAGCATCCTGCACCGTCACAAGGAAGGCGTCGAAGCCGATATCGACGCGATCATCCAGCGCGATAGCGCACCCTCGAGTTCGCCGACCCGCCACGAGGTGGCGGTCAAGACGCTCAATAGCGTGCTGCTGCCGGCCATGAAAGAAGTCGGTGACAAGTTCGGCGCCGGGGAGTTGATCCTGCCCTTCGTGCTGCAGTCGGCCGAGGTGATGAAGAAATCCGTCGCGCACCTGGAAGGCTACCTGGAAAAAGTCGAGGGCGTCACCAAGGGCACGGTCGTGATCGCCACCGTTTACGGCGACGTGCACGACATCGGCAAGAACCTGGTCAAGACCATCCTGGCGAACAACGGCTATACCGTCGTCGACCTGGGCAAACAGGTGCCGGCCGAGACGATCATCTCCAAAGCGGCCGAGATCAACGCCACCGCCATCGGGCTTTCGGCGCTGCTGGTCAGCACTTCCAAGCAGATGCCGTTGATCATCAACGAACTCCAGCGCCGCAATCTGAAATTCCCGGTATTGGTGGGTGGCGCAGCCATCAACCGCCGTTTTGGCCGCCGCATCCTGTTTACCGAGGATGGTGCGGCCTACGATCCGGGCGTCTTTTACTGCAAGGATGCCTTCGAAGGCCTCGACACGATGGATCAGTTGATCGATGACAAGCGCAAACCGGCCCTGCTCGAGCAGATGCATAAGGACGCCGATATGGAAATGGGCCGGGCCGCTGCGCAGCCCGAGCGCGCACCCAGCGAAATTACGCACTCGAACATCGTCCCTGCGCCGATCCCGCTCCCTGAAAAGTGGGGCTACCGCGTCGTCAAGGATATGCCGCTCGAGATCGTCATGCAGCATCTCAACATCAACGAACTCTACCGCTTGTCGTGGGGCGCCAAGAGCACACATGGCGAAGAATGGGAAAAGCTTAAGAAAGAGTTTGACGAGCGCCTCGGAAAAATGAAAAAGGACGCGCTGCGCTACAAGTGGCTCCAACCCCAGGCGGTTTATGGCTTCTTCCCTTGCCAGGCCGACGGCAATCAACTGATTGTCTATAATCCCGAGACACTTGCTTCGGCTTCGCCAGAAGAACTTGCACGTTTTTCCTGTCCACGCCAGCCTTATGACGATCATCTGGCCCTGTCGGATTACTTCGGTTCAGTGGGATCCGGACAGATGGATGTAGTCGCCTTTCAAGTCGTCACCGTCGGCCAGGTGGCCAGCGAAAAGTTCGACAAACTCCAGGCGGCCAACGATTACAGCGAGGCCTATTTCACGCATGGCCTGGCCGTGCAGACGGCTGAGGCCACTGCTGAATACCTGCACCGCCATATCCGCCGCGAGTTGGGCATCTCCGAAAAGCAGGGCAAACGCTATTCGTGGGGTTACCCGGCCATCCCCGACCTGGAAGACCACCTGAAAGTCTTCGAGCTGCTTCCCGCCGAAAAGGAACTTGGCATGCAGCTCTCACCCGCTTATCAGTTGATCCCAGAGCAGTCCACGGCGGCGATCATCGTCCATCATGCCCAGGCCAAGTATTACAGCGTGGGCGAGAGCCGCGTGGAACAGTTGATGAAGGGTTAATATGATCCGCACGTTATTGAATGCAAAGATCCATCGCGCCGTGGTAACGAGTGCTGACCTCAATTACGAGGGCAGCCTGACGGTGGATGCGGCTCTGCTGGAAGCAGCCGGTATCCGTGAGTTTGAGCTGGTCCAGGTGGTGGACGTGGAAAACGGCGCACGCCTGGAGACCTATGTCATTTCAGCCCCTCACGGTTCCGGCACGATCCAGGCCAATGGTGCCGCGGCGCGGCTGGTATTGCCGGGTGACCATATTATTATCATGACGTATGCCCAGGTGCCCGAGCCGCTGCCAGCCGAATGGCTACCCAATATTGTTCTCGTGGATGAGCAGAATCGCATCCGTGAAGTGAAGCGAGGCGGTCATGGTCCCGATTAAATCCTCGCGTCAAATATTTCAGTATGGCAAAATTTAACGTCGGCCAATGCAACCATCCCCTTCACCTTTCGGGTTGAGGATGGAATTCAAACCGGTTAAAAATTTTCCCTGGAAAATTGTTCATGTCTGATTTGACGATCCCGATTTTATTGTTACTGGATGGCCTGCTATTTGCTCTTTCAGCAGTTTTTGCGCATGAGATTGGGCTTGACCCTAACACAATCTGGGGCCGGACCCGTTTCCTTTTATTGTTTGTTGGAACGGTGCTGGTTTTCATTTCCGTACTATTATTCTATTCCAGCAGAATCAAGGATAACTTTTTCGTTTCCGTAATAAAATCCAAAATCGTTAATATCCTGTTCACTCTGGGACATATTTGGATAATCATTTTTCTAATTTACATCTGGTTCATTACATATGGTAATTGGACAACCTGGAAGCATTCAACCAGTTATTACGACCAGTTGGCGAACGCATTTGATAATGGGCAGCTTAATATTGATATACAGCCGGGCGCAGCTTTTCTGGCTGCGCCTGATCCTTATAATCCGGTAAACAGGCCTGCCTTCAACACTGAAATTTGGGATATGTCCTTCTACAAGGACAGGTTCTATTTGTATTGGGGCCCGTTACCGGCCTTTTTGATTGCACCGATTAAACTTTTTTCCGACACAAAAATCACAGACAATTATCTGGTTTTTCTCTTTTTCTCAGGCTTATTGATTTTTAATTCATTGATTCTCTTAAAACTGTGGCGTAGATTCTTTGCAGATATATCTGGGTGGAATCTTTTGATCTGCATGCCACTCGTAGGCCTGATATCACCGATTCTTTGGTCTATTAATGGTGCCCGGGTTTACGAAGCGGCCATTGGGGCAGGCCAATTTTTTCTGGTTGGGGGCATTTTTTTTGCATTCTCGGCCTTTGATCAAGGTACAAAAATCGACAAAGTAAAACTATTCTTCGCCGGGCTTTTTTGGGCCTGTTCCGTGGGGTCGAGGGCGATTAACGCGTTATCGGTAATATTCTTTGTGGGCCTTATTGCTTTTTGGATTGCAAAAAATTTATCCGGGCATATGACGTGGAGGAAATTTTTTCCAGAAATCAGTGCCCTGAATGCCCCATTGATTGTCGGCGCGGTTGCCATAGGTTGGTATAACTGGGCACGCTTTGATTCGCCGCTCGAATTTGGCTTCCGCTATGCAATCACTATACTAAATCTTAATAAACAATCCAGCCTCGTCTTCCATCCCGGTTATTTTTTCCTAAACCTTTATAGTTATTTATTCCAACCGTTCGATCTGGTTTCGAAATTTCCGTTCATTCAGCCTGGGGCTATGACATCGGACCTTCTGAATAAACTTACTATGGTAACGCCCCAAATTTATTTTTCCGGACGGATGGCCGGGTTATTATTCTGTGCACCTTTTCTGGTGCTTAGCCTGGTTCATTTCCATTCGAACTTCAGACCTCCTCGAGAGGAGAATCTATCCAAAGATGCTCTTTCCTATGACTTTGTTATTTACCTTCTTGAGGGATCGTTTATGATTGGTTTTGTCAGTCTCACGTTCTTTTTTTTTGGACAGATGCGCTATCTTGTCGACGTAATCTCTCAAATCACGCTTCTTGCGATCATTGGATATTGGGAAATTATTGCCACCCAGCAAAGATTGGAGTCTGTTCGTTTCAAAATATTTCTGGGTTTCGCCAATTTACTTCTCGTGATTACGATTTGTAGTGGCCTGCTTCTGGCTATTTCAAGCGACTACGATCGCTTGAAAACGTTAAATCCCGTCCTATTCGAAAAGATTGTTAATTCTCTGAATATTCAAAAATAAAGCCTTTTTTTCTAAAAATCTTCAGTAACATCAGGATCATCTTGAGCAAGGATAAAATATGTTGCTTGCAATCGACATTGGCAACACCAACCTGACGATTGGCCTGTATCAGGCCGATAAGCTGGCCCATCACTGGAGGCTGGCAACGGATCATAACCGCATGCCCGATGAATACGGCCTGCAGATCCTTGGCTTGCTCACGCACGTGGGCCGGACACCCACCGACCTGACCGGTATCTCGCTGGCCTCGGTTGTTCCTCCTCTCACGGGGCGGGTACTCCAGGCCTGCCGCGAATATCTCATGCATGAACCGCTGGTGGTCGATACCGGTGTCAAAACGGGTGTGCGCATCCGCTATGAAGACCCGAAAGCCGTCGGTGCGGACAGGGTTTGCGACGCGGCCGCGGTAATCCAGCTATATGGCGGCCCGGCCTGTGTGGTCGATTTTGGCACGGCGACAACTTTCAACGCGATTACCAAAGGGGGGGATTATCTTGGTGGCGCCATAACAGCCGGGATAAATCTGGCTGCCGAGGCGCTTTATACGCATGCCGCCAAACTCCCTCGTATTGACCTGCAGCGCCCTCCGTCGGTCATTGGACGCAATACCACGCATGCCATGCAATCGGGATTGTTATTTGGTTACGTCTGCATGGTGGAGGGCATGGTTGAACGCTTCCGCGAGGAACTCGGCGCGGATATGAAAGTCATTGCTACCGGCGGCATGGCAGAAATCGTCGCCAAAGAAACCCCTGTAGTCCAGATTATTGCTCCATGGCTGACTTTGGATGGCTTGCGGATCATCTGGGAATTGAATCAATAAATTATAAAAAATCATAGCCTGTCTTGATGTTCAGGCGTCTTCAGTTTACAGGCAGATTATTCTATCTTGGATTATCCATTATCAGATTGAAAGGCAATCTATGAAACGAATTTTTCCGGCCATAATGGTCTTTTTTCTTTTAACGGGTTGCTCGACGCCCGGGGTGATGGCGTTTTTCGTCACCGCAACACCCATGCCAACAATCACTCCTACGTCCACCGCGACATTTACGCCCTCGTCGACTCCCACCGAGACGCTGACCCCTCTCCCGACGGACACGCCGCTGCCGACAGCAACACCCACTGCGCTGCTGACGCTGAAAGGACCGGGGAGTATCATATGCCCGATCCTGCTCTATCACCATATTAAAGTAGTGGACCAGCTACCCGTGCCGGAGGTTGCCAAAGAGACTTTTGTCTCACCTGACGATTTTCATGCGCAGATGCAGGCGCTCAAGGATTGGGGTTATACCCCGATCCCGATTTCGTTGCTCATCCAGGCAATTACTGTTGGCGCGCCGCTGCCAGACCGCCCGGTCGTAATTACTTTTGATGATGGCGATATATCTATTTACACTACCGCATTCCCAATTATGAAAGAATTTGGCTTTGTCGGAGTTAATTATATTGTTGGCAACCGCCTGGCTTCTGACGGGTTCATAAACACTGCTCAACTCAAGGAAACCATCGCTGCCGGTTGGGAGGTGGGCAGCCATTCGATGACTCACACTGACCTGACTCTCTCCCCGAATCTCGATTGGGAAATCTTCCAATCGAGAGTGGATCTTGAAAATGCGCTGGGTGTGGAGGTAACGACGTTCGCCTTTCCTTTCGGCCTTGGCAATGAATCGGAAAATATTATGAATAAAATCCGTGCACATTACAGCGCCGCCGTAGGCCTTGGAGCGTCTGTGGATCAGGCGCCCGGCAACCAGTATTATCTCTGGCGGCGTCCGGTCAAATATGGTTGGGATGCGGCGACCCTCGGCTCCTACCTGCCCTGGAATACACCACGCAGTCAGTAATGATGGTTTTGTCTCTTTACAGGTATAATCGGTGCGATGTCTAGCCTGAAACGACTGATTTTTATTGTTCTGCTTGCCTGTTTGAGCGCCTGTTCCGGTGGATTAAACATTTTCCCTTCACCAACACCGATCCCGCCTACTTTCACGCCTGCACCTCCGACAGCAACACCTGTCCCTTTGGCGCTGACTGTTAATGGTGACAGTATTACAACCGATGAATTCAATGCGGAACTGGCGCGTTACCAGGCTGCCCAGGTGGCTCTGGGCAGTCACCCAAGCGACCAGGAAGCAACTGGGCCGGTGACCGAGGAATTCATTGCACAACTTTTGCTCGCTCAAGGGGCCGCGGAAGATAGTTTTACTCTGGATGATGCTGCTTTGCAGACGCGCATCGATGCACTGGCTGCCAGCCTGGGCGGAGCAGATAAACTATCGGCGTGGCAGCAGGCAAATGGATATAGCGATGAAAGCTTCCGGGCAGCCTTGAAGCGTGAGGCTGCTGCTGCCTGGATGCGGGATAAAATTATGTCAGGTGTTCCCAGCACCGCGGAGCAGGTTCACGTCCGCCAGATTTTGCTCTATAATCAGGATAGCGCCCAAAAATACCTGAATCAGCTCCAGGCAGGAGCCGATTTCGATGAACTCGCCGCTCAAGTTGATCCGGTAACCCATGGTGATATTGGCTGGTTCGCCCGCGGTTATCTTGCTGAAAAGCCGGTCGAGGATGCGGCTTTTGCACTTGAACCCGGCAAGGTTAGTGATATTATTCAAGATAAGGTTGGCTTTCACATTATCAAGCTGATCGAACATCAAGCCGACCGGCTGCTCTCGCCGGATGAAGTCCTTGCCCTGCAGAATCGCGCTATGGAAGAATGGCTTGCCAAACGTCGTCAGCAGAGCAGTATCGTCCTGGCTCCGAAATAGCCAACAGGAGAAAGACGGATGAATAATAATCTCAATTATCCCGGACAACCCAAAGCTGCCCGTGGCAAAAAAAACAGCTCGGATTTGATCTGGAATGTGTTGACCGTCGTGATGCTGATCGGTGCATTATGCCTGGCCGGTTATTTCGTCAGCCTGCTCCAAAACCCGTACTCGCTTCTGAATCCTTTCCCGCCTCCCACCGCTTTTCCCACTCCCATCCCACCCACGATCACTCCGGTGGCCCTGGACGCGACCTGGACTCCGACTATTACAGTTGAACCTACCATTACGAACACTCCACGCCCCACGTTCACGCTCGAGCCTTCGGCGACACTTTTCACAATGGCCACAGCTACATCCGCTTTCACACCGACCAAAACGCCCAAACCGACGGGGGTTCCCTTTTCGGCAACGGTTTCTTACCAGGACAGCACTCTTTTCCGTACTGATACCAGTTGCGATGTTATGCTGGTTGCCGGGCAGACTATGGATGCAGGGAATAATCCGGTGATTGGTTTGATCGTCAAGTTGGGTGGCAGTCTCCCTGGAAAAGTATTCAACCCTCCTGAAGTCAAACTTACCGGTATCGCAACAGCCTATGGTCCGAGCGGGTTCGAATTTAATCTTGGCGTTAAGCCTGTATCGAGTAGTAATTCACTATGGGTGCAACTTTTTGACCAGGGCGGTGCACCGCTCTCCAACCAGCTCTTTCTGACAACTTTCAAGGATTGCAAAAAGAATCTGATCTTAATCCGTTTTCAGCAGAAATAACCAGAAAACTGCTTTTGTATAAAAATGGCCGGCGCTTTCGAAAGCGCCGGCCATTTTTATTATTCTTATTGATAGTTACTGTTCATCATACCAGCACGTTCCAACTGCTGTATTTTGGATACTTTCCATGCACGACATCATTGAAGATCCCCCGCAACTTTTCCGTGACGGGACCCATGTTCCCATCGCCGATGGGGCGGTGATCGATCCTGGTCACAACCATCACCTGCGCGGCTGTTCCGGTCATAAACAATTCATCGCAGATCAGCGCTTCGCTGCGGTCAATCGAACGTTCCACCACGCTCAATCCTAGTTCGTTCTTGGCCAGTTCCATGACGGTGCGGCGGGTAATGCCTTCGAGGATATTGTCTGTCACCGGTGGGGTGATCAACACGCCATCACGTACGATGAATACATTCATGGCTGTTCCTTCAGAAATGTGGCCGTTGTGGTCGAGAACAAGGGCTTCATCGAACCCGGCGCGGACGGCATCGGTCTTCATCAGCGCGGAATTTGCATACGCGCCGCTGATCTTGCCACGGGCAGGGATGACGTTATCGTCCACGCGCCGCCAGGATGAAACGGTAACATGTGCACCGTCCTCGTTTTTGCCGTAAGCCCCAAAGGGCAGGGCGAAAATGCCCAGCTCATTGCGCAAATCGTGCAGGCGCACCCCGATCCCGGCATCTGCTTTGTAGCCCAGCGGGCGGATATAGACATCCTGTTTCCAGTCGTCTGTTTTGAGCAGGTCAATCGTCAACTGCGTCAGGCTTTCGGGAGTGTAGGGCAGGTCGATCAACATCATCCGGGCGGAATGCAGAAAACGCCGGTAATGTTCAAGCGGGCGGAAGACGTATAGCTTTTTCTGCTCTTCACTCCAGTAACCGCGCAGGCCGCCAAAGATGGCTGTGCCATAGTTCAACGCATGCGTGGCGATGCTGATCTTGGCCTCACCAAAGGGGACGATCTTGCCTTCAAAAAATGCGTGCTGTGTCTCGTTCATGATTATTTCCCTGACAGGATAAGGTAAAGCCGGTCTGCTGTGAGCCGAATTATACCGTACCATCTTTGGCAGTTCCCTGATGCTTGACAAAACCTGCTCTGAATAGGTATAATTTGATTAGATACATATCTAATTAGATAGACAGGTAGAAGGTGCACAATGGAACAGAATGAAATGCTCGAATTCGTCAAAGCGCTCTCCCATGCCGACCGCCTACGCGTTGTGGGGGTGTTGGCGCAGGGATCGGCTTCTGTGAAGGAAATCTCTGAAATGCTCGGCATGCCCTTTCGGGACGTGTTCGAGCACCTCGAGATGCTCTCGCGTGCAGGTGTGGTGCTCGAACAGGCAAGTCTCTGGAGCATTGATTCGCGCAAGATGGAAAACATGTCTCGCCGGCAGTTCGAGGGCCAGCGCGAGTCGTATGAGCCGGCGCCCGACCTGCGGGATAAATCTCGCAAGGTACTGGCGGCCCATCTTAACCCGGATGGGACCATCAAGCAGATTCCCCTCCAGCCGGCCAAGCTTCAGGTCATTCTGGATTATGTCCTGCAGGCCTTCACCCCCGGTATCATCTACACTGAGAAGGAAGTCAACATGATCATCCGCCGTTTCCACCTGGATACGGCCGGCCTGCGCCGCGACATGATCGACCGGGGCATGCTCGAGCGCAAGAGCGACGGCTCGCAGTACTGGAGGCCGGAATGACGGAGCAAAACACCGAACTGGTGGCGGTCTTTAAAGCCCTGGCCGATTCCAGCCGCCTGAAACTCGTCGGCCTGCTGGCGCGGCAGCCCTACACTGTGGAACAGTTGGCCGCCATGCTGGAACTCAGACCTTCGACGATCTCCCACCACCTGGCGAAATTATCCGAAGTGGGCCTGGTATCCGCCCGGGCCGAGGGTTATTACAGCGTGTACCAGCTTGAAAAAGCCGCCCTGTCTGCCAATATGCAGCGCATCTTTTCCACGGACCAGATGGCCTCCGTCACCGCGGATGTGGATTTGGATGCCTTCGACCGCAAGGTGGTCAACGATTACCTGCTGCCCGATGGCAGTTTGAAAACCATCCCGGCCCAGCGCAAGAAGCTCGAAGCGGTCTTGCGCTATGTCGTCAAAAGCTTCGAGCCGGGCGCACGCTACAGCGAGAAACAGGTCAATAAAATCCTGTCCTGCTTTCACGAGGATACGGCCTCCTTGCGCAGGGAACTGGTCGGCTATAAGTTGATGGCGCGTGAAGGGGGAGGGGGAGAGTACTGGAGAGTGGATGAGTAAGGGCAGGTCTCAGACCTGCCCTTACTCACTCACCTTACGCAGAATGCTAATTAAAGAAAAACCATTCATCACGAAGTACACGAAGGGGCACGAAGGGGCACGAAGGAAATCTCAAAGACACCTGGCTTTTTGGCTAAAAATCAAAGATTTTGATCTTCTTAGTGTCACTTCGTGTCCTTTGGGTTTAAAACCCTGTAACTGCGTAAGGTGAGTTACTCATTATTTTTTTGGGTGTAGCGAAAAGACTTCATCGCTTCCCAGCAACTTCCCCAGTCCTTCCGATTCCAGCGCCAGCACCTTGCTGTTGGCGAAATAGTCGAAATTGAAATCGGTCGCATCGCCGGCCTTCTTGCCCGGCACCGGCATCAGGCGGGCCGTCAGCGGCTTGTTCAGCCGCAGCGACAGAGCTGAAATATCCAGCAGGAGCGCCGCGATCTGGTCGACAGTCACGTCCCCGGGCAGGGGAATCGTATCCAGCCCGGTGCCGCATACGGCAGAGTACATCAGCAAGTCCCGGACGGTCAACGTACCCTCGGCGGCACGTTTGGAGAGCGTCGAATCTTCCAGTACCGGCGCCATGAAGCCGCAGAAACCCGCGCGTGGAAAGTCCGCCCGGTCGATCGACTCGGTTAGGATGGCCGCGGCTGCCAGCGAACCGTGCAGGCCCACTTTGGGCACACCGATGCGTTCCATGGCCGCGCCCAGCGACTGGGCTTCCTTGGGGAAGGGCGCCAGTGAGAAATCGATCCCGCCGAATTTGATGCTGAACTGGTATTTGAGCGGCTCGGCCGCCGTGGCCAGCTTGCGCCCGTGGGTTTCCAGTTCGGCCATCAGGGCTTTGCGGCCTTCATCGATCGTTTTTGCGTTTTCGAAGGCCGTCACGGCCAGGTCGGCGCATTCAATAGCCAGCGAAAAAGTCGTCCCGTCTGCCGAGTCATGATAAGCCCCCGGGAAGAACGGTCCGCCCGCCGGGACGTTGGCAATCGCCGAAAAGCGCAGGTTGGCGAATCCGTCCGGCGTGAGTTCTGCATTGCGCACAATCACCTGTGCGCAGGCCTTTACGGCGGCCAGCGAAATGCCCTTTTCGGCTGTGCCCATCTCGCCGCAGAAAAAGATATTCTTGGACGCGCCGATCGCGTCCGGGATCATTTCATAACTCTCGGGCACCTCCGGCAGGGCCGGGCCAAGCGCGGCATAATCGATCCCGGCTGCCTGCATCAGGGCGCTCAGTTTTTGCGCCATGCGTGGAGCTAGGCCGATGGAATCCGGGCCCAGGATACTGGCAAAGGGGAAGGACGCCAGGCGCGTAGTCTGCACTTCATAGCCGGCTTCTTCAAAGATGGCGCGGGCCTGCTTCAGGAACAGGCCCGCCGTCTGGATCTTTGCCTCGTTCAACGGCCAGCCCACATTCATAAAATAGGTGATCGAACGGATCTTCATAAGGCCTCTTTACATTTTTCTCTGCCGGACGACTTCGAACATCAACACTGCGCCAGCGGCAGCAGCGTTCAATGATTCTATTTTACCCGGCATTGGGATATTCACCCTGTGATTTGCCAGTTTGCGGGCAGATTCGCTGGCCCCATCCGCTTCGCCGCCGACGATCAAAGCCAGCGGCGCTGTGAAGTCCGCGGCCCAGCAGGATGTCTGACCTTCGGCATCGGCCAGGAAAACGGTTAATCCCCTGGTATAGGCGCGGATCGAATCCCAGCCCAGGCCGCACAGCGCCAGACGGAAGTGCGCCCCCATCCCGGCGCGCACCACTTTCGGGCTGAACGCGTCTACCGTTTCGGGCGGGATGAACACTGCCTGGGCCCCTGCCGCTGCCGCGCTGCGGATCAACGTTCCCAGGTTGCCCGGGTCGCGGATCTGGTCGGTAATCAGCACAAAGTTGAGCGATTCGAGATCGGGTAATTCAGGCTCAGGAGATTCAAGCACGGCCAGAATCCCCTGCGTGGTTTCGGTCTCGCTGATCGATTCCAGCAGCGCAGTTTCGACCTGCTCCACATCGATGTCTTTTGCCTTAAGCTGCTCGAGCAGCTTAAGTGCGCGCTCCGGCAGCTCCGGGTTGTGCAGCACAAAGCGGAACGGCCAGCCTGCCGCCAGCGCTTCCTCGACCAGGCGCACGCCCTCGGCCAGGAACGCGCCCGCTTCGCGACGTTCCCTGGGGCGGCCCTGCAGACTGCGGATGAGTTTAAGCTTTGCGTTCTGGCTGGATGTGATCATAGGACAGAGCTCATAGTGATATTTTACACCGGAAGCAATTCCGTCCTCCGGCAGGATTTGACTCGCCGCATGTTTTCGTCTATATTTGCCCAGATTTACCCCAACCTTATCGGAGGAAGTATGCCCGCGCCCAAACGTGATATTTACCTGCTCTCGCCCAAAGAGTACAGCCCGGAAACCATTGCTGTGGCATTTGCCAAGACTTCGCGTTCGCCGGAATCCTTTCGCGAAATTGCCGCCGGCCTGACCGATGAAAAAAGCGCCCAGTTCCACGAGAAATGGGTCGTTGGCTATGGCCATGCATCGGTGGCGGAACATGCCGTGTTACACCTTGCCATCGAAAATGCCTCGCGCCTGGCGATGGAGGCAATCGAATCCAACCGGCTGGCTTCTTATACAGAGAAATCCACGCGCTACCAGAAGTGGGACGCGGACGCTTTCCACATCCCCGTCGAACTGAATGGACACCCATTACGCGCGGAATATATTGCCACCTGCCGGATGCTGTTCGAGAGCTACGCGTCTGCGTTGGAACCTGTGCGCGCCGTGGTGCAGAAAGCGGTGCCGCAGCGCGAGGGTGAAAAGGACGAGGCCTGGGACCGGCGCATTCGCTCGCAGTATGTGGACGTCTGCCGCTTTTTGCTGCCCGCTTCGGCGCTGGCGAATGTGGGCGTGACGGCCAACGGCCGGGTGCTGGAAAACGCCATCCGCAAATGGCGCTCGTCACCGTTAGCCGAAGTGCGTGAGATCGGTGAAACCGTCAAGGATGTGGCCCAGGGCGAGATCCCGACGCTGGTGAAGTATGCCGAGCCGGTGGAGTATTTGCTGGAGACAGGGCGGGAAATCAGTAAATTAGGAATTACTCAATCAGGAGTTAGTAAAGTAGGAGAAGACCAGGGCAAAGACTGGTTGGAATTGGTCGATTACGACAGGGACGGCGAGGAGCGGGTGCTGGCTTCAGCGTTATACCGCTTCGGGGGCATGAGCTACAGCGAGGCGTTGGGCGCGCTACGCTCTGCTGGTGGGAGTCAAGCCGCTGTAGCCGATACGCTGCTATCCCGCCTGGGCAAGCACGATGTCCCTCTGCGTGAGCTGGAGTATGCGAGTTACACCTTTGACCTGGTCCTCGACCAGGGCGGGTATGCCGAGTTCAAACGTCATCGCATGATGACCCAGACGCCGCAGTTGCTGACGGCCAGGCTGGGCTACGCCATCCCGCGCCGGGTGGTGGAAGCCGGTTTCGAGGGCGATTACTGCCGCGCGATGGATGCGGCCGGAAGCCTGTACGAGAAACTGGCGGCCTGGAACCCGCAGGTGGCGCAGTATGTGGTGCCAAACGGTTATAACCGCCGGGTGCTGTTCAGGATGAACCTGCGCGAGGCGTTCAGCTTCTGCGAGTTGCGCGCGGCAGGCAATGCGCATTTCTCGATCCGGCGCGTGGCGCAGCGAGTAGCGGAGGAGATCCGCTCGGTGCATCCGCTTTTGACGAAGTATTTGACCTTACACGATGAAACCTCACTCGGCGTGGAAGAACAGTATTTCACGAAAATGGCCTAAAACAATCGCCCCGCTCAGCGGGGCGATTGTTTTTGCAGCCAGGGACTTCGTTCTCAATAGTATGTCTCTTTTTTCGAGGAGTCCTTTGTATTGACCTATAATCATTGATACGTGCACTCGAAAGGAGAAAGACAATGGCGGTTCTGAAAGATTACAAACATTTCGAAGGCCACCACTGGGAAACCGGATGCATCTATAACTTTTTTGACTATCGTGGCATAAAGGCGCCGCATACCGGGCAGCCCTATAGTGAAGCCTTAATGCTGGGCGTGAGCGGCGGGATTGTGATGGGCTACTTTTCCTTTGCCTATAAAGGTTATGACCCACAGGCCCGCATCCTCACCCGTAATACCTTCGACCCGCGGACGACCATGCTCTCACGACTGGGCGTGGTGCAGAATGTCTATCAGACGGCCAATCTGGATAAAGGTGAAGCAAATCTGCTGCGGGAATTGGAAAACGGGACGCCCGTGCTGGTCTGGGCAGACGCTTACAGCCTGCCTTATAACTGCTTATCCCCTGAGGAGATGTGGTTTATGAGGCCGGTGCTGGTATATGGGTATGACCAAAAAGCGAAAAATGTTTTGATTGCCGACCGTTCGCAGGTACCCCTGACGGTGACAACCGAAGAACTGGCGCAGGCCCGTGCCCGCGTCAAAAAGGATAAGTTCCGTGTGGCCACGCTGGAAGCCCCCGACCCGGCCAAGCTGGCGACCGCCGTCCAGCAGGGCATCTGGGATTGCATCAAGCTGTTTACCGAAAAACCACCCAAGGGTGGGAAAAACAGCTTTGGCTTTGCCGCTTACAAATGGTTGGCTGAACAGCTTACAAATCCCAGGGCGCGTATGAGCTGGGAAAAAGAGTTCCCGGCCGGAACCAGGATGTATTCAGGGCTCACCTGGGCCTTTTCTGACATTGCCACCTTTGGCTGGGATGACGCCGCAGACCGGTCGCTGTATGCAATTTTTCTGGAGGAAGCCGGCTTGATCTTGAACAAACCGGCTTTACAGGAAGTTGCCCAGCAATTCCGACGCAGCGCGCAGGCCTGGCGCAAACTCAGCCTGGCACTGCTACCGGATGAAGTTCCGGCATTCAAGGAAACGCGCGACCTGATTCTTCTGCGCCGGCATTTATTCAGGGAGCAGGGCGGCGGCGCCCGGGAGCAGACTCAGTCCATTAACGCGCGTTTGAAGGAAATTCGGGACGGGATGGTTGTTCAGTTTCCCCTGGATGCGGAGCAGGTTGCGGCTTTTCGTGAGAATTTGAGTGCACGCATCTTGCAGATCCACGATATCGAAAAAGAAGCCATTGGCCGGCTGCAACATGCAATGAAGTGATCCGGCTTTCGAGACTGTATTAAGAAGGGACGCACCTTTGCCAGGCGCGTCCCTTCTTACGTTAATCTTCTTTCGGGTTGGGATTATTTTCCAGTGTTTTTTCGACCTGTTCGATTACATCGGGTGTGAGCTTCGCGAGCACGTCCAGCGCTTTCATGTTTTCATGCACCTGTTCCACGCGGCTGGCGCCGGTGATCACGCTGCTGACGTTTGGGTTCTTGAGACACCAGGCCAGCGCCAACTGGGCGATCGTGCAGCCCATATCTGCGGCGATGGACTGCAGGGCTTTAACCCTGGCCAGGGCTTCCTGGTCTGTCAGGCGACCTTTCAGCCATTCGTAGCCTTGCAGTGCGCCACGGCTACCGGCCGGGATGCCGTTGTTGTACTTGCCGGTCAGCAAGCCGGAAGCCAGCGGGCTGAAGATGGTGGAGCCATAGCCATAGTCCTTGAAAAGGCGCGCATATTCCTTCTCGAAGCGTTCTCGGGTCAGCATGTTGTACTGCGGCTGCTCCATGACCGGTTTGTGCAGGTGGTGACGTTCGGCGATCTCAATGGCCGCAACGATCTCGGCTGCCGACCACTCGGACGTGCCCCAGTAGAGCGCCTTGCCCTGCTCGATGATGTTATGCAGGGCCCAGACGGTCTCTTCGATGGGTGTAGTTGCGTCTGCGCGGTGGCAGAAGACCAGGTCCACATATTCCAGGTCGAAGCGTTTGAGCGAGCCGTCGATGGCCTCGAACAGGCGCTTGCGGTTGAGGGTGTTCTTTTCGTTGGGGCCGTCGTACAGCCCCCAGTAGAACTTGGTAGATACGACATAGCTGCTACGGCGCCAGCCCAGTTTCTTGAAGGCAGCTCCCATCACTTCTTCAGCTTTGCCGCCTGCGTAGGCTTCGGCATTGTCGAAAAAATTGACACCATAATCATATGCCGCAGCCATGCAATCCCTGAAAACTTTTTCGTCGACCTGGCTGCCGGCAGTCACCCATGCGCCGAGCGATAATTCACTGACTTGCAGGCCGGAACGGCCCAGATGGCGATAATTCATGGTTGTTTTCTCCTGTTATTGGATTTGTAACCACTATCGAATGTCACACCTGTGGTACTGGGCAGGTGTGACAGAATCTAACAACTTTGGATTCTGATGAGTAGTACTTGAATTCTCATTCGTGAAATTCTTCCACCTGGTAGACCAGCACTTCCAGATGTTTATGTTGCCAGAGGTCGTGCGCCGCCCCCATTTTGGCGCATAACTGGTTCATGAACTCGGCTTTATCGGGGATTTTTTCCCAAACCTGTGGCAAAAAGGTGGCCTTACGGAAACCGTCGCGCAGGATGACCCCGTCCAGGCCGGGGCGCAGTTGGGTGAGCAGGTCTTCGGGGGATGTGTAGGCCATCGGTTTTGGAACGGTCAGGCGCGAGACTTCGATTTCTATTTTCGATAATTCGTTCGGCTGGACGGGTGGAAAGCGATAATCCTGCAGGGCGGCAGCAATCGCGTGTTCGCGCACATCTTCGGCCAGCGGCTGATAGGGATGCAATGCGCCGATACAACCGCGCAGTTGCCCGCCTTCGGTCAGGGTAATGAAAGAGGCTCCCTCGGATTGCAGCATAGGCGTAAGAGTCGCGTGATCCAATGCCGGCAGCATCTCGCCCCGCACGCTGCGTTCGAGCGCTTCGCGCGCCAGCTGGAGCAGTGTGCTTTTTTCATGCTCTGTCAGGTATTCGCTCATAGCGCCTTTACACCAGTTTTTTATATCCGCGATTGAAATAGATCAGCGGCTGTCCGTCTCCAGCGTTTTTGGCGGCCAGAACTTCGCCGATAAAAATCGTGTGCGTGCCTGAGCCGAGCGTGGTGACCACGTGACAGTCCAGGTGTGCCAGGCCGCCCATGATCAGCGGCGCGCCCGTGGCGAGCGTAAAAGTTTCCAGCCCGGCGAAACGGTCCGGTTCGTCCTCCACACGTCCGGCAAAGCGGTCAGATATTTCCTGCTGGTCGGCAGAAAGGATACTGATCCCAAATAAACGCGAACGCGTTACCAGGTCGTGGGTCCGTGTATTCTGGGCAAGTGAAACAAGAATCTGTGGCGGAGTTAATGATAAAGATGTAAACGAGGTTACAGTCATTCCATGCTGAACGCCATGATGCGCAGCGCTGACGACAGTAACTCCTGTCACCCAGAAGCGCATGGCCTGGCGCAGCAAATCAGCTTCGACGGGCATGATGGTCTCCAATGTTTATTTTCTTCATCATACTTCCGGCGCCGGGCGGCGTCAATGGCTCGATGAGATGTGCATTATGAGCAGCATCACGTTCGTACTTTATGCCCTGCCGTTGGTCATTTTCATCCTTTCAAGTCCGAAATGCCTTGTACTTTGCCGACCTTTTAAGGTACTATAGGAAGTAACCATAATGGAATCGCCATCGCAACCTGCTTATTCCGGGCCACCGGAACGTCCTGTAACCGTGTCGCGTCGGAAGTCCCGTTCTCCCCGCGTCCTGTCCAGCACGATCCTGGCTGCCATTCTTGTGGCGACGCTCTTTACTGCCTTCACGCCCGCCCTGTTTTCCGCCAGTTTGCGCGACCAGATGGCGGTCCTGCTTACCTCACAGCCTGAAGATCCCGGCCTGCCCGGCACGCCCCGCCCGAAAATCAAGATTGGGATCGTCTCAGGGCATTGGGGAAATGACTCCGGCGCAGTCTGCCAGAACGGCACCACCGAAGCGGACGTAAATCTCAAGATTGCTACACTTGCCCAGCAGAAGCTTGCTGCACTGGGATACGAAACGGATCTACTGCAAGAGTTTGACCCGCGTCTGACCGGCTACCAGTCGGCCGTACTGGTTTCCATCCATAACGACTCATGCGATTATATTAACGATCAGGCTACCGGTTTCAAGGTGGCTGCGGCGATGAGCGCACGTGATAATAACCTGGCTAACCGCCTGGCTGCTTGTCTGCGCGATCGTTACCAGCGCACAACCGGCCTGCCACTGCACAACAGCGTGACCAACGATATGTCCTTCTATCATGCCTTTAACGAAATCGATGTCGGAACCTCGGCAGCGATCATCGAAACGGGTTTCTTGAATCTCGACTATCAATTCCTGACTGAAAAGACCGATCTGGTCGCCACCGGTGTCGCCAATGGCATCCTTTGTTTTGTCAACAACGAGAATATCGTTCCGACTGTCTCGCCATAGAATAAAAGCATGAATCCTAATCACACCGCCGCTTATCGTGCGCTCGAACAGGCTCAGCAGGCTCGTAAGGCCAGGGACAAACGTCTCGCCCGCCAATATGCCGAGCAGGCTGCCCGCCTCGCGCCGGAAATCGAAGATGTCTGGCTGATGATGGCAGCTTTGGCTTCTCCGCGCGCCAGCGTTGTGTTTATGGAAAAGGCGCTACAGATCAACCCGCACAGTGAGCGCGTCCGCCAGGGTATGCACTGGGCGGTGGAACGTTTGCGCAAAGAACCAGTGCGCAAGCAGGTCTACGCCGCTATTGCTGCACAGCCTGTATTGGTTAAAAAACCAGTCACCGGGTCGCGCCTTTACTATGGGGCGGCTCTGCTGACGGTTGCGTGCCTGGTTGCCATCTGGGCAGTCTGGAATGCGACCCCTGCAGCGGCATCTTTTATCAACAGCTCCCTGTTTATCAGTGAAGTAAACGCCGCCCCGGAGTGGGCCCCGGTAGGCATCCCCAAGCCGACGTATACGCCCACTTCCCGGCCGACCCAGACACCCACGCTTGCCCCGTCCGCTACGGCGATCTTCATCGATATTCCTACTGAAACCACCACGCTCGTAGCAACCGAACTTCCTACGGAGACTGCCACACTCATAGCGAGTGAGCCTCCTACCGAGCCTCCCACCGAAATTGCCACACTGGCGTCGAGCGATACGCCCACGCTGACTCCGACCGATATCGCCTCGCTGACGCCGCTTGCTATAGCATCCCCTTTGGGGACCGACATTACTGAGGAGGCTTCACCCACACCGCTCCCGACGGATACGGATGTTCCCGGGGTGCCCACCCGGGCCATTCCGCCGCCTGCACAGAACCATGGTGGGAAAGGTGGTGTACGCTGGGTAGATGTGGACCTGACCCACCAGATGGTCTATGCCTATGAAGGCGACATGGTTGTTAATTCATTCTTGGTTTCCACCGGCACATGGCTGCATCCCACTGTTACAGGCCAGTACCACATTTACATCAAATATCGTTATAAAGATATGTCCGGTCCCGGATATTTCTTGCCCAACGTGCCCTGGACCATGTTCTTCTATCAAGGTTATGCCCTGCATGGCACCTACTGGCATAGTAATTTTGGCACACCAATGAGTCATGGCTGCGTCAACCTGTCTATTCCCGATGCAGAATGGCTCTACAACTGGGCTTCGGTGGGCACACTGGTTAACGTTCATTATTGATTTGATTGAATGACAACATCGGGCCGATTTTCCCGTCGCGATTTTCTTAAACTCTCGGGTAGCGCTGCCCTTGGGCTTTTTTGGTCTACCCTGGGACCACCTGCTGCCAAGTCTGCCGGTGCCTGGCTCGCGCAAGGGCTCTCTTCGCCCAGGTTGGGCAGGGTTGCCTATAATAAGATCAAGGTCTACGATATTCCCGATGCAAGCGGAAACGAATTAAAAACTTGTAAATTCGATCAGGTTCTCCCAATTGCCGAACAGGTGACGGGGGTGGATGAGTCCGCCTACAACCGGGTCTGGTACCGGCTTGAGGAGGGTGGGTACGTCTATTCCGGCGCCATCCAACCTGTCCAAAACGTCCTGAATAGCCCGGTGGCCGAAGTGCCGAAAGAGGGCCTGCTAGCAGAGTTGACGGTACCTTTTACCGATGCCCGTTGGCGGGCGACCGAAGCCTCACCACGCGGGTATCGTTTGTATTATGGCACCACCTACTGGATCACGGCCCTGCTTGCGGACCAGTTCAAAAACCTGTGGTACCGTATTTATGACGATCTGTTCAAACTGACCTTTTATATCCGCGCCGTGCATATGCGTATCATCCCGCCTGAAGAAATGACCCCGATCTCGCCGGACGTGCCGGACGATTATAAGTCGATCCTGGTCAGCCTGCCTGAACAGTTGCTCGTGGCCTACGAGGACACCCGTCCGGTATTTGTCGCGAATATCTCGAGTGGGGTCGGCAAGGGAAAACGCAGTTGGGCCAGCACACCCACGGGCGTCTTTTCCACATTTTTCAAACGCCCGGCGGGACACATGTCCGGTGGGGATGGTGTATCCAGCTATTATGACCTGCCCGGCATACCCTGGGCATCATATATAGACAATAACGGCATCTCGATGCACGGCACCTACTGGCATAATGATTATGGTAAACCTCACAGTCACGGTTGTATCAATCTTGCCTCGGAGCATGCGAAATGGATTTTCCGTTGGACGATGCCTGTGGTGCCTGGCAGCAAGCGTTTTATCTACAAACCCGGAACAGGTACGCAGGTATATATTTCCGAACAACCCTTGTTTGAGCTTCCAGGCGCGCCGCGCCAGAATTTCTCCGGATAAGCGGCCAACCTGTATAACGAGGAACGCATTCCGCTTCTGACAGTTGGGTATGCTGTAAAATGATAGGAATTAGATGACACGCCAGAGCCTTTTTGTCGGTCTCGTCTTCGATGAACTCGATCGCCCAGTAGGGAGCGCCTACGTGGGTGACGAGCCCTGTTATGTGGTGGACGACGCCGGATTTCTTCGTCATATCCCCTCAGAGCAGGTAGACCGTCAGGTGTTAGATCAGATTAAAGGTCTTATTCAGGGCAACGAGGACCTGCTGAGTGAACAGACGGCCAAGATGATCGGTTCGGAAGACCCTTTCAGCAAGGCGATCATTGAAAACCAGCTCAAGAATATCGACCAGCAGTTTGAGCAGCTCTTTCAAATCGGTATCCCTGAAGATATGCGTGCCTATTTGGGTATGACCGGTTTCAAAGTAGTCATCGATTACCACGGTAATGTGCTGCGTGTCGAACAGCCGGGCACAACATCCGACGAAGGCGATGGGGAATAATAAAAGGCCGGGTTTCTCGCAGGAAACCCGGCCTTTGTTTTTTTAAATCCAGATTCTTTAAGTTTTATTCTGTTCTATTGCTTCTGTTTCGTTGAAAACCGGAAGGACGATGGTGAATTTTGTTCCCTTCCCCACGGTTGACTCGACCCAGATACGCCCCTGATGGTTATCCACAATTGACTTGACGATTGCCAGTCCCAGGCCGGTTCCGGGCGTGCCTTTCGGGGCATTGCTGGCGCGATAGAATTTGTCGAAAATATGCGGCTGGTCGGTGGGCGGGATGCCCAGGCCGGTATCCGCCACCTCGAAAATGATCTGGCCGCCGTCAAGACGCAAGTTGACGGTGATGGCCCCTTTTTCGGGCGTGTATTTGATGGCGTTGACCAGCAGGTTGTCGGTCATCTGGCGCATGCGGATGGGGTTTCCACGAATGATCGGCAGATTTTCGACGATGTTGAGTTGTAACTGTTGTTCTTTATCCTCGATTTGTCTACCAAGGTTTTCCAATGTATAACGCAGGACGGTTTCGAGCGCCACTTCGTCTTTGCGGGTGTCGAACCCGGCTTCGATGCGTCCCAGGTCGAGCAGGTCATTGACCAGCGCGGTGACACTCTGAATACTGTTTTGAACGTGGTGGACGAATTGTTTCTGCTGGTCGTTTAGCGGGCCCACCCGATCGAGTAGTTCCACATAGCCCATAATGGAGGTCAGTGGGGAACGCAGGTCATGTGAGATGGTATGGATGAAATCGCTTTTCAACCGGTCGAGCATCTTCAAATGGGTGATATCTTCCAGTGTAATCACTGCGCCGATCTCCGGGATGGGTGAGTACTGGGCGCTGAACACACGTCCGTCATCGAAGGCGATCTCATAAAATTTCAACGGATTATCCGTGATGGATTCGAGCAAGCCGGCGAAATCATGATGCTGGATTGCCTCCAGCACGGGCGTTCCGATAAGCTCACTGAAGCCCAGGCCGAAAGCTTTTTGCGCAGCCGGGTTGATAAGCAAAATCTTGTTCTCTTTGTCCAGCAGGATGACACCATCTTGGATGCTGTTCAGTATTGTCCCGAACTTGGCGCGCTCGGTTTCAGAATCCTGATATAACTCTGCATTCTGGATGGCGATCGCTGCATAGTCGGAAAGGACCGTCATCAGCAGTAAGTGATGCTGGCTAAACGGCCGCTTGTTCTGGCGGTTGTCCACTCCCAGCACGCCAATCACACGATCTTGCGCATGCAGAGGCACGTAGATCAGGGAATAAACCAGGTAGGATGTTTTGATCTTGCTCGGAGAGTCTTCGTTGAATGAAATCGATTCTCCGGTACTCATCACCTGTCCTGCCAGAGAATCTTTTACCGGCAGGCGGAAGGTACGTGCAAAACTTTCTTCGAAATTCCGCCCGGCGCGCATGTACAATTCATTTGTCTTTTCATCCAGTAGAAGCAGATGGCCTTCTTCAGCGCCGGTGAGTTCCACAGCCGCTGTGACAACATTGGTCAGTACACTGTCGATATCCAGTGAGCCGGTGACGGAACGCCCAAGCATGACCAATGTCTCCAATTCATTGACGCGCTGTTCAAGCGAGGCGGTGCTGCGATGCACTTCGCGCCGCACCCAGTCGCCCATGTGTTCAGCGCGCTTCTGACTGTGCTTGATGGCTTCGACGATTTCTTCGATCCGCAAAGGCGGGTTGATCACATCGCTCAGCCCCGCTTTCAAGGCCTTTTTCACTAACTGGGGGTCATCACGGCTCGCAAACAATACGATCGGAAGTGTGGGAAAGCGCTCCAGTATCCCGATCGAGAGTTTCAGACCCGGTTTGCCCTCCAGCTTGTCCGCGATGACCACCAGGGTAGGCGATGTCTCCTGCAAGGATTTGTCGAGTGTTGCCACATCTTTGGCAATGGCAACCCCATATCCAGATGCGTGCAGCGCCCGCTCCAGCAATTCCAGAGTGGGCGATTCTTCCATGGCAAGCAGGATTAAATCGGTTTTGGCCATTGGATTAATTCTAACCTAGTGTACACTGCGTAACGCTGTGAACTTGGATAACAATTCTTCCTTGCAATTTGCCTGCGTGACTTTGTTCATGTATTTTGCCGGCTGACCAGGGTCAGCAGGCTCTTGATGCTCGTCTGGACACTCTCGAGCGCCTGCTTTTGTTCCGGGCTGAGGGCACCCATTTTTTCGCCTAATATCAGATCGAGTGGATAGGCCGCCGTTTGTAGCTTGGAGTGTACTTCCTGGCGCAAGTTTTGCAGGACCTCAAATTTCTGTTTTTCGCCATTCTGGGCTGTTTCAGCATTGTGTGCCAGGGCGCGGAATAGCCGGGCATTGACCAATGAGATCGAAGCGTAATCTGCGATGGCCCCGCCAAGCGTTTGTTCACTTTCGCCAAAGGGTCTTTCCGCTTTGCGGACAAGCGTCAGTAGGCCAATGGCTTCATTCTGCACTTTGACCGGCACGACCATAACGGATTTCCCCAAGGTCGAGATCTTGAATTTTTGCAACGCCGGGCCGTGGATCGTGAGAGTCTCGGCAGATACCGCCACCAGGGAACTTACGCCGTCGTCCAGCCGCTGGGCAATTTTCTTGGCCCAGGCCTCGGGCAGGTTGCGCTGTGAGGCCAGGATAAAGGCCTGCGTCTTTTCATCCTTGAGCGTCAGCCAGCCCATGTCTGCCTCCGTGACCGTTGTCACGGCTTCGACAATTTTCTCGAATAACACGCGCTGGTCGGTGATCGAGAGCACTGCGCGGCCGACAGAGAAGATCGTCGTCAGTTCGCGCAGGCGGCGCTGAAGCTCGTCGTTGGTCTGTTTGAGCTGCAGGTCCAGCTTCGCGCGCGCGCGGCTTTCACGCACCTGTTTCAGGGTGCGCTCGACCGCGCTGACCACCTCTGCCTCGCGCGCCGGCAGCATAAGATAATCGTTGGCGCCCAGCCGGAAAGCCTGAATGACGGCCGGTTCCTCGCCTTTTTGAGCCAGCACAATAATCGGCGCCGCAACCCCTTGAGATGAAAGCGCTACCAGCAAGTCTTTCCCGCTTAACCCTTGCATATTCAAGGCAACAATAATTACATCAGGCTGGAACTGCAGCGCCTGTCGGATCGCGCCGGCCCCATCGGCAGCAATATTGACCTCATACCCGAGCGGCTGCAGGGCCTGTCGGGCGATCAGATCACTGATGTCCGGGTCGCTTTCCACAATAAGAATGCGTTCAACTGGAGCGGGAGTCATATCACTTTATGATAGCATGATTTAAGGTACTGTACAGTTTTCATTAATATTTTTGTAAGGGCAATTTAACCTCAACATAACATAACCGCAAAAACGGGAAAATCCGGCTTCATTCGCGCTATACTAAAGGCATGGACCTTCCCTTTGCCCGGTTCTTACGTTTATTGGGTAATGTGATAAACCAGACAGCTTACTCTTCCTGGACCGTCAGTTGACCAACCTTCTCAAAGAGCAGTATTTTCCCGGTGGATTGATTGAGACCTCTGGCCCGCTCGGGCGTTTTCTGCCTCCCGTACCGGATGGCCCTGCCCGGGCCTTTCTCGCGGGCATTAATCTCCCGGGAGCCTGGGTGCTGGACCCCTTTGGTTCCTCGCCCCGTATGGCCGCCGAGATGGCACGTGCCGGCCAGCGTGTGCTCGTGGCCGCTGGAAACCCGGTTAGCCGCTTCCTGCTCGATCTTGCCGCTCATCCTCCGAAAGCAGCGGACCTGCAGGCGGCCCTGGCTGACCTGGCCGCCGCACGCAAGGAAGGCGAGCGCCTCGAGACTCATCTTCAGTCCATCTACCTCACGCGTTGTGCAAACTGCGGGCGTGAACTGCCTGCCGAAGCTTTTTTGTGGGACAGCAAGACCGGCGTGATGACCGGGCGCCTCTACAACTGCATCTGTGGCAGCGGCGGAGAGCAGCCTGTCACACCCGAAGATATACAGCGTGCTGCCAGCTGGTCCCGCACCGAAGGCCTGCACCGCTCGCGCGCCCTCGAGCGTGTCACCGCACTGGAAGACCCCGACCGGCCCCTGGCCGAAGAGGCCCTGAGCATCTATCTGCCGCGCGCCGTATACGCGTTGGGGACGCTGATCAACCGCCTGGATGCTCTCTCCACCTCCGACGAGCGCCGCCGTTGCATGACCGCCCTGTTGCTATGGGCCGCGGATTCGGCCAATTCGCTCTGGCCGCATTCGGCCGAGCGCCCGCGCCCCAAGCAGTTGACCTTTCCAGGCATCTTCCGCGAGAACAACGTCTGGATGGCGCTTGAAGCCGGGCTGAAGGCCTGGGCCTCCGACGAACCTGCCATTCCACTCAGCCTGTGGCCTGAGGAGCCGCCCGAATCCGGCGGCGTTTGCATCTTCGAAGGGCCCCTGCGCGAACTGGCGCCTGAGCTGCATGAAATTCCGCTCAAGGCGGTTGTGGGAGCCATTCCGCGCCCCAACCAGGCCTTTTGGACTCTCTCGGCGCTGTGGGCCGGATGGCTGTGGGGCCGCGAGGCAGTCGGGCCGTTCAAGACCGTCCTGCACCGCCGGCGTTACGACTGGCAGTGGCACGCCGAAGCCCTGCGCGCCCTGTTCGGCAATCTGAGCGAGTCGATCTCCCTGCAAACGCCGTTCTTCGCCGTGCTGGCGGAACCGGAACCATCCTATCTGACGGCCGCTGTACTGGCTGCGCAGACCGCCGGATTGGCATTGGAAAGCCTGGCTTTGCGCGGGGAACAGGAGCCGGCGCAGATTTTATGGCACAAGGCTGAGAAACTGCCGCGCAATAAATTGTCGCTGAGTGTCAATTTCGTACGCAAAGCCGTGCGCGAATATCTGCAAGCACGCGAGCAGCCCGCTGCTTATCTGTTCATCCATGCTGCTGCCCTGGCAGCCATGGCCGAAAAAGGGATGCTGCGCTGGTCGGATGATGCCATCTCGTCGTTGGATAAACTCATTCTGGAGGCGCTCCAGGCGCAGGAGTTCGTCGATATCGAAAACCGCGCCAACCCCGAGAGTGGAACCTGGGGACTGCGAAAGTGGAACGAGCAGCAAAGCTTCAAAGGATTATAGATTTGTCGTTAAGCTCTATATCTTCCCTGGAATGAGTTAGAATAAAAGAATGATTACTCTGGTTTTGGCTGACGATCACGCTGTGGCACGGGCAGGGGTGCGTGCTATTTTAAGTGCGGCGTCCGATATTGAGATTGTTGGCGAGGCTGAAAACGGCGATGAAGTCCAGGAACTGGTTGTGAAGTTCAAGCCGCGCATCCTTTTGCTTGATCTGAAAATGCCGGGCTTGCACCCGGCTGAGATCGAAAAATGGGTGCGCACGAATTACCCCGAGACGGTTACGCTCGTGCTGACCGCTCATGATCGCGATTCTTATCTGACAAAAATGATCGATGCCGGGGCCGCTGGCCTGATCGATAAAAGCGAATCAAGCGAAAGACTGCTCGGCGCGATCCGTCGTGCAGCTGCAGGCGAAATCCTTTTTGACAGCGGACAACTGGATAGGGCGCGTCACTGGCGCGAAGAAGCAGGGAAAAAGTCTGAAAGCCTGACCAACCGCGAACGCGAGATCCTGCGCCTGCTTGTACAGGGGTTTGATAACGCCCATATTGCCAGGGTACTTACGGTAACCACCAAGACAGTGGCTTATCACGTCACCAATATTTTGGAGAAGCTGGAAGTCAGTTCACGCCAGGAAGCCGTGGCCTGGGTGCACAAATATTTACCAGATAACCTAGAATAAGTCCCAGGGGAAAGACTGGTATTTATCCCAGTGGCAAGCGACCTGAAGAGGGGTAAAGTTAGATAGGTCACCAACAACAATTTAGATCGATCCACTTTCAACAAACACATTGCCGGATGGTGACATGCAGTAAAAAAGCTTACGTATTCATTTCAAGGAGGCTGTCATCATGAAAAGCAACGATTGGCTCGTTTCGATTTTCGTTGGAGTCGTTTTAAGTATCGTGGTCCTCTCGTTTGTGATCACGCGCATGGCCGGAGGGTAACAAGCAAAACGCTCGTGCCGTCTCGATTTCCATATTGGCCGGGCACGAGCCTCGAACACGGGTCGGGAAATTCAAATCACAACTCCGATGTTGTTTGTCCCTTAAGGGACTGAGACATCGGAGTTGTGATTCTTAAGGCGTGGGTGTGTCTGTAGGAACGAGGGTATCGGTCGGCGCAGGTGTATTGGTGGGGGCGGGTATGTCTGTCGGCGTGGGCGTGTTGGTGGGGACGAGCGTGTCCG
>Ga0209131_1000461_pt1 | contig 29348 bp, 28 predicted proteins | sample GraSoi_2013_40cm_FD_185826 | JGI IMG/M metagenome (GOLD analysis project Ga0209131, IMG submission 185826) | Grasslands soil microbial communities from the Angelo Coastal Reserve, California, USA - Sample 9_17_2013_40cm (SPAdes) (version 2) | ecosystem: Environmental > Terrestrial > Soil >...
TACGGGCGCGACTTCGTCGTCGGCCCCTCGGTGCTGATTCCCCGGCCTGAGACGGAAATCCTCGTCGAAGCCGCTCTCTCGCGTCTCGAACTTTCTTTTCCTTCGACGGTGCTTCGCAACCACGCTGCCTCGTGTCTGGACCTGGGCACCGGAAGCGGCGCGATCGCGGTTACGCTCGCGTGCGAGCGGCCCGATGCCCGCCTCTGCGCGACGGACACGAGTGTCGAGGCGATCGAGGTCACGCGGTCCAACGCGCGCATCAACGGCTGCGCCGAGCGCATCGAGCTGCGCGCGGGATCGTGGTACGACGCGGTCGCCGCGCGCCGCTTCGACATGATCGTTTCCAACCCACCGTACGTCGCGCGCGGCGATCCGCACCTCTCCCAGGGAGATGTGCGCTTCGAGCCCTCGAGGGCGCTCACCGACGGCAGCCGCGACGGCCTCGACTCGATCCGCTCGATCATCGCGGGCGCCTCGGACCACCTCGAGGCGGCCGGCTGGCTGCTCCTCGAACACGGCTACGACCAGGCCGACGCGGTGCTGGCGCTCCTCGAGGCCTCGGGCTTCGGCGAGATCGCCTCGCTTCCCGATCTCGCGGGCATTCCGCGGGTGGCGCTCGGACGGGTAAAATAGGATCCAATCCAGGAGACGTTCATGAGCGCCCAAGATACGATTCGCCAGCAGGTCACTTCACACCCCGTGGTCCTCTACATGAAGGGCTCGCCGCAGTTTCCGCAATGCGGCTTCTCGGCCACCGCCACGCAGCTGCTGAAGATGAGCGGCGCGCAGGACCTCTTCACGGTCGACGTCCTGCAGAACCCGGACATCCGCGAGGGCATCAAGCAGTACGCCAACTGGCCGACGATTCCGCAGCTCTACGTGAACGGCGAGTTCGTCGGCGGCTGCGACATCATGAAGGAGATGTACCAGTCGGGGGAACTGCAGAAGTTGATCGCGACTCTGAAGTAAAAAGCCAGCGGGGCGGTCGTTGGAGCGGACAACAAGTTGCCGCTCAACTCCAGCAACGAGTCAAGCCTCGATCTTTCCGTCGACCAGGTGCCAGCGGCGCGCGCCCTCGAGCTCCACCAGCTCGCGATCGTGGCAGGCGACGATGACGCAGTTCTCGCCGGTGGCCGTCTTCCTCAATAGATCGATGACCTGCGCCCTCGCCGGCGCGTCGAGGTTGGCGGTGGGCTCGTCGACCAGCAGCACGCGCGGCTCGAGTGCCTTCACGCGCGCCAGCGCCACGCGCTGCTTCTCGCCTCCCGACAGCTTCCGCGGCTCGACCCCGAGCAAGTGTCCCACTCCCGCCCACGCGATCGCCTCCGCGGTGCGGCGCGCGCAGACTTCCTCGGGCAGATTGCGAAGCCGCAGGCCGTAGCGAATGTTCTCCGCGATCGAGGTGTTGAAGAGGTAAGGGTGCTGGTGCACGTAGACGATCAGTCGCCGCAACTCGCGCGGATAGCCGTGCTGCGTGGCTTCGAGCCCATCGAACCGCAGGCGCAGCCGGTCGGGCTCTTCCAGCCCGGCGAGCATCTTCAGGAAGGTCGTCTTGCCGCTGCCGTTGTCTCCCGTGAGGACGATGAGGTCGCCGGCGGCGAGCGTAAGCGCACCCACGTCGAGCAGGATCTTGCCCGCATGCGACTTGGCCGCTTCCGCGATCGAGACGAGCGCGCTCATCGCGGCACGCTCTCGGTCTGGACCACGGCGAGAAGCGCGGTCACGACCAGCGCAAAGACCATCAGCACCACGCCCAGCGCGATGCCCTGCGCGAAATCGCCCTTGCTCGTCTCCAGGGCGATCGCGGTGGGAATGTTGCGCGTGAACCCGGCGATGTTGCCGCCCACCATCATCGAGCAGCCGACCTCGGATATCACGCGTCCGAACCCGTTCAGCACGCCGGCGATCACCGCGAAGCGCACCTCGTGGAGGCTGGTGAGCGCGGAGCGCAGCTTGCCCGCCCCGAGGCTTACCGCGGTCTCGCGCAAGCGCGGGTCCGCGCCGTGAATGGCGGCGAGCGTGAACGCCGAGAGCACCGGGAAGGCGATGATCGCCTGCCCGATGATCATCGCGTCCTGGGTGAAAAGCAGGTGCCACGGCCCGAGGGGACCGCTGCGCGAGAAAAGCAGATAGAGGATCAGCCCGACCACGACCGTGGGGAAACTGAGAAGCCCTTGCAGCAGGACGATCACGAGCCGGCGGCCGGGAAACCGGTTCGAAGCGACCCAGAACCCCAGCGCCACCGCGAAAGGCGTGGCGAGCAGCAGCGCGCTCACCGAGACCTTGAGCGAGATCCATACGATGCGCCACAACTCCGCGTCGCCCGCGAAGAGCCGCGCGAACGCCTGCTGGGTGGCGTCGAGGAGCGTCACTTGGCGCCGGCGCGGCCGGCTTCGCCGGGAAGATAGAACGCCCGCTCGCCCTCGATGCGGTAAGAGGCGATGAGCGTGCGCGCCGCTTCCGAGACGAGCCAGGCGGCGAATGCATCGGCCTCGCGTTCGTTCACCGGACGACCCGCGGACGGCCTCAACCGGGTCACGCCATACTCGTTCCTCAACCGTGGATCGCCTTCGACGAGGATCGGGAGCGGGAAGCGCCGCGCCAGCTGCTTGAGAGTCGCGCGATCGACGAGATCGTAGGCGTCGAGCTCGTGCGCCATCGCGAGCGTCTTGCCGGCGCCCTGCCCCGACTCGAGGTAGCCCGGCCAGGGCTTGCGTCCCCCGGCCGCGTCCCAGAGCTCAAGCTCTTTCTTGTGCGTGCCTGAATCGTCGCCACGCGAAGTGAATTTCGCGCCCGCTTCGCGAACGCGCCTGAGCGCCTGCGCGGCATCGCGCCCGCCGCGCACGCGCGCCGGGTCGGAAGCCGGTCCCGCGATGACAAAGTCGTTCCACATCACGTCGGCACGCGATCGGCCGATGCCGCGCGCCACGAGCCTCTCTTCGTCGCGACGGCTGTGAGTGAACACGATGTCGACGTCGCCGTTCTCGGCGTATTTCATCACCTGTCCGGTGCCGGCGACGAGCGCTCGGACCTTGACGCCGTTCGCGGCCGTAAAGGCCGGCAGGAGGACCGCGAGAACGCCGGAATCCTCGAGCGTGTACGTAGCGCCCAGGCGCAGCTCGGCCGCCTGGCTCGCCGCGCATAGCGCGAGAGCGCCCACAGCGCTCCAGAGGCGATTCATTATCTCGAGGTGGGAAAGAACAGCTGTTCGTCGTTCACGCGAAAGCCCGCGATCGCGCGCCGGCCGTCGGCGCCCGTGAGCCACTCGACGAACTGCATCGCGCCCTTGTGGTTGACGTCGGGATATCGCGCGGGGTTCACGGCGATCACGCCGTACGGGTTGAACATCTTCGCGTCGCCCTCGACCAGGATGTCGAGGGGAATGCGCGAGCGGTATGCGCCGTAGGTTGCGCGGTCGGTGAGCGTGTAGCCCGCCACATGCCCCGCCATCGTCAGCACTTCGCCCATGCCCTGGCCGGCGGACAGGTACTGCTTGCCGCCCGGGCGCTGGCCGATTTCGGCCCAGTAGCTCTTCTCCATCTTGTCGGTGCCGGAGTCGTCCCCGCGCGAGACGAAGGTCGCTTTCGACTCGAAGATGCGGCGCATCGCCGCGAGCACGTCCTTCATTCCGCGAACGCGCGCCGGATCCTCGCGCGGGCCGACGATGACGAAATCGTTGTACATCACGTCGCGGCGATTCACGCCGAATCCCTGCGCGACGAACTGGTCCTCGTCGGGCCGGCTGTGCACGAGCACCACGTCGACGTCGCCGTTCTCGCCGAGCTTCATCGCCTTGCCGGTGCCCACGGAGATCACGTGGACCTTGAGGCCGCTCGCCGCCTCGAAGGCGGGCAGGATCGCCCTGAGCAGCCCCGAATTCTCGGTGCTCGTCGTCGTGGCGAGGCGCAGCGTGACCTCCGCGGCGAGCCCGCCGGGAGAAAAAGCGAGGGAAAGCAGCGCCAATGCTGCGAAGGCTATGCGTGCCATGGGGAGGGATTCATCCGGTGGGTCGGTACAATCGGCTCGAATTTTAGCATTCGCTCTCGCGCCCTCCCGCCATGCTCATCCCGCGTTCCCACCTGCCGCTGGCACTCGCCGCGGGCCTCGTCGCGCTCGCATTGCTGGCGGCGTCGAGCCTTGCCGTGGGAAGCTTTCCGGTGGATCCGCGCGATGTCGCCGCCGCGCTCTGGTCGGTCTTCGCCGGAGGCGACGGTGGCGTGAGCGACCGGGCGCGCGCCATCGTGCTCGAGATCCGCGCCCCGAGAGTCGCCGCGGCCCTCGGCGTGGGCGCGGCACTTGGCGCGGCGGGCGCGGCCTATCAGAACGTATTCCGCAATCCGCTCGTCTCTCCCGACATCCTCGGCGTATCGAGCGGCTGCGCGCTGGGGGCGGTGGCAGGCATCCTCGCCGGATTGCCGGGGGCCGCGGTGCAGGGCCTGGCCTTCGCCGGCGGCATCGCCGTCGTCGGCGCGGTGCTCGCGGTGGCCTCGTGGGTACGCGGGCACGACCGCGTGCTGAGCCTTGTGCTCACCGGCGTCGTGGTGGGCTCGCTCTTTTCGGCGGGCGTGGCATTCGCGAAGACCGTCGCCGATCCGTACAACCAGCTTCCCGCGATCACGTTCTGGCTGCTGGGGAGTTTCTCCGGCGTCGTGCCGCGCGACCTGGCGGTGGCGTTGCCGCTCATCGGGGTCGGATTCCTCGCGCTGGTATTGCTGCGCTGGCGCATCAACGTCCTCTCGCTTCCCGACGACGAGGCGAGAGCGCTCGGCATCGATGTGCTCAGGCTGCGCATCGCGGTGATTGCCGCGGCAACGCTCGTGACCTCGGCGAGCGTGGCGATCGCCGGGATCATCGGCTGGGTGGGCCTCGTGATCCCGCATGCCGCGCGCCTGCTCGTGGGCGCGGAGTTCGCGCGCGTGCTTCCCGTCTCCGCGATCCTCGGCGCCACGTTCCTGCTCGCGGTCGACACGCTTTGCCGGACCATGGCGCACACCGAGCTGCCGCCGGGCGTGCTCACCGCGCTCGTCGGCACGCCGGTGTTCATCTGGCTGCTCGCCGTGTCGTTGCGCAGGCCCGCATGAGCCTCTGCGCCTCCGCCCTCGATTTCGGATATCCCGGGCACGTGGTCGGCCGGGGGCTCGACCTGGCGCTCGCGCCCGGCGAGGTGCTGTGCGTCCTCGGGCCCAACGGCGCGGGCAAGTCGACGCTCTTTCGCACCTTGCTCGGCCTGCTGCCGCCCCTCGGGGGCCGCGTGAGCGCGGGCGGGCGCGATCTCGCCTCCCTCACCCGCGCCGAGATCGCCCGGGAAGTCGCCTACGTCCCGCAGGCCTCGGCGAGCTATTTCGATTTCAGCCTCGCCGAAATGGTCGAGATGGGCCGCACCGCGCACCTCGGAGCTTTCGCCCGTCCCGGGCGCCGCGACCGGAGAATCGCCCGAGATGCCCTCGAGCGCATGGGCATCGCCGCGCTTGCCGAGCGCCCGGTGAGTGGCGTGAGCGGAGGCGAGCGCCAGCTGGCACTCATCGCGCGGGCGCTGGCGACCGAGGCGCAGTCGCTGGTCATGGACGAGCCCACCGCCAACCTCGATTTCGGCAACCAATCGCGCGTCCTGGAGGAAGTCGCCCGCCTGCGCGACGGGGGCATTGCGATCCTGCTGTGCAGCCACGATCCCGACCACGCCTTCCAGGTGGCCGACCGCGTGCTGCTGCTCGAACGCGGGCAGGGCTTTTCACTGGGCTCCACTGCGGACATCCTGCGCTCGGAGAACCTCTCCCGCCTCTACGGGGTCAGCGTGCACGTGACCGAGGTGGCCACGCCTTCCGGGCCCCGGCGCGTCTGCGTCCCCACCCCGGGACCTACCTGAATGGTCCTCGGGCCCGGACGTTTATCGTTTGGGATTCGATGGTAAAAAGCGGTTGCAAGGGGTCGGGCGAACGGGCAGGGTGCGGGAATGAGCGCGGGCAACGGCAAGGCCAGGAAAAACGGCAACGGGCATGCGGCCGCAAGGCCGGCGCCGGGGAAGCGTTTCGCGCGCCGCGAGGACCTCGGGTTGAGCCGGGCCGAGTTCGCGGTCCTCGAGCGCCTCTCCACGCCGGAGAAGATCCAGGCGTTCCTCAACGCCACGCCCATCAACCACGAGCTCGGGGGCGAGACCGTCCTGTCGGTGCGCGAGGTGATCCGGCAGCGGCGCGCGCATTGCATCGAGGGCGCGATGCTCGCCGCGTGCGCGCTGTGGGTGCACGGCGAGCCGCCGCTGGTGATGCACCTCGATTGCCACGAGAGCGATTTTCCCCACGTCGTGGCGCTTTTCCGGCGCGCCGGCGCATGGGGCGCGATTTCCAAGACCAACGGGGCGCCGCTGCGCTATCGCGACCCCATCTACCGCACGCTGCGCGAGCTGGCCCTTTCGTATTTCCACGAGTACTCGAACCGCCGCGGGCACAAGACGCTGCGAAGCTACTCGCACGCGTTCGACATGCGCCGCATCGACTCCGAGGAGTGGGTGACCGCGGAATCGTCCTGCTGGGATACGCACGACCGGCTCACGGACCTGCGCCACTACCCGCTCATCTCCAAGCGCCAGGAGCGCCTCCTCGCCAAGCGCGATGCGTTCGAGCGCAAGGCTGCGAAGATCGTCGAGTACCCGAAGCCCCTGCCGTCCTAGGGACGCGCGTCGCGCTCGCGGCGCAGGACGCACTCGTTGCGCTCGTCGTCCATCCTCACCGTCTTCCAGCGCCGGAAGCCCGCCTTCTCGAAAGCCCGGATCGAGGCGGTATTGCCGTCGTCCGGTCCCGCGAGGCACGCATGCGCTGCCATCGAAGCGAACACGATCTCGTCGACGAAGCGCCGCACCACCTGCGCTCCGATGCCGCGATATAGCAGCGGTTCCTCGCCGATGAACAGATCGATGCCGACCACGCCCGCTTCGCAGCCGAGCTGCGCGCGGTAGTCGGGGAAGGTCTCGATCGCGTAGGCCTGGATGTAGCCCACCTCCGCGCCGTCGAGTGTCACGATGAAGGCCCGCACCGCGTTGCCATCCTGGGTGCGCGGGCCGTACTTGGCGACGACTTCGGCGAACGAGCTGGGCTCCGGGGCGTACCACTTCGCCACGTGGGGCCGGATCAGCCAGAGGAAGATCTGCTGCAGGTCGTCGACGCCGAGCCGGCGAAACGCGATGGCCCCCGCCGCGCTCATTTCACCTGGCGCGGCGATTCGCTGTCGATCAGCGCGAGGAGGGCGTCGAAGTCCACCGGCTTGGTGAAGTGGTGGTCGAATCCGGATTCGCGCGCCCGCTTGCGATCGCTCTCCTGCCCCCAGCCGCTGATCGCGATGATGAACACCGTGTCTCCCCTCGCCTCGCGTAGCCGCCGCGCGACGTCGTATCCGGAAACCTTCGGCATGCCGATGTCGAGGAGGACGACCTCGGGATTGAAGTCTCCCGCGAGCTCGAGGGCCTCGAGGCCGTCGTAGGCCACGCGGACTTCATCGCCCCGCACCTGCAGGAGCATGCCGAGGCTGTCGGCGGCGTCGGCGTTGTCGTCGACGACGAGGATGCGGCGGGGATCCATACCCGATTCTAACGACAACGCCGGGCAACGCTAGCGGATTTCGGCGTTGAGCTTCGCTATCGATCGCTCGGCCTGGCCGACGTAGCCACCCGCAAAAAGGTTCGCGTGGTTCAGGACGTGATAGAGGGCATAGAAGTCGCGGCGGACGCGATAGCCGTCGTCGGGCGCCCACGCGGCGCGATACGCCGAATGGAAATCCTTCGGGAAGCCGCCGAAGAGCTCGGTCATGGCGAGGTCGGCCTCGCGATCGCCGACGTAGACCGCGGGATCGAACACGATGGGCGTGCCGCCGGAGGTGGCCGCGGCGTTGCCGCCCCAGAGATCGCCATGAAGCAGCGAGCGCGCGGGGACATAGCCGCGGAAGAAGGCCTCGCAGTCGGCCATCAGCCGCTCGCCGCGATCGATCATCCGCGACGGCAGTCGATTGCGCGCCGCCAACCGCAGTTGCGCGTGCAAGCGCTTTTCGCGCCAGAAACCCAGCCAATCGTCGTGCCAGCCGTTCGATTGCACGCTCGCGCCGATGAAGTTGTCGCTCTCCCAGCCGAAACGCGGGTGCTCGATGCGGTGCTGCGCGGCGAGCGCGGACCCGAGCGCGGCGGCGCTGCGCGCGTCGAGCGCCGCAAGCTCGACCCATTCGAGGACGAGCCAGGCATTCTCCTCGTCGGCGCCCTGCGCCACCACGCGCGGCACCGTGAGCGCCCCAGCGTCGCGCAGCGCCCGCAGGCCGACGGCCTCGGCGGCGAACATCGGCGCGCGATCGGGCTCGTTGGTTTTCGCGAAGTAGCGCTCGCCCGCCGCACCCTTTCCCGTGATTTCCATCGCGCGATGGATGCAGCCGCCGCCGACGGGCCCGATCGAGGTGATCTCGAAGGCGCTTCCGGTCGCCGCCGCGATCGAGCGCGAAAGCGCTCGCGCGAGATGCGCGTCCTTCACACCGCCTTCAGTCGATCGAGGCCGCGCGCGAGGTCCGCGAAGAGATCCTCCGGATCCTCGAGGCCCACGTGCAAGCGAATGAGCGGGCCTCCGGTCCACGGGCGCACGCTGCGCGCCGTCTGGATGTTGTGCGGAACGATGAGGCTGTCGAATCCGCCCCAGCTGTAGCCCAACGCGAAGCACTCGAGAGCGTCGATGAAAGCGGCGAGCTGCTCGTTGCTGCACTGGGCGAGCTCCACGCCGAAGAGCCCCGTCGAGCCCGTGAAATCGCGTTTCCACAACGCGTGTCCCGGATCGTCCTCGAGGCCCGGATGGAGCACGCGCTTCACGGCGGGATGGGTTTTCAACCACTGCGCCACCTTCAGCCCGCCCGCCTCGTGCTGCTTCAAGCGCATCTCGAGCGTGCGCATGCCGCGGATCGCGAGAAAGACGTCGTCGGGGCTCGCCATCTGCCCGAAGTCGCGCGAGACATCGCGCAGCCGCGGCCACCACGCCTCGTTCGCCACCACCGCGCCGATGATGACGTCGGAATGTCCCGCGGGGTATTTCGTCGCGGGCTGCACGACCATGTCGGCGCCGTGCTCGAAGGAGCGGAAGAAAACGCCCGTCGCCCAGGCGTTGTCGTGGATCACCGCGGCGCCGCGCTCGCGCGCGACCTTCGCGATTGTCGGGAAATCCTGCACTTCGAACGTGTGCGAGCCCGGAGTCTCGCAATAGACCAGGCGCGTGTTGGGCCGCATGAGATCGGCGATGCCCGCGCCTACCAACGGATCGTAGAACGTCGTCTCGACGCCGTAGCGCGACATGGTGCGCTGGCAGAAGCGGCGTACGGGGGCGTAGCAGCTGTCCGTGACGAGCATGTGATCGCCGCTCTTGACGCACGCCATGATCGCCGCCGCGGCCGCCGCGAGCCCGGTGGGAAAGGTCGCCGCGCGGTAGCCGCCCTCGAGCTCCACCATCAGCTCCTCGAACGCCACGCGCAGCGGCATGTTGACCATGCCGTAGGTAGGGACCGGCTCGTCGGCGTCGAAGCGCTTCTGCACCGCCTCCATCTCCGCGAGGGTCGCGAAGGTGACGGTGGAGGCGCGCGCGACCGGAAGGTTGACGGTGCCGGGGCGGGACTTGGGAGAGCGGCCGCGCTGCGCCAGCCGCGTGCGCAGCTTCATTTCGCGAGCGGCCGCACTTCGGCCTTCACTTCGAGCGTCTGGCGCTTGCCTTTCGCCTCCTCGATCACGATCGTGAGCGGCACCGTGTCGCCCGCGGCGAGCGGCCTGGCGAGGCCCATCAGCATGATGTGGTAGCCGCCGGGCTTGAGCTCCACGCGCTTTCCGGGCAGCAGCAGGAAGTCTTCCATCGCGTGCATCTGCATCACGCCGCCCTGCATCTCGCTCGCGTGGATCTCCGCGGTCCTGGCGAGCGGCGTGCGGACTTCGACGATGCGCGCGTGGTCCGTGCTGTGCAGCGTCATGAAGGCACCCGTCGACTTCTGCGCCGGCACCGTCCCGCGCACCCACGCATCGCTCACCGTCACCTCCGCTGTCGCGCCGAGCGAGGAGGTAGCGAGCACAAGGGATACCAAAACCCTGAACGCCGATGAACGGCGATGCCACGCCGATTGCCGCCGATAAAGGCATGCATGACGAATGAGTTTGAGCAGCGTCGAATCGGGACTCTTCAATTCAGATCCCTCAAGGTTTTGTCGGCGGCAATCGGCGTGGCATCGGCGGACATCGGCGTTCCCATGTTTAGGCTGGTATCACTCTCCACCGCCAAACACTCGCTCCATCTCACGGCGAATCTTGACTGCCTGCGAGGAGGCATCGTACTCGACGTCGTCCCAGGCGAGCGTTGCGCCCTCCGCGATGTCGCGCTTCAGCTTCACCTTGTGGGCGAGGCCGATCGGCAGGGCGCCCTTCGCGGCGGAGTCGGCGGCGGGCATGAGCTTGCCCCAAACCGTGTAGCCGCCTTCGCCGTCGAGGAGCTCGCCCGCCTTGAGAGCGCGCTTGGCGGTGGCCACGCAGTCGCCTCTCCAGCCGCTGGCGCTCCCTGTAGGCTCGCGCCGCAGCGCCACGCTCGCGACACTGATCCCCAGCTCCAGGCCGATCAGGTGGCTCGGCTTGTACATCGCGGCGTACTCGCCGCTGGGATCGGTGACGATGCCGTACTCCTGGAAGCAGCGCCGCACGTATTCGTGCTCCGCGGCGAAAGTGACGTAGACGCCCCAGCGCAGGTCGCGAAACACCGCGCCGCCGTCGCGCTCGACGCTCGACACGACCTCGACCTGGCCGCCGTGGTGCAACGTGCCTCCCGCGGCGCGCGGACGCAGGACGCGCGGAAGATCGTCGACGCCGCACGGCGGAAACGCGAGCCCCTCGGGCGCGGGCGTGAGGCCGGTGGCGTTGGCCACCGCGGCCATCTCGATGCCGCTCTTCGTTCCGTCGAGGAAGGAATTGAACATCTGCGCGTTGAAGTCTCCCTTGGCGACCGTCTCGTCGTCGAAGCCGTAGTGGCCCCACACGGTCTTCGGCGTCGAGGCGTGGTAGGCGGGAAGGTACTTGGTGCCCTTGCCCGCGGCGACCACGGTGAAGCCCGCGGTGCGCGCCCAGTCCACCAGCTCGCAGATGAGCGCCGGCTGGTCTCCGTAGGCGAGCGAATAGACGATTCCCGCCTCGCGCGCGCGGCGCGCGAGCAGCGGCCCGGCCAGGGCGTCGGCCTCGACATTGACCATCACGACGTGCTTGCCGTGCCGGCAACAGGCGAGCACCGTTTCTATTCCCACCGCGGGATTGCCGGTGGCGTCGATCACGACCTCCGTCGCGGGGTGCGCCATGGCGCGCTCGGCGTCGTCCGTGACAAATGTAACTTGGTCGCGGGCGGCCGCGTCGAGCGAAGCCGCGGCGTAGCTTTGCCGTGGCCAACCCACGCGCTCCAGCGCGGTGCGCGCGCGCTCCGGCGACAGGTCCGCCACGGCGAGGATGCGCAGCCCGGGCGTACGGCGCGCCTGGGCGAGGTACATGGAGCCGAACTTTCCCGCCCCGACGAGAACGGCGCGCACGGGCCGCTTTTCGCTCTCGCGACCCTGCAGCAGGCGGTGGAGGTTCATGCGGTGTAATCTCGCCGACAAACGGCCTAGCAGTTTACCGGTCCCGCAGGTGAAAATGCGCTTATGAGTGCGGTGCCTGGGATCGTAGTCGGCGCTGCGACTGCGGGCACGGCGGATCGCTCCCGCCTGGAGTCGCGCATCGTCGCCCTGAAGCCCGGGCTGGAGGTGCTCGGCCTGCCGTCGTGCGTGATAGACGCGCGGATGCGCTACCACTACGTCAACAAGGCCTACGAGATCCATACGGGCCGCCCCGCGACGGACTTCCTCGGCCATACGCCCGACGAAGTGTTCGCCCTGAAGCCGCAGGACGATCGCCGCGACCACATGCGGCGCGCCCTCGCCGGCGAGATCGAAGTCTTCAACCGCCGCAATCTCGAGGGTCCCAACGCCGGCTTGTGGGTCCGCGCCCACTACTTCCCGCTGCGCGACGAAGACGACGCGGTGGTCGGCGCGCTGGTGCTGCTGGTCGACGTGCAGCAGCTGAAGGATGCCGAAGCCGCGCTCGCGGACCGCGAACGCCAGCTCTCGCTCATCATGGACTCGGTCGGGTTTCCGATCACCTACGTCGATCGCGATCACCGCATCCGCTTCGCCAACCGGCCAAGCTGCGAGTGGTCGGGACGAACTCCCGAGACGATGATCGGCCTGCCCATGGCGGAAGTCGCCACGCCCGAAGTGCTCGCCGCGGCGCGCCCCCTCGTCGAGCGCGCTCTCGCCGGGGAGCCGATCACCTACGAGCGCGAAGCCCTCTGGCCCGGGCGCGCCACGCGCCGCATCCGCGGCCACATGATCCCGGATCGCGACGCCGAGGCAAACGTCCTCGGCGTGCTCATCGTCCTCATCGACATCGAAGAGGACTACCAGCTGCGCCGCGACCTCGAGCGGCAGGAAGCGCAGCTCAGGTATTTCGCCGAGAACATCCCCGGCCCGATCGCGGTGATCGACCGCGAGTTCCGCTACGTGTTCGCGAACAAGGTGTTCCAGCGCATCCGCGGATTGCCGAGCGAGGAGATCGTCGGCCGCCGCGTGCCCGACGTGATGGGGCCGGAGATCGCCGCGGAATTCTTCACGCCGTTCGTCGAGCGCCTGCAGCGTGGCGAGACGTGCACCTACGAGCGCCTCACCGGCCCGTCCGACGCAGTGGCGCGATGGCACCTCGTGCGCCTCGCCCCGATCATGGTGCCCCAGGACGATGGAACGGCGCGCTTCAACGGCTACTACATCGTCGCGAGCGACATCCACGACATCAAGCTCGCGCAGGAACGCATGCTCGCCCAGGAAGCGCAGCTGCGCCTCTACACCGACAACATCCCCGATTCGGTCGCCTACCTCGACCGCGACCGCCGCATCCTCTTCGCCAACCGCCATTTCGCCGAGCAGCGCGGCACGACTCCGGACACGATCATCGGCCGCACGACCGCCGAGGTGATGGGGCCCGAGGCCGCGGCGTGGATCGCGCAACGCACGCAGAAGGTGCTGGACCACGGCGAGGTCGCGACCTACGAGCGCGAGATCGAGTTGGCCGACGGCCAGAAGCGCTGGATCCACGTGAAGGCCGTGCCGCACTTCGACGAGGCGGGCGGCGTGCGCGGCATGTACGTCGTGAGCCACGACATCAGCGAGGTGAAGCAGGTTCACGAGCAGCTCGCCGCGCGCGAGGAGGAGCTGCGCTTCTTCGCCGAGAACATTCCCGAGGCGATCGCCTATCTCGACCTCGAGCGCGGCTGCACTTTCGTGAACAACGTATTCCTCGCCACGCGCGGCCTCACGCGCGAGTCTGTGCTCGGCCGGTTTCCCGAGGACGTGTTTCCGCCCGAGGTGATGGCCGAGTTGCGGCCGCATTTCGCGCGCGTGATCCTCGGGGAGGAATGCACCTACGAGCGCCTGTTCCGCCTGCCTTCGGGAGAGGAGCGCTGGGTGCGCGTGCGCCTCACGCCGCGCCGCGACGGCGCGGGGATGGTGCGCGGGTTCTACGCGGTCTCGACAGATATCCACGACATCAAGACCGCGCACGCGGCGATCGAGGACAAGGAGCGGCAGCTGCGCCAGGTGATCGACTCGATCCCGACGCCGATGTGCTACGTCGACGCCGACGCCCGCTACAGCTACGTGAACGACGCGTTCCTCGAATACATCGGGCTCGCCTCGGAGCAGATCGTGGGGCACAGCGTGAGCGAGGTGCTCGGCGACGAGCGCTGGGCGCTGATGGGGCCGTACCTCGACCGCGTGAAGGCGGGCGAGGCGCTCGCCGTCGAGCGGCTGGTGAAGTACGCCAACGGGAGAAGCCGCTGGATGACGGTGCGCCTCACGCCGCGCATCTCCAACGGCCAGTACCTCGGCTACTACGCGACCACGAGCGACATCCACGAGCAGAAGATGGTCGAGGAGGAGCTGCGCCGCACCAACACCATCCTCTCGGCGCACTTCGACAACACGCCGCTCGCGGTGATCGAATGGGACGTGGGCCTGCGCGTCGTGCGCTGGTCGGGACAGGCCGAAGCGATCTTCGGCTGGAAAGCCTCGGAGACGCTCGGACGGGCGCTGCACGGATGGCGCCACGTCTACGAGGACGACGCGCCCGCCGTCACGCGCATGATCGACGGGCTGGTCGAAGGGCGCGAGCGCCACGCCACGCTCCTGCATCGCAACTACCGCAAGGACGGCTCGGTGATCTGGGTCGAATGGCACAACTCGGCGCTGCGCGACGATTCCGGGCGCGTGATCTCGATCCTGTCGCTCGCGCAGGACGTCTCCTCGCGCATCCAGGCCGAGGAGCGGCTGCAGTACATGGCGACCCACGACGGCCTCACCGGGCTGCCCAACAGCGTGCTGCTGAACGACCGCCTCGACGCCGCGCTCTCGCGCGCTCGCCGCGCCAAGCGCCGCGTGGGCGTGATGTTCCTCGACCTCGACCACTTCAAGGACGTGAACGACACGCTCGGCCACCGCGTGGGCGACGCGCTGCTGAAGGAGCTCTCGCGGCGCATTCGCGCCGCCCTGCGGCAAAGCGACGTGCTGGCGCGCATCTCCGGCGACGAGTTCGTCATCGTGCTCGAAGACCTTCCCGACGAGGGCTCGCCGGAACGCGTCGCGCGCAAGATCCTGGACGAAGTGCGCCGGCCCTTCATGGTCGAAGGCAACGAGATCCACGTAAGCGGCAGCCTCGGCCTGGCGCTGCACCCCGACGACGGCAGCGACGCGGAGACGCTGCTGAAGAACGCCGACGCGGCGATGTACCACGCCAAGGAGCTCGGCCGCAACAGCTTCCGGCTCTTTTCCGCCGAGCTCGCGGCGCGGCGCACGCAGCGCCTGCACGTCGAGACGGCGCTGCGCCGCGCCCTCAAGAACCACGAGCTGGTGCTGCATTTCCAGCCGATCGTCGAGATCGGGACGAACGAGGTGAAACGCGTCGAGGCGCTGCTGCGCTGGCACGACCCGGAGCGCGGCCTCATGCTGCCGCAGGGATTCATCCCGCTCGCCGAGGAGTCCGGCCTGGGACACGCGATCGGCCACTGGGTGCTCGAGACCGCGTGCCGCCAGGCGCGCGGGTGGCGCGACGCGGGACTCGGCGACATCTCGGTGAGCGTGAACCTCTCCGCGGGGCAGCTGCGCGACACCTCGATGATCTCGGACCTGAAGAGGACGCTGCAGAAGACGGGCTGCGAGCCCGGCTGGCTGCAGTTCGAGATCACCGAGACCAGCATGGTGCGCGACGTGGAGGGGGCGAGCGTGCTGCTCGCCAAGCTGAGAGCGCTCGGCGTGTCGATCGCCATCGACGACTTCGGCACCGGTTTCTCGAGCCTCTCGCACCTGAGGCATCTGCCGGTCGACGTCCTCAAGATCGACAAGGGGTTCGTCGCCGACATCGACGTGCCGCATCCGCGCGGCAGTGACAGCTCGGGGGGCGCGGCGATCGTCTCCGCGGTGATCGGGCTCGCGCGCGGGCTGGGACTGGAGGTCATCGCGGAGGGCGTCGAGAAGCGCTCGCAGCTGGAGTTCCTCACGCGCGAGGGCTGCTCGGCGTGCCAGGGCTACCTGATGTGTCCTCCGCTCCCCGCGGCGGATTTCGAGCGCTGGCTCATCGAGCGCAACAGGAAGAAAGCGAAGCGCGCCGGCCCTAAGGCGACACGGCGAAAGACGCCCGCGCGAGCGGCCGCGAAGGCCAAGCGCCAGGCGGCGCGCAAGCGCTAGGAACGCTTTAGGCGCGCTTCACCACCAGGAAGTTACGCACTTCCTTCACGCCCTTGATCGCGCTCGCCATCTTCTCGGCGCGCGTGCGCGCGGCATCGTCGCCCGCCAGGCCGTTCAGGGTCACCACTCCGGCGCGCGTATCGACGTCGATCTTGAGCACGGAGAGGTCCGGATCCTTGAGGTAGTCGGTCTTGATCGAGGCGGTGATCGCCGCGTCGGTCACGGCCTTGCCGGTCTGGACCACGCCGTCGGCGACCGGCCCCGATACCGTGGCGTCCTTTACCGCGACCGCCGCTTCCTCGGTTTTTTGCGCGATCTTGTCGCCGGCGTTGACGACCGACTCGCCCGCCTTGTCGAGCGCGGCCTGCGTCTTCTCGCCGGCCTCGGCGAGCTTCTGCTGGGTCTTGTCGCCCGCCTCCGCAAGCTTCTGCTGGGTGCGGTCGATCGCATGGTCGAGCTTCTGGCCGACGGTACGGTCCCCGGCGTCGCGCTCGCAACCGGCGAGCGCGAGAGTTGCCAGCGCGGCCAGGACAGCCGCGCGAAGAGAGGTCGCATGCATGGGAGCTCCTTTACGCAAACGTGCGATGGTTGAGGAATCTTAGCCGCCCCACCTCCTCTTGGCCGTCGGCCTCACGCGCAACCGCGTGTCGTCCTGTGCCGACCCCGCACTGTCAGACGACTCTTACGCAGGAATCGGCGCTTCGCACGCGAGCGCCGCGACCGGCTCCGACAGTAGCGGCGCGGCCCGATGCCTAATCTGACCGGGTGGGAACGCGCCAGAGGACAAGGGCGTGCGCCACAAAGAACGCTAGGCCGGCCCGAACACACAAGGAGAGCGAACATGCGTAGCAACACGCAGACCACGATCGGCAATCCGATCGCCCGTGACATCCAGAACGTCGTTTCCGACGCCCAGGAGCTTCTGAAGACGGTGCAGTCCGAAGGCGAAGGCAAGCTTGCCGACGTCAAGACGAAAGTCCAGGCGCAGCTCGACTCCGCCAAGCAGATGCTCGGCCAGCTGCAGACGACGGTGAACGACGGGGCCAAAGTCGCGATCGACACGACCGATGCCTACGTGCGCAGCAACCCGTGGCGAGCGGTGGGCATCAGCGCCGCCGTGGGCGCCCTGATCGGCTTCCTGGCCGCGCGCCGCTAGGCGACGGACATGGGCCGCGAATCCGGCATCGTCGCCGACGTGAAAGGCCTCGCTTCGGCGGGCCTGCGCGCCGTGCGCACGCGCCTGGAGCTCTTGTCCATCGAGCTGCGCGAGGAGAAGGCGTGGGCGATGCGATTCCTGATCGTCGCCGTCTGCGCCCTCTATCTCGCGACTCTCGGGCTGCTGCTCGCCATCGCCGCGCTCGTCCTGTGGGCTTCGGAGGAGAACCGTCCCGCGCTGCTCGCGGCGTTCGCGGTCTTCTTCCTCGCGCTCGGCGGCGGCGGCATGACCTACATCGTGCTCGCCACCAAGCGCCGCGCGCCGTTCCTGGAGGACACCATCGCGGTGCTCAAGGGCGACGAGCAGGCGCTCGGCCAGGGCCTGGGAGCCACCGGTGACTGAGCTCGAGATCCTGCGCCGGCGTCGCGAGCTGGTGCTGCTCTCGGCCGAGCTGCAACGCGCCACCGTGGCGCGCCGGCTCGATCGCATCGACGCGAGCCCGGTGCGAGTCGCGCTGGGACTTGCCACCAGCGCGGTGAGCGTTCCACTCCTGTGGAAGCTCGGGACGGGTGCGCTGGGCCTTGCAACACGCGCCTACCGGCGGCGTTCCGTGAAGGAACGTCTTTTCGCAACCTCCAATCGATAAAGGAGACTCACATGCTGTATTGGGCAGCCGTATTCTTCATCATCGCTCTGATCGCCGCGGTCCTGGGTTTCGGCGGCATCGCCGCCGGCGCCGCGGGCATCGCCAAGATCCTGTTCTTCATCTTCCTGATCGCGTTCGTCGTCTCCTTGCTGATGGGCGTCTTCCGCCGGTCGGTCTAGATCGCGCGTAAACCGTTGGGTTTGCGAAAAGCCATGGGGTAAAATGCCCACCCCATGGCTTTTCTTTTCCATGCCTGATCACCTGGTCGAGCTCTACCAGCTCGTCGCGAAGAAGGTCGAGGAAGTCGATCGACAGCTCGCGGCCGGCGGCACCGTCGTCGAAGGCTGGTCCGAGCTGCGCGCCCTGGTGAAGAAGCAGGAAGCGATGCTCGAAGAGCTGGGGCGGCGCACTCTGGAGCTGTCCTCGCTTTCGTCGTTCCTGCAAACCCACTACGAACGGGAAAAAGCGCGCCTCGCGCGCGAGCTCCACGACGAGCTGGGCGGAATCCTCACGCCCGCGAAGATGGATCTGTCCTGGCTGCAGGCGCACGTCGGGCAGGATGCCCAGTCCGCGGAGCGCATGGCGCGCCTGTCGGCGCTGATCGACCAGGGCATCGACCTGAAACGCCGCGTCATCGAGGACCTGCACCCGTCGCTCCTCGACCACCTCGGCCTCGCCTCCGCGGTGCAGTGGTACATGGAGGAGGCGTGCGCCGCGGCGAAGATCAAGTGCAGCCTGGTGGTGAGCCCGCAGCTCGAGCGGCTCGATCCGGACCTGGAGATCGCGATCTACCGCATCATCCAGGAAAGCCTGACCAACGTCGTGCGCCACTCGAAGGCGAAGAGAGTCGAAGTGTCCATGGAGCGCACCGACAAGGGGCTGCGCGTCGCCGTGCGCGACGATGGGATCGGCATCGCCGATCTCGAGCGCGCGCGCAAGCAGTCCCACGGCGTGGCGGGCATGACGCAGCGCACGCGCGCGCTGGAGGGAACGATCAAGGTGGAAAGCCGGCCCGGCGAAGGCACGCGGGTCGAGGTCTTCGTCCCCGTCGCCGCCTGAGGCCTAGCGCTCTACGGAGGTCGTCGAGGATTTGCGCCGCGTCGAGTCGCGCTGGGCGATCCTGCCCGCCCCACTGCAACACATACGCCGAGTCCGGATCGCCTAGTTCTCGCGGCTGGAGAGCAACTCCCCGATCAGGCGGGGAATCGTCGCGAAATCCTTGCTCTTGTCGAGGAAATAGTCGGCCCCGGCCTCGAAGGCCGCGACCTTGAGGGCCGGCACCGCGTGATTGGTGAGCACGACGATGCACGCGGGGTTCGCGCCCGCGGTGGCGCGCAGGCGCCGGATCACGCCGAAGCCCGTACCCTGGGCGAGCTGCAGGTCGACGATGGCGAGCCCGATGGTGTAGCGGTCGCAGGCGGCGAGCGCTTCGTCCTCGGTCGCGGCGGTGGCTACGACCTCGACGCGGCTGGGCACGGAGACGAGCTCCACCAGCCGTTCCGCGATCTGCGGCGAATCTTCCACTACGAGAGCGTTCATCAGCTCTCCCTCGAGGGGTCGCGCGCCGTATTGTTGCGGCCGCGGTGTGTCCTGCGGTCCGTGTTCGTTCGGGGTGGCCGCGTGCATCTGCGCGATGCTCGCGTCGTGCTCGCTACGAAAGTGGCCGACTTCCATCACGCGATGAGCTGGTTCTTGACCGCATAGTAGGTGATGTCGGCATTCGACTTGAAGCTCATCTTCTCGAGGATGCGCGAGCGGTAGGTGCTCACGGTCTTCACGCTGAGGAAGAGCTCCTTGGCGATCTCCGAAACGCTCTGGCCGGCCGCGAGCTTGCAGAAAATCTGGAACTCGCGCTCGGAGAGCTGCGTGTGCGACGGTTGGTCCGCTGCGGGGCCCGCGAGGCCCTGCGCGAGCTTGTCGGCGATGCGCGGGCTTACATAGCGCCGGCCTTGCGCCGCGGCGACGACCGCAGAAACGAGGTTCTCCGAAGGCGCATCCTTCGCGACGAATCCCGACGCTCCCGCCTTGAGCAGGTTGATCGCGTACTGGTCCTCGGGATAGCCGCTCACGATGAGCACCGCCATCTCGGGGCGGATCGCCTTGCTGCGATTGAGGACGTCGACCCCCGACATGTCGGAGAGCGACAAGTCGACCAGGGCCACGTCGAAAGGCGAAGCGCGCACCTGCGCGATTGCCTCTTCGCCCGTGCGGGCCTCGCCGGCCACTTCCATGTCCACTCGCCCGGAGAAGACTTGCTTCAGCCCCATCCGCACGACGTCATGGTCATCGACGATCAGGAGACGGATCATTGTTCTAGCTTTCTGCGGGTGTCTTCCATCCACCTATTACAGCATGGCAGGCTGGGAGGGGACCCGTCGGTAAGAACGGATTCGCTTGTAGGACAGGTCCTACATTATGCGACTTATTAGAAGGAGTAACGCAGGACAACCTTGTCCCTCTTCACGGAGATGTTTTCCCGCTGGAGCCCGGGCAGATCCGGCATGAGCTGCCGCGCGGGCTTGTAGACGATGTGGCCGGAGTCCACGTCATAGCACAGCGCGCGGTCCGAGTTGCACGACGAGCGGCTCTCATCGCGGCGAAGATCGCGCGGCATCAAGTTCAGGACGGGCTCGTCCGCCGCGGGAACGACGAAGGGCGCGTAGTTGTGCTGCGGCGCGGCCGTCACGATCGCGGCCTTCGTCTTCAGCTGCAGCGGCGGGCTGGTCTCGACGGCCGCGACGTTTGGGGCGACAAGGAGTCCGACAACCACCGCAAGAACGAGGATCTTCATGGGAGCGATGCTGCGCCCGCCTCCAGGCCCGGTATGCCAGCGGCACGCGGCACGCGCTGTCCCTTTCCCATATCGCCGGACGTAGGAGCAATCCCACACGGCCTAAGAGGTGGCTGACCTCAAGGCGCGGCAACCGCTCATTACTTTGTGGCTCTTGGAAACCTATCGTGGTTGCATGAACCCACCGATTCGACTCCTTGCCCTTACCCTTGCCCTTGGCGCCTGCGTAGCGTTCGCTGCTGCGGAGCCGGGAGACCCGGCGCGTTGGTACCAGCCGGTCGAGACTCCGCGGCAGAAGTACGAAAACGCGATGCTCGAGGCCCGCCAGGCCCTTCTCGTCGCCCTCTCCGAGTGCAAGAAGTACGGCGAGCAGAAGGCCTGCGAAACCGAAGCGCGCGAGCAGCACAAGAAGGACGTCGAGTACGCGAGGCGCTTCCTTTCATGATTCTCGCGAAGAAAATCATTGCGGCGGCGGGCACTGCCGCGGCGCTTGCGATGCCCGCGACGCGGGCCGCCGCGCCGCAGATCGCGGCGAATCCATCGGTTCCCGCGTACGGCCAGGCGGTCCAGCTCGACCTCTGGAATACATCCTGGCCGACCTATCTCCCCGCCACCCGTTTCTCGCGCACCGGCAACCTCATCACCATCGACTACGAATACGTGACCGAGGGCTTCGGCCCGGGCCGCCCCGATTTCGGCTACATGTCCGTCGCGATCGGAGAGCTGCCCGCTGGAAACTACGTCGTGCAGGCGCGCCTCTTCGACATCAACCAGCCGAAGGCCGGCCCGCAGGTGGTGTCCGCCACGCTCGCCGTGCGTCCGCCGGATGCGTGGGGCATCTACACCGTGCCGGCGCAGCCGCAAGCGTTCCAACCCGCCGAGGTCCTGGTGCACAGCGCCGCGTACTTCGATGCCACGACCCTGCGCTCGACGGTCATGGGCAACGTCGTGCGCGTCGATTTCGACTATGACGGGAACGCGCCCGTTGTCTCGGGGCAAAGCGCTCCGCCCGGGATGACTTCGTTCGCTTCGGTGAAGATCGCGGGCCTCCCGCCTGGTTCTTACAGCGTCGAAGGCTGGGGCCGCGAGCGCAACGGCGGCAACCCCGCGCGCTACTTCGCGACCCAGGTCTCGATCGGCACGACGGTGCGCATCGTCGAGTACTACGCCGAGACGCTCGACCACTATTTCGTTTCGGCGTGGCCCGACGAGGTTGCCGGCCTGGATGCCGCTCCGCAGGCGGGCTGGAAGCGCACCGGACAGGCGTTCAAGGCGTGGCTGCGACAGGAAGACGCGCCTTGGGGCGCGGTGCCGGTCTGCCGTTTCTACGCGTACGGGCCGAATTCGCACTTCTATACCGGAGATGCATCCGAGTGCGAGGGATTGAAGGCGCTCGAGCAGAAGCAGAGCGCCGAGGCCGCCGCGCGCGGCGAGCAGTTCAAGGGTTGGCAGTTCGAGGCGATCGCCTTCTATGCGCTCGTGCCGCAAGCGGGAAAATGCCCGGGCGACACGCAGTCCGTCTACCGCGACTACAACATGAGGGCGCAGCAGAACGACTCGAACCACCGCTTCCTCGTCAATTCGCAGCTGCGCGCGGCGATGATGATGGGATGGACCGAAGAGGGCGTCGCGTTCTGCGCTCCGGTGTAGCCGGGAGGATGATCGAGAGGAACGCCGCTTCCTCGGTGCGCAGCCCGCGAGGCGGGCGCTTCGCGCTGCGCACCGCATGGCGATGCCAGGTCTTGGGGTCGAGCACGCGAGGGTGCACGTAGCTCTTGCGGCAAATGGCCGGCGTGTTGCCGAGCCGCTTCGAGGCCTCGCGAACCGCCGCCGCGACATGCGTCACGCCGACGCGCTTGCCTGGGACCCCGAGCTTGTTGGAGCTCGCCAGCCTGCGCAGCAGGCTCGAGACGTAGACGCTGCCCGCCCAGGTGCGGAAATCCTTGGTGCTGACCTCGCAGCCGGCGATCTCCTTCAGGTACTCGTTCACGTCGGAGGATCCGATCGACTGCACCTCGCCCGCGTCGTCGAGGTACTGGAACAGCTCCTGCCCCGGCAGGTCGCGGCAGCGCCGCACCGTGCGCGCGAGCTGAGGATCGTCCACCGCGATGCGGTGGAACTTGCCGCTCTTGCCGCGGAACTGGAACTCGATGCGGTCCCCGCTCACTTTCACGTGGCGGTTGCGCATCGTCGTCAGCCCGAACGAGTCGTTCTCCTCGGCGTAGCGCTCGTTGCCGATGCGAATGCTGGTGCGCTCGAGCAATCGCACCAGCAGCGCCAGGACCTTCCTGCGCGGCAGCCCGGAAAGCGCCATGTCGGCGCGCACCCGGCGCCGGATCTTCGGCAGCGCCGCGGCGAATTCCGCGAGGTGGTCGAACTTGTCGGCGTCGCGCATCTCGCGCCAACGCGGATGGTAGCGATATTGCTTGCGTCCCTTCGCGTCGCGCCCCGTGGCCTGCAGGTGGCCGCGCTCATCGCCGCAGATCCACACGTCGGTCCACGCGGGCGGAATCACGAGCAGCTTGATGCGCTCGAGCGTGGCCTCGTCGGTGACGCGCTCGCCCGACGCATCGACGTACTCGAACCCATTGTCCGCAATGCGGCGCAGGAAGCCCTTCTCGCCGTCGCGCGAATAGCGCAATCCACCCGGTGGGGCGGGTCGCCGCTTTCTCGATGCTTGGCGTGCTTCGGCCATGGCCAATGGGTCTTTCGGGGGAATCGTCCGGACAGGGTAGATCGCGCCCGGGGCCAGTGGTTCGCGCCCGTTACAACAATAACGGGGCGAGCTGAGCCTCGAGTTCGCGCGGGTTCGCATGCAATATATGCACGCTTTCCGGCTTTGCAAGGGCAATGCCGCGCTCGCACAGGCCGTGCAGCGTGGACGCGTCGATCATCGCGGCGTCCTTCACCGTGACGAGAACGCGTCCGACGACGGCCTCGATGCTCGAGACATTGCCGGCGCCGCCGAGGGCCGCGACGATCTCTCGCGCGGATCCGCCGCCAATGCGCGGCGCGGGAGCCGCGAGGCGCGCCTTGATGTCGCTTGCGACCTGGTCGGCGATCGGGCCAACGACGACTTGCAACCCGCTGTCGCCGATATTTACCGTGCCGCGCGATCCCAACCTGCGCAGCGCCGCCGCGTCGATGCGCGCGCGATCGGCGAGGACCAGCCGCAGGCGCGTCGTGCAGGCTTCCACTTCGCGCAGGTTCGCCGCGCCTCCGAGTGCGGCGATGAAACCATCTGCGACATCCGCATCGCTCGCCGCCGCGGGCGCCGCCACGGCATCCTCGGGTTCGCGGCCGGGCGTTTTCAGCTTGAAGCGCAGGATGAAATACTTGAAGAGCCCGTAGTAGAGAAGCGCATACACCGCGCCCACGAAGAACAGGATCCACGGGTGCGAAGCCTTGTTGTAATTCAGCACGAAATCGAAGAGTCCCGCGGAGAAACCGAATCCGAGCCGGCTGCCGAGGAGATCCATGGTCACCATCGCGAGTCCCGTGAGGATCGCATGCACCACGTAGAGCGCGGGTGCCAGGAACATGAACGTGAACTCGATGGGCTCGGTGACACCGGTGAGGAACGAAGTGAGCGCAATCGACATCAGCAGCCCGCCCACCGCGGCGCGGCGCTCCGGAAGCGCGGTGTGGTACATCGCGAGGCACGCCGCGGGCAGCCCGAACATCATCACCGGGAAAAAACCACTCATGAACGCGCCCGCGGTGGGATCGCCGGCGAAGAAGCGGTTCAAGTCCCCGGTGGCGCCGTGGAAGTCGCCGACGATGAACCACGCGACGTTGTTGAGGATATGGTGCAGGCCCGTCACGATCAGCAGGCGATTGAGCACGCCGTAGACGAAGAGGCCGATCGAGCCCGACTCGATCACGACGTGGCTCAGCGTGTCCATGCCGCGCTCGACCGCGGGAAAGCCGAGCCCGAAGGCGAACGCGAGCACGACACCCGCCGCGCCCGCCACGATCGGAACGAAGCGCCGCCCGCCGAAGAAGGCGAGATAGTCGGGCAGCTTGATGTCGTGGTAGCGGTTGTAGAGGGCCCCGGCGACGATTCCGCAGACGATGCCCAAGGGAACGCTCACCTTGCCGAGCTGCTTCGCCTTGTACGCGGCCATGGCCAGCCCGCGGTGCGCGTCATTCGTGGCGACGGCCAGCACTTCGGGTGGCACGTTGATGAGCACCTCCGCCCCTTTGGTCGCGACCAGGAAAGCGACCACGCCTCCCAGTCCCGCCGCGCCGTGATTCTCCTTGGCGAGGCCCACCGCGATGCCGATCGCGAAGAGCAGGCCCAGGTTGGAGAAGATCGCGTTCCCCGCCGAGGCGATCGCCGCGATGTCGAGGAGGTCCGGTTGCCCCAATCGCAACAGCAGCCCCGCGATGGGCAGCACCGCGATCGGCAGCATGAGCGCGCGCCCGAGGCGCTGCGTGTTCTCCATCAGCTTCTTCATGTCGATCCTCCGACGAGCGAGCCGGCCGAGGCGCGCGCGCAGAGCGCGAGGTCGCGCACGGCGGCCGCCGTTTCCTGCTCCAGGGCGCGCGCGGCGAGCTCGCGGCACTCGGCCGCATCAAGCGAGCGCACAGTGCGTTTGATGCGCGGGATCATCGCCGCCGTCGCGGACACTTCGTGGATGCCGAGCCCGATCAGGATCGGCAGCGCGTCGACGTCGGATCCCAGGGCGCCGCATACCGAGACGCTCTTGCCGCACGCCAGTCCCGCCTCGGCGACTTTGGCGATGAGACGCAGCACCGCCGGATGCAACGCGTCAAGCTTGCCTCCGAGCTGCGGATGCCCGCGATCGATCGCCAAGGCGTACTGCGACAGGTCATTGGTGCCGATGGAAAGGAAATCGGCGTCGGCCGCGAGCCGGTCGGCAAGCATCGCCGCGGCGGGTGTTTCCACCATGATGCCGATCGGCGGGACCTCGACGCGGAGCTCGCGGGCGCATTCGGCGGCGAGCGCACGCACGGCCGCGAGCTCCTCGCGCTCGTTCACCATCGGAAGGAGGATCCTGCATTGGCCCGCGGGCTTCACGCGCAGGATCGCGCGCAGCTGCGTGCGCAGCAGGTCCGGGCGCCACAGGCTCGCGCGTATTCCGCGCAGGCCGAGCGCGGGATTGTCCTCGCGCGGCATCGGCAGGTAGGCGATGGGCTTGTCGCCCGCGACGTCGAGCGTGCGGATGTTGATCGGCCGGCCCGCGAGCGCGGCGGCGATGCGCCCATACTCCGCCGCCTGCTCTTCTTCCTCCGGGGGCTCCCTGCGATCGAGGAACATGAGCTCGGTGCGCAGCAGCCCGCAGCCCTCCGCGCCGCTCTCCGCGGCGGCGCGCGCCTCTTCCACGGTCGCGACGTTCGCCTTCACCGAGATGCTCACGTGGTCGAGCGTCGCGCAGGGGTCGCGGGCGGCTTCGAGATCGGTAGCGCGCTCCTGCGAGCGTTGCAGCGCGGCGCGCTCGGCGCTGTCGCGCTCGGCCGCGGGCGGATCGATGTCGAGCCACCCGTGCTCCGCGTCGAGCACCAGCGGCGTTTCCTCGGGCACTTCGAGAATGCCGGCTCCGGCGGCGACGAGCGTGGGAATGCCGCCGGCCGCGGCGATGATCGCCACGTGCGAAGTCGGCCCGCCGCGCGCGATGCAGATGCCGGCGATGCGGCTTGCATCCAGCGCCATCAGCTGCGACGGCAGCAGGTCGTCGGCGAGCAGGATCGAGTTCGCCGCGAGCTCGCGCGCGGCCTGCGCCGGTTGCCCGCCGAGCACGCGCAGCACCTGGGACTCCAGGTCGCGCAGGTCGGAGGCGCGCTCGCGCATGCGCGGGTCGGCGAGAGAACCGAGGACTTCCGCGAGCGATCGCGTCGCCTCGCGCCAGGCGTAGCCGGCACTCTTGCCTTGCTGGATCCACGCGGCGGCTTCGCGCGCGAGCTCCGGATCCTGCGCGAGCTCGGCATGCGCCTCGAGGAGGGCGCGCTGCTCGCCCGCGGCTTCGTTGGCGCGGCGGGCAAGGCTTTCGCGCACCACCGCCAGCGCATCGCGCAACGCCGTCGCCTCGCGCGCTTCACCGCCGCCCATCTCCTCGACGAACATCTCGACATGCTCCAGGCGCGCCGCGCGACCCACGGCCACACCGCGGCTGGCGATAACCCCTTCGATGCGGCGCGGCCGCGGGGCATCCCCACGCGGCTTGGCGGGGATCTCCGGGCGCGCCGCCGCCGGCAACTGCGGCTCGAGCAGCGACTCGAGCGCCGCAAGCGCGGCGTTCGCGTCCGCACCGGAAGCGCGTACCTCCACGCTCTCGCCGCAATGCACGCCCAGCGCCATCATCGCGACCGCGCTGCGCGCGTTGGCGCTGTGGCCGCGCGAGACGATCGTGACTTCGGAACCGAAGGGCCGCAGCGCCGCGGTGATGAGTGCCGCGGGCCGCACGTGAAGGCCGTGCTCGAAGGGAATGCGGAAGCGCCGGCGCGCATGCGCGACACTCGCCTGCGCGGCCGTGGCGCTCCGCGCCTCGCCCTCGACCTCCATCAGGAATTCACCCACTTCCACACGGCGATTCTGGGCGCGCCGCGCGATCGAGTCTCCGGAAGCGAGCACGATGGGGCTTACCGCGCTCGCCGCGCGGCGCGCCACGAGATCGAGGTCGAACTCGAGCAACAGCTCGCCCGCGCGCACGCGCTGGCCGGGGGAAACGCGCAGCGTGAAGCCGACGCCGGCGAGCTTCACGGTATCGATGCCCACGTGCACGAGGACGTCGATGCCCGAGGCCGAGCGCACGGTGACCGCATGCTTCGCGTCCTTCATCGGCACGATCTCGCCGTCGCACGGCGCGTGCACCGTGTTGCCGGTGGGGTCGATCGCGAGGCCGTCGCCGGCCATCGCCTGCGCGAACACCGGGTCGGGCACCTGCGCGAGCGGCACGCACCAGCCCGCGAGGGGCGCCTTCAGCACGAGGGCGGTCATGGCCGCGCCCCGGTGAGCTCGATGGAATCGATGACCCACATCGGGTCCACACCGCGCTGCGCGAACCGCAAGCACAGGTCGTGCTTGGCACCCCGCGCCGCGATGCGCGCGGGCGGCAGGCGCGTCACGGCGTGCGATACGGCCGCCGGGGCGAGCGGAAGGCGGGCGAGGATCTCGCCGGCGCAATCATCGAGATGGACCACGAGCTCTCCGGCGGGGGTGGCGGGGGTCTCGAACACGATCTTGTTCACATCCTCGCCGATCTGGAAGTTGAACGGAACCTGCCCTACCCGCGCGATGAGGCTCCGCGGGCTCCCCAGGTCCGCGTCGTCCAGGATCCAGCAGGGATTCTGGATGTCGACGGCGAATACGGCGCGCGGTCCCGCCAGCGGGGCGTCGTCCTCGATGGCGAGCGCGATATCGTTGCCGCAGAGATTCAGCTCGTGGCTCGAGCGCCGGATCTCGCCGTCGCGGCCGATCGCGATGCGCCGCGGGCGCGAGAGCCGCCGCTCGCCATCGAATGTGGCGGCGCGCATTTGCGCGGGAGCGGTCACGCTCACCGCGTCCTCATAGCGCGCGGAGCGCGGCGACGGATCGCTTCCGTCGAGTGTGTAGCGGATCACGCCGTGGCCGGCCTGCGTCGAGAGCGCCACCTCGGCGTCGCGCGCGGCGGAGGGATAGGAGATGTGCGCCAGGACCGCGAATGCGCTGTCGGAGTAGTGAATCCCGAGCGCCTCGTAACGCGAGAGGCCCGGCGCGAGCCGTTGCAGGAAGCCTTTCCAATCGCGGCGCCCGGGCTGCGACCAACCCAGCTCGGCGACCGCCGCCGCGCGCGGAAACGTCATGTAGCCCACGCGCTCCTCGGTGCGAATGTGCTCGGTCCACACGCTGCCCTGCAAGCCGAGCACGTGCTTGCGCTCGCCCGGAGCGAGCGCGGCGGGCATCGGCTCGAACGCATAGACGCTTTCGAGCGACGCAAGGACGCGCAGCCGCCCGGGCGGCTCGTCGGGCGACCACCCCTGGCGGTTGTCGAAATAGAGGTACGGATCGGGTGCGAGCACCGTGTCGTGGCCGCCCGCGGCCGCGGTGAGCGCGCCGTCGATGCCGCGCCACGACATGACCACCGCGGAAGCGGCGAGGCCGGGCCCGAGGATCTCGTCCCAACCGACGAGGCGGCGCCCATGCGCTTCGAGGAAGCTCGCGATGCGCTGCGTGAAATAGGACTCGAGGCCCTCCGGATCGGCGATTCCCAGCTCGCGCATGCGCTCCCGTACGCGCGGGGAATTCGTCCATTGGTCGCGCTTCACCTCGTCGCCGCCCTTGTGGATGAACTTTCCGGGAAACATCTCCATCACTTCGGTGAGCACATCCTCGAGGAACTTGAACGTGTCCTCCTCGAGGTTCATGACGTTCGAGTAGATTCCCCAATCCGCCGGCACGTCGCGCGAGGGCGATGCCGCGGCGGCGAGGCGCGGGTAGGCCGCGATCGCCGCGGTCGCGTGCCCGGGCATCTCGATCTCGGGAACGATGGTGATCGCGCGCGCCGCCGCATAGGCGACGAGACCCCGCACCGTCTCCTGGCTGTAGTAGCCGCCGTAGAGGCGCGGCTTGCCGGTCGCGCGATCGATGTCCGAGCGCGCCGCGCCCGCGGGAACGCGCCACGCACCCACGCGCGTGAGCTCGGGATACTTGCGGATCTCCAGGCGCCACGCCTGGTCGTCGGTGAGATGCCAGTGGAGCACGTTCAACTTGTGCAGCGCCATCGCGTCGATGAGGCGGCGGATGAACTCCGGCGATTGGTAGTGCCGCGCCGAGTCGAGCATGATGCCGCGCCACGCGAAGCGCGGGGCGTCCTCCACGGTGAGCGCGGGAATCGCAGCGCGCGCTCGCTTGCCGGGCTCGATCAACTGCAGCAGCGTGGTGCCGCCGTGGAAGAGCCCTTCCGAAGTGGCGGCGCGGATGGTGACGCGATTCGGGTGCACCTCGAGGCGATAGGCTT
>Ga0209131_1000462_pt1 | contig 29334 bp, 22 predicted proteins | sample GraSoi_2013_40cm_FD_185826 | JGI IMG/M metagenome (GOLD analysis project Ga0209131, IMG submission 185826) | Grasslands soil microbial communities from the Angelo Coastal Reserve, California, USA - Sample 9_17_2013_40cm (SPAdes) (version 2) | ecosystem: Environmental > Terrestrial > Soil >...
CCAAGACCGTCGCTATCAAGGCGCACAAGAGCGTCGCCACCGATGGCACCAGGTACATCAAGAAGGGCCAGGTGCTCGGCTGGCAGGCGGCGCTCGAGTCCGGGATCGTGCGCCACCGTGGCCAGATCCCCTGATGCCGGACGACTTGCTCGCGTCTGTGCTTCGCTTATCTCACTGTCAGAGCCTCGGACTAACATTCGAATATGACTAACACGCAGCGTTTAGCGCAAGTGCGCGAGCAAGCCATCGCGTTCCGGCGTGCCGGAAAGTCCAGGCGCGAGATCAAGGAGATCCTGCGGATTGGCAGCAATGAAACGCTCAACAATGCGCTGCGTGGCGAGCCGCCCCCGGCCTGGACCGGGCGTCCGCATGCGAAAGACGCCCTGCGGCGCAAGGCTCGCGAGTTGCGGGAGCAGGGCCTGGCATACCGCGATATCGCCGCTGCGCTTGGGTCTCGAAGAGTTCAGTTTCGCTGTGGGTCCGAGATATGCCGCGCTCCGCGCGTCTGAGCCGGGAGGAATGCGCTAAGCGCCAGGCCGACGCAGTCGCGGCCTACTGGGCTGCCGAGCGACCCCGTCGCGAGGCAGTGAGGCAGGCCATCCGGGCAGACGCGGCGGAGAGGATCGGGCTTCTCACCGAACGCGACGTCCTGGTTGCGGGAGCGATCGCGTACTGGTGCGAGGGGAGCAAAAGCAAGCCGTATCGTCGCTCTAACCGCGTTATCTTCATCAACAGCGATCCGCAGCTGATCAGGTTCTACCTTCGCTTCCTGCGGTTGGCGGGAGTCGCCCAGGACCAGTTGGCCTTCAGGCTCAGCATTCACCAGAGCGCGGACGTGGCCAGCGCCCAGGAGTTCTGGCTGGACGTCACGCGGGCGCCGCCAGCGCAGTTCCGCCTACCGACTCTGAAGAGGCACAATCCGCGTACAGTCCGGTTGAACGTGGGCGAGGCATACCATGGCTGCCTCCGGATAGAAGTCCTCCGAAGCGGCCCCTTGTACAAGCAGATCGAGGGCTGGTGCCAGGCCGTGATGGCCAGAGCAGAGGTGATGCCTGATTCCGACTCGCCCTCGTAAGGCCAGGTCTGTATCGTGAAACGCGCCTGCTGAAGCCGCAAGCAGAGCAGGCGGTCCGGCGTGGGGTAATTGGCAGCCCAACGGTTTTTGGTGCCGTTTGTTCTGGTTCGAGTCCAGACGCCGGAACTTCCTTTTTATCGTTAAGATATAGGTTTGGGCCTAATACACAGTTAGAGCCGCAGTTCACTGCCTGAGAACCACCAGCATGATCGATGCGCGACCGGGTAGTTGCAGCGAAGGCCACAAGGCCGACGGGCTGAAATCTGTCAGATATCGCTCTAGGGGGCCTTGCAGAACCTACGTTACCGTAAGCTACGGTTACGTAAGCGTATTCGCTCGGCCCATGACCCCGGTTATGCGGATCGCTCTTCTGACCGGCCGATTCGAGCCAGCGAGGAACCCACGATGACCGCTACCACCGACGTTCCCGTCGCGCCAGCAGAGCAAGCAGCGCCGCCCCGGCGCCAGGGACCACCTTCTGATTTCGAGCCAGAGCCACGGTCCGTCATCCAGCGGGTCTTGGTCGCCATCTTCACCGGCGTCCCGATGCTCGCGCTGGTCGCGGCGGTGCCCGTGGCCTGGGCATGGGGCCTGCTGAACTGGCAGACCGTCCTGATCGGAATCGCGTTCTACCTGTTCTCCGGGCTGGGGATCGCGATGGGCTTCCACCGCTACTTCACCCATGGGTCCTTCAAGTCGACCAGGGCATTCAAGATCGCCCTCGGGGTGGCGGGCTCGATGGCGATCGAGGGCCCGATTCTGGACTGGGTCTCCGACCACCGCAGGCACCACAAATACAGTGACAAGGAGGGCGATCCGCACTCGCCCTGGCGGTTCGGCGACGACTGGAAGGCGCTAACCAAGGGCATGGCCTGGGCGCACATGGGCTGGCTGTTCGACCGCAACATCACCTCGCACAAGAAGTTCTCCCCTGACTGGCTGGCCGACCGCGACATCGTTGCCGTACACAAGTTCTTCGGCCCGCTGGTTGCCGCAACTCTGCTGCTCCCCGCCCTGATCGGCGGCCTGTGGACGATGTCGTGGCAGGGTGCCCTGATCGCGTTCTTCTGGGCCAGCCTGGTCCGGGTCTCGTTCCTGCATCACGTCACCTGGTCGATCAACTCGATCTGCCATACCTTCGGTAAGCGCGAGTTCGAGGCCAGGGACAAGTCGAAGAACGTGGCGTGGCTGGCCGTGCTGTCGTTCGGCGAGTCATGGCACAACCTGCACCATGCCGACCCGACCTGCGCGCGGCATGGCGTGTTCAAGGGCCAGATCGACATCGCCGCGCGCGCCATCTGGCTGGCCGAGAAACTCGGCTGGGTACGGGACGTCCGGTGGCCGGATGAGGCCAGGCTGACCGGCAAGAAGGTGGGCACCGTCCGCGAGCTCGGCTCCATGACCCGGCGCCCGGTGGGCGTACCGATTAACTCCTAGCAACCAGGTCGCTGCATGATGGGGCAGTGACCAGCCAACCCCCGGTGTCCGGCCGTAAGCGAATGACCGGCAAGGAGCGGCGCGAGCAGCTCCTTGACGTCGGCCGGCGCCTCTTCGCCAAACGCGGCCTGGACGGCACCTCGATCGAGGAGATCGCCGCCCAGGCCGGAGTTTCTAAACCGGTCGTCTACGAGCATTTCGGCGGGAAGGAGGGCCTCTACGCCGTCGTCGTGGACCGCGAGGTCGACCGGTTCCTGTCCATGGCCACCGAGGTGCTCCAGGGCGAGGACACCATGGAGAAGTTCGAGGCCGCCGCCGTCGCGCTGCTGCGCTACATCGAAGACAACAGCGACGGCTTCCGCATTCTGGTACGCGACTCGCACCCCGCATCGGGTTCCGGCACCTTCGCGAGCCTGATCAGCGACATCGCCAGCCAGGTCGAGTACATCCTGGCCGACGTCCTGAAGGCCAGGGGTTACGACCCGAAACTCGCGCCGGTGTACTCACAGATGCTGGTGGGCATGGTTGCGTTCGCCGGTCAGTGGTGGCTCGACGTGCGCAAGCCCAAGCTGGAAGAGATGGCGGCGCACCTAGTCAACTTGGCCTGGAACGGCCTGTCCCAGCTGGACCCCAAGCCGAAGATCCCGCCGGAAGCGCTGAAGCGGCTCAGCGACAAGAAGCCCTGATCAGTTGCCCGCGCGCCCGGTCACCGCTCGCGGTGAGCCACGACGAACACGCGGCGGAACGGCAGCACGGTGCCATACGGCTGCCGCGGATAATGCTCCCGCAGCAGCGCCCCGTAGCCGGCCATGAACTCTGCTGCGTCATGAGCGCTGAGGGCCGCGATCACGGGCCGCAGGCCCGTGCCCTGATACCAGCGGAGCACCGGGTCATCGCCGTCGAGCACGTGCAGGTACGTGGTCTCCCACGCGTCGACGGCGCAACCCTCTCGCGCCAGCACGTCCAGGTATTCCGCCGGATCCGCGGCTTGCCTGTTGAATGCCACGTCCTTCAGCGACGAGCGCCACCGGGCGGTGCCGGCCAGCTGACGCAGCAGCGCATGGGTCGGCTGCTCGAAGTTGCCAGGTACCGCGAAAGCAAGCCAGCCGCCGGCGGAGAGCTGACTGACCCACAGCGGCAGCAGCTTCTCGTGCTCGGATATCCACTGCAACAGCGCGTTGGACACGATGACGTCGACAGGGCGGGCAGGCTGCCAATCGGTGACGTCGGCCAGTTCAAAACGCAGCCGCTGCCTCGAGTCCGCGGGCAGGTCCGCCCGAATCGTCTCGGCCGCCTCGATCATCTCCGCTGAGCTGTCGATTCCGAGCACGTCGGCCGAGGGCCACCTGCTGCACAGGTCGGCAGTCAGCTCGCCTGGGCCGCAGCCCAGGTCCACGACGGATGCGGGCTCGGCGGCGCCGATCCGGCTGATCAGCTCGTAGAACGGCCGGGACCGTTCCGCCCCGAACTGACGGTACCTACCGGGGTCCCACATGACACAGCTCCCCCTAGCCAGAGGTATCTTGATGTCGAGATTCTTTAACAAGTTGTACGTGCGTTAACTCTCGATGTCAAGAGATATGCTGCTCGGGTGGAGACGACAGCTACCGAGGCGAGGCCGCGGGACGAGGTCGATGATCTTGTCGCTGGCTGGCGCGCTGAGCGGCCGGACCTGGACCTTGCGCCGCTGCAGGTTCTCAGCCGGGTATCACGGCTCGCCAGGCACCTCGACCGGGCCAGGCGGACGGCCTTCGCGTCCCATGGCCTCGAAGTATGGGAGTTCGACGTGCTGTCAGCGCTGCGCCGGCAGGGCCCGCCCTATCAGCTCAGCCCCGGCGCCCTGCTCAGGGCCACGCTGGTCACATCAGGGACCATGACCAACCGGATCGACCGCCTGGCCGAGGGCGGCCTGGTCAGGCGGCTGCCCGACCCGCAGGACAAGCGGGGTGTCCTCGTCCAGCTCAGCGAGCGCGGAAAGTCCGTCGCCGATGCGGCTCTGGCCGATCTGCTCGAGCAGGAGCACGGTCTGCTCACCGGTCTGGATGACGCCCAGCGGGAGCAGCTAGCCTCCCTGCTCAGAATGCTGCTGACCCCCTTCGATGCGCATGCGACTGCCTAGCGCCACCACGCGCCCAACGATCGCGCTGCTCGCGGCGGCGCTGACGGTGGTCGGCTGCTCGCACGGCGTGAGCGACCCGGCGAGCTCACGTCAGCCGGACGGCTCGCAGCACGTCGCCTCGGGACGCCACGCAGGTGCCGCCGTGGCCGCGCTCCGCTCCGGGCTCAGCCGCAAGGCAGTCACCGGCCGCTCCTACTACCTCTCGCTGGGCGACTCCCTGTCTCAGGGCGTGCAGCCCGCCCCGACCGGGGACGATGTCGCAACGTCGCGGGGCTATCCCAACCGGCTGGTCGCCAGGCTGCGCAGTGAGCTTCCGCACCTGCGGCTGGTCAAGCTGGGCTGTTCGGGCGAGACGACCGCCACGATGATTCACGGCGGCGTCTGCCCGTATCCGGCAGGCAGCCAACTTGATCAGGCGATCAGCTTCCTGCGGTCGCATCGCGGCAGAACCGCGATTGTCACCATCGACATCGGCGCGAACGATCCGAACTCGTGCGTCCTGGGCGGCGGGGCATCGATGATCTTGCCGTGCGTCTTCAGCCGGATACCGGGGATCGCGCGCAACCTCAGCGCGATCATGGCGAAGCTCCGGTCAGCGGCCGGGCCGCGGGTCCTCATCGTCGGCATGACGTACTACGTGCCTGAACTGGGGCTATGGCGGGCCGGCCAGACCGGCAGGCAACTCGCGGTCCTCACCGGCGCCGTCGCCGCCGGGGCCAACGAGATGCTGGCCGCCGGCTATCACCGCTACGGTGCCAGGGTCGCGAACGTCTTCCGGGCGTTTCGCACCGCGGACTTCGGCGCACTGGCCAAAAGAAACGCGGGCCGAGCAGGCAGATCAGGTCAGGGTCGCGGGGCGGGCGGTAAAGCACTGTCGGCGGGTGCTAGATCGGTTCCGCCCAACGTGGCCGCGATCTGCGCCCTGACCTGGATGTGCGCCCAGGCACCTCGCGGACCCAACGAGCACGCCAACGACGCGGGCTACCGGGTCATCGCGCGCGCCTTCTGGCGCGCTATCGCGCACACCCACTGATCGTGGATGCCTTTCCGCACATCTGCCGATAATCATCCACGACGGCGGGAAAGGGCTTCGTCAGCGGCCGGTCAGCTCGACTAGCTCGAGCCAGCGATCCTCAAGTGCGGCCTGCTGTTCCTTTACCAGGCGCAGCTCATCGCCGAGCTCGATGAGGCGGGCATAATCGGCCGCCGCCTCGGCGAGAGCCTTGTGCAGCTCGGATTCCCTGCCGTTCAGTCGTTCGAGCTGCCGGTCGAGCCTGGCCAGCTCCTTCCTGGCCTCGCGCAGCTGGCCGGCGGACAGGCCGGAGGACAGGCCCGCCGGCGGCCCCTGGCGCATGGCGGCCGGCCATCGTGGCGCCTCTTGAGACTGCCCCGCGGGCACGCCGGCCGACGCCGCGACGGGCTTGCCGGCCTTACCGGACTCCCGCAGTTCGAGGTACTCGTCGACACCGCCTGGCAGGAAGGCAAGCTTCGCGTCGGCGAACGCCAGCACGTGATCGGTGACCCGCTCAAGGAAATACCGGTCATGGCTGACCACCACGATCGAGCCTGGGAAGCCGTCGAGCAGGTCCTCTAGCTCGGTCAGCGTATCGATGTCCAGGTCGTTGGTCGGTTCGTCAAGCAGCAGCACGTTCGGCTCGGCCATCAGCTCCATCTGCAGCTGCAGCCTGCGCCGCTCACCCCCGGACAGCTCGGCAACAGGCGCCTGCTGCCGGTCGCCGGTCAGGCCAAGCCGGTCAAGCAACTGGCCAGCGGACAACTCGCGTTTGCCGATCCGGACTGAGCCGCGGACCTGCTGCGCCGCCTCGACCGCGCGCAGGCCAGGATCGACCGGGCCAGGCTCCTGGGTGAGGTAACCCACGCGCACGGTCTTGCCCATGACTACCTCGCCGGCTTGCTGCTGCCCGGCCTGCACGCCGGCGAGCACGTTCAGCAGCGTGCTCTTCCCGCTGCCGTTGACACCCACCACGCCGACCCGGTCGCCCGGGCCGAGCTGCCAGCTCACCTGATCGAGCAGGGTCAGTCCGCCGACCCTGACCGTCACGTCGCTCAAATCGATGACCGTCTTGCCGAGCCTGGCCGTCGCCAGCCTGGATAGCTCGACGCTGTCCCTGGGGGCCGGCTCGTCCGCGATCAGCGCAGCCGCCGCGTCGAGCCGGAACCTGGGCTTGCTCGTCCTGGCCGGCGGTCCGCGGCGCAGCCAGGCGAGTTCCTTGCTGAGCAGGTTGCGCCGGCGCTGGTCCTGCGCGGCCGCCTGCCGTGCCCGCTCCGCCCTCGCCAGCACGTAAGCCGAGTAGCCGCCCTCGTAGGAGTGCACCTGCCCGCCGGCGACCTCCCAGGTCCGCTCGCAGACCGCGTCGAGGAACCACCGGTCGTGCGTGACGACCACGAACGCCTTGCCGTAGGTCCCCAGGTAGCCGGCCAGCCACCTGATCGCATCGATGTCCAGATGGTTGGTCGGCTCGTCGAGCAGCAGGAGGTCATGGGTGCCGCGCAGCAGGGCAGCAAGCGCGACCCTGCGGCGTTCGCCGCCGGAAAGCTGGTCGGCGGGAGCATCGGCGTCGATGTCGGAGAGCAGCGCCGCGAGGAGCCTGCGGCTACGCGCGTCGGCGGCCCATTCATGCGCCGGTTGCGCCCCGAAAACGATCTGCCTGACCGATCCGGCCAGCTGTTCGGACTGCGGCAGGTAGCCGATCGACGCGTCGCGCGCCCTGGTCGACCGGCCCGAGTTCAGCTCGGCCGCGCCCGCGAGGGCCGCGAGCAGGGTTGTCTTGCCCGAGCCGTTGCGGCCGACGACGCCGATCCGGTCGCCCGCCGCCACGCCGAGCGACACGTGGTCGAGCAGCACCCGGCCCCCGAAGGCCTTCACCGCGGCCTCGAGGTTCACGATGTTCACGCCAGGGCGCCCGATTCCACCACGCTGGCACCAGGCACGGGTCCCGAGACGTGGACTACCGCGCGGCAGACGCCGGCCCCGGTGACCGCGACCGCCAGTTCACGTGCCGCTTCGGCGCTGCTGGCCAGGAAGGCGCAGGTCGGCCCGGAACCAGAGACGATCGCGCCGAGCGCTCCGTGCTCCCTGCCCGCCTGTAGCGCACGCCGGAGCAGCGGCTGCAGCGACAGCGCCGCTGGCTGGAGGTCGTTGGTCAGAAGCGGGCCAACGGCGGCGGGATCACCGGAACGCAGCGCGGCCATCAGGCGGGTGCTCAGCTGGGGCTCGGGGACTGCAACGGGCTGCCCGTCCTTGGTGCGCCTGGATGCCCTGAGCCGGTCACAGGCCGCATAGACATCCGGCGTTGACAGGCCGGTGGTACCGAACGCCAGAACCCACTGGTAGCTGCCGGAGACCAGCGCCGTGGTCAGCCGCTCGCCCCGGCCCAGGCCGACCGCGGTCCCACCGGCCAGCGAGAACGGCACGTCGCTGCCGACCCGCGCCCCGATCTCCGCGAGCTCGGCCGTGCTCAGCCCGGTCTGCCACAACTCGTTGCACGCGACCAGCGCGGCCGCGGCATCAGCGCTGCCGCCTGCCAGGCCGGCCGCGACCGGTATCCGCTTGCGGATCTCGATCTTGACCCCGCCGGCCCCCCTGCCCCGCCGCCTGGTCGCTCGCGCCAGCGCGACAGCCGCGCGCACGGCGAGGTTGGCTGGTCCGAGCGGAACAGCGGGTCCGCCCTCGCCGGTGACAAGCACACTGGTCCGGTCGGCCCTGGTTACGGTCACCTCGTCGAAGAGCGAGACCGCGTGGAAGACCGTAACCAGGTCGTGGTAGCCGTCCTCGCGCAGCGGACCGACCGAGAGCTGCAGGTTGACCTTGGCAGGCACCCGGGCGGTGACCGAATCTGTCGGCCCGTCGACTTGTGTCACGTGCGTCACGATTCGATGATGGTACGCGCCCGGCTGGCTGCCAGGGCAATCCGGATGTACTGGTCAATGCCAATTGCCTCGCCGCGCAGGGTCGGGTCGACGCCAGCGTCCCGCAGCACTCGTTCCGCCGCCTGCGCCGAGCCCGCCCAGGAAGCCAGGGCCGACCTGAGCGTCTTGCGGCGCTGTGCGAACGCCGCGTCGATGACCGCGAAGACAGCCGCGCGACCGACGCTGTGGTGGCCGGCTCCGGGAGCGCCGCCATCCGGCCAGCGCGTGAACGCGACGAGCGCGGAGTCCACGTTCGGCACCGGCCAGAACACGCTCCTGGACACGGTCCCGGCCCGCCGCGCGGTCCCGTACCAGGCGAGCTTGACCGACGGGACGCCGTAGGTTCTGCTGCCGGGCTGCGCGCACATGCGGTCGGCCACCTCGGCCTGGACCATGACAAGCACGCGGCGGATCGACGGCATCACCTCAAGCAGATGCAGCACAACGGGAACGGCGACGTTATAGGGGAGGTTCGCGACCAGCGCGGTCGGCGGCTGTCCCGGCGGTGCCTGCAGGCCCAGGGCGTCCGCGGTCACGACCTCAAGCCGGCCCGCCAGCCCTGGGGCCCGCGCCGCGATGGTCCTGGGAAGCTCGCCGGCGAGCGCCTGGTCGACCTCGACGGCAATGACCCGCTCGGCGACCTCGATCAGGCCGAGGGTGAGCGAGCCGAGGCCAGGTCCCACCTCGAGCACGACGTCCTGCGGCCGCAGGTCGGCCAACCCGACGATGCGCCTGATCGTGCCCGGGTCGATGACGAAATTCTGCCCGAGTCGCTTCGCGGGCCAGATCCCGAGCCGCCCGGCGATCTGCCGGATTTCCGCCGGCCCGAGCAGCTGCGCACCTGGATGAGCCTCGTCCACGGCGCGCGACGCTAGGGGGTGCCGTTCATCGCGCCGCAAGGTCTCGCCACGGGCCGAAGACCCGCTCCCCGGTGGCCATGACCGTAGCGCACAAGTCGCCCACGTCCATCCCCTTCAGCTCGGCCACGGCTCGGACGGTGTGCGCGACCTGCGCCGGGGCATTCTGCCTGCCCCGGTTGGGAACCGGGGTGAGGAACGGGGCGTCGGTCTCAATCAGGATCAGCTCAGCCGGTGCGACTGCCGCGGCCTCGCGCAGCTGACCGGCATTCGGGAACGTCACATTTCCGGCGAAGCTCATGACGTAGCCAGCCTCGACGCACCGCTTGGCCATCTCCACGTCGCCAGAGAAGCAATGGAAGACGACACGATCCGGTGCGCCCAGTTGAGCCAGAATGTCGAGCACGTCTTCGTGCGCGTCGCGATCGTGGATCATCAGCGCCTTGCCCGCCCTCTTGGCGATCTCGATGTGTGCGCGGAACAAGTCCCGCTGCAGCCCTGGCGGCGCGCTCTCCCGGTAGTAGTCCAGCCCGGTCTCGCCGACAGCACGAACCTCAGGCAGCGCCGCGAGCCGCGCGATCTCGGCGAGCGCGGCCTCGCGGCCGGGCTCCGCGCGCGCTGTTTCGTTCGGGTGGATCGCCACCGCGGCGTACACGTCAGCGTGCTCGGCGGCGCAAGCCGCCGCCCACTGGGACGACTCGACATCGCAGCCGACAGTGACCACGCGGACAACGCCCGCCGCGCGGGCGGCAGCCAGCACCGACTCGACCGGCCCGGGCAGCATGTCCAGGTGCGTGTGCGCGTCGAACGCCAATCCAGGCAGCGGGTCAGGTGCCGGGGCCACTGGGGCGTTCATGATCGCGGACACTAATCGACCCGATTCGTCGAGAAGTGTCCGCGATCACCGGCGGGACGCGTCATGAGTCCTCGGCGTCGGCGTCGTAGCCGCCCAGCCGGTTCAGCTCGTCGACGACCACCCCTGGGTCGATCTTCGCAAACAGCGGCGTCGGCGTCGCGAGCGGCGTACCAGGCTTGATCGGCCTCGACTCCCAGGTCGCTGCTCCCGAGTAGTCTCCGGTGATCACCGGGTAGCGGTGGCCGCCATCCTCGTCGACCTCGTCGATCCTCGGCATGTCGGACCAGCGCCCTTCGCCGCCGAGCATCTCGAACACCAGTTGCGACGACCTCGGCAGGAACGGGGTCATCAGCGTCTTGCCGTCGTCGACGAGCTGCAGCGCCACGTGCAGGATCGTGTTCATCCGCTCGGGATCGGATTCGCGCAGCTTCCACGGCGCCTGGTCAGACAGATACTTGTTGGCCTCGCCGAGCGTGCGCATGGACTCGGTAATCGCGGCCTTGAACCGCGACCTGGCGAGGGACTCGCCCACGGCGTCGAACGCCTGCCTGGACTGGTTCAGCAGCGCGCGGTCGGCATCGGTCAGCTCGCCAGGCGGCGGGATCGAGCCGATGTTGCGCGCGGCGAACGAGATGCTGCGGTTGACCAGGTTGCCCCAGTTGGCGAGGAGCTCGTCGTTGTTGCGGCGGATGAACTCGCTCCAGGTGAAGTCCGTGTCCTGGTTCTCCGGCCCGGCGACCGCGACGTAGTAGCGCAGCGCGTCGACGTCGTACCTGGCGAGGAAATCGCGAACGTAGATCACGACGGCCCTGGACGAGGAGAACTTGCGCCCCTCCATGGTGAGGTACTCGCTCGAGACCACCTCGGACGGCAGGTTCAGCTCACCGAGCGAGCCGGGCTTGCCGTCCCTGCTGCCCCTGCCGCTGTATCCGAGCAGCATCGCCGGCCAGATCTCGGCGTGAAAGACGATGTTGTCCTTGCCCATGAAGTAGTAGGAGAGCGCGTCGGGGTCCTGCCACCAGGCGCGCCAGGCGTCCGGGTCGCCGCTCCGCCGCGCCCACTCGATCGACGCCGACAGGTACCCGATTACCGCGTCGAACCATACGTAGATCCGCTTGTCCGGCCGGTCCCGCCAGCCGTCGAGCGGGATCGGCACGCCCCAGTCCAGGTCCCTGGTGATCGCCCGCGGCTGCAGGTCGCCGAGCAGGTTGAGCGAGAACTTCAGCACGTTGGGCCGCCACTGGCCGCTCTTGGACTGCAGCCAGGTGCCCAGGACGTCGGCGAAGGCAGGCAGGTCAAGGAAGAACTGCTCAGTTTCGGCGAAAACTGGACGCTCGCCGTTGATCCTGGAGCGAGGGTTAATCAGGTCGACGGGATCGAGCTGATTCTGGCAGTTGTCGCACTGGTCGCCGCGCGCCGCGTCGTAACCGCATATCGGGCACGTTCCCTCGATGTAGCGGTCGGGAAGGGTGCGGCCGGTCGATGGCGAGACCGCCCCGAGCGTGGTCTTGGCGAAAATGTAGCCGTTGTCGTACAGGCCTTTGAAGATCTCCTGGACGACCGCGTAATGGTTCAGCGTGGTGGTCCTGGTGAACAGGTCGTACGACATGCCGAGCCCGGTCAGGTCCTCGGCGATCACCCGGTTGTAGCGGTCGGCCAGCTCGCGGGCCGTGACCCCCTCGGCGTCGGCCTGGACCTGGATCGGCGTGCCGTGCTCGTCAGTGCCGCTGACCATCAGCACCTTGTCGCCGGTCATCCTGTGGTACCTGCTGAACATGTCGCAGGGCAGCCCGAAGCCGGACACGTGCCCGATGTGCCGTGGCCCGTTGGCGTACGGCCAGGCCGGCGCGGCCAGGATGTGACGACCGTTAGTAGGGGACATGGTCTCTAGCGTAGGGCGTCCCCTCGGCCGGCGCGGCCGCGCTGCCGCGCGGGCTCGGCGCGCTCGTTTCTCAGAATCTGGACGCCTGTCAGCAAATACGCCGAGAATCGTCCAGATTCTGAGAGGCGTCCGAGATCCGGCGGAGCGGCGAGTGTCAGCGTGGCTTGGCCTGTACGACGGCGTCGTAGACCTCGCGCCTGGGCAGCCCGAGTTCGGCCGCGACGAGTGTTATCGCCTCTTTTCGGGTACTGCCCGCCTGCTCGGCCGCGGCGACTTTCGCCGCGGCGTCCCGCGCGTCGCCGGCGCCCCGGTCCCCCGGAGCCGGGGCGCCGGCAATCACCAGGGTGATCTCGCCAAGGACGCCATGGGATGCCCACCGCTCCAGTTCCTCCAGGCTGCCGCGCCTGATCTCCTCGTGCGTCTTGGTCAGTTCGCGGCAGACTGCCGCGCTCCGGCCTGGGCCGAACGCGGCCGCCATATCGGCGAGTGTCTTGGCCAGCCGCCTCGGTGACTCGAAGAACACCATCGTCCGGCGTTCATCGCGTAGGCCGGCCAGCCTGCGGCCCCGCTCGCCAGCTTTGCGCGGCACGAACCCCTCGAAGCAGAACCGGTCGGTCGGCAGGCCGGAGACGGCGACCGCGGCCGTGACCGCGGACGGGCCGGGCAGCACCGTCACGGTAACCCCGGCGTCGAAGGCGTCCCTGACCAGCCGGTAGCCGGGATCACTGATGCCCGGCATGCCAGCGTCCGTGACAAGCAGGACGTCCTGCCCGCTCGCGAGCGCGCCGAGCAGCACCGGGCCGCGGGCGGCCTCGACATCTTCGTAATACGAGATGATCCGGCCGGTCAGGGTGATGCCGAGGGAGCCGGCCAGCCGGCGCAGCCGGCGGGTGTCCTCCGCGGCGATCAGCGGCGCGGCCGTCAGGGCGGCCGCCAGCCTGAAGGACGCGTCCTGCGGCGTGCCGATCGGCGTGGCCGCCAGGATCAGCCTGGCGGGGGCGTGGGACGCGGCGGGCGACTGGGACAACCCTGTCGCGACCGGCGGCTCAGGTTGGTCGTCTTGGTGAATCGCGGCGCTCATCGCGGCCCACGCTAATGCCCCGCAGTCCTACGATGGCTTGCGATGAGAGCTTCTGATTACGCGCGGTGGGTCGACAGGGCCAGCGCGCCGGGCGGCGAGCCGTCCCGGAGCCTGCGCGACCGGCTGGTGCCGCCGATGCCACCGGCGTCGTGGTGGGCCTGGGGCGGACCGCTGCTGGTGACGGTTTTCGGCGGGTTCCTTCGCTTTTACCGGCTAGGCGTTCCGCATGCGGTTGTCTTCGACGAGACCTACTACGTGCCGGACGCGTGGTCGATCCTGCGGCACGGCGTGGAGTTCAATCACCCGAAGAACGTCAACGCACTGCTTGTCAGCGGCAGCACGCACATCCTCGGCTCGCCGGGTGAGTACGTAGCGCACCCGCCGCTCGGCAAGGTGATGATCGCGGTCGGCGAGTGGCTGTTCGGCCTGACCCCGTTTGGCTGGCGGTTTTCCGCGGCGCTCGTCGGGACGCTGTCGATCCTCATGGTCGCTCGGCTCACCCGCCGGATGACGCGCTCAACGCTGCTCGGCTGCGTGGCCGGCTTGCTGATGGCGCTCGACGGCCTGGAGTTCGTGCTCAGCAGGACCGCGATCCTAGACATTTTTGTCATGTTCTGGGTGCTTGCCGCATTTGGCATGCTGGTACTCGACCGCGACGCGTCCCGGGCCCGCCTGGCAGAGCTTGCTACCGAAGCTGAGCCCGGCGAGCTGACGGGAGGCGGCCCCAAGCTCGGGATCCGCTGGCGGCGCGTGCTGGCCGGGTTCTTTCTTGGCTGCGCCTGCGCGACCAAATGGAACGGCGCGTGGTACCTGTTCGCGTTCGGCGGCCTGGCCATCGCCTGGGACATCGGCGCCCGCCGCGCGCTTGGCTATCGCGACCGGCTGGCCGGCGTGTGGCGCAGCGACCTGAAGTGGCTGCCTGTCTCCTTCGGCGTGGTGCCTTTGCTCACCTACGTGGCATCGTGGAGCGGCTGGTTCGCGACCAGCGGGGGCTATAACAGGAACTGGGCCGCGACGGTAGGCAACCACACTCCGATCTGGTCGACACTGGACTCCTGGTACCAGTACCAGAAGTCCATGCTCGGTTTCGGCCTTGGCCTGCATGATCACGGCAGCTACACGGCGTACCCGTGGACCTGGCTCATTCTCGGCAGGCCGGTCTCGATGTTCTCCAACTGCCTGCCGCCAGGGCCGCACATGTGCGGAACGGCGGGGTCAACGGAGCAAGAGGTCCTCGCTATCGGCACGCCAGCGATCTGGTGGGCCTCCATCCTCGCGTTGGTCTTCTGCGTGGCCTGGTGGGCCGGCCGCAGGGACTGGCGGGCCGGCGCTATCCTCGTCGGGGTGGCGGCCGGCTGGCTGCCGTGGTTCTGGTTCGCGTGGCACGACCAGCGGACCGAGTACTATTTTTACGCCATCGTCTTCCTGCCGTACCTGGTCATGGCGATCGCCCTGTGTCTTGGGCTGATCATCGGTCCTGTCGCGGCCCCGGCGGGCCGGCGGGCCACCGGGGCGGTCGTGGCCGGCGGGTACCTGCTGGTGACGCTGGCCAGCTTCGCTTACCTGTATCCGGTACTCGCCGCGCAAGTGATGTCGTATTCCGCCTGGTACCAGCGAATGTGGTTTCACAGCTGGATCTGAGCGCCGCCCGGTACGTGCCCGGTTTGCGCGGGACGCTCGGGCTTTGCGATATCGGGACGACACCGTGATATCTTCGTTGCTTAACGTAACCACTGAAGCGGCCGACCTAGGGATCTGGCCGATCGTTTACACCGGTCGCCAGCCCGGATGCGTCTCCCGACGTCACGTCAGTGATATATCTGCACGGACGTCGCGGCAGAGTCCGGCTCGAAGGCCGGCAGCAAGCAAGGTAAGGATGCGATGGCCCCCGCACCGCAGTCACCGCAGAACCGGGCGTCGAGGTCCGGGTTTGAGCAGCAGGTGCTCCCCTACCTGGATCAGCTGTATGGCGCTGCGCTCGCGATGACCAAGAACGCCAGCGACGCCGAGGATCTGGTCCAGGAGACCGTCACCAAGGCTTACACCGCGTTCGACCAGTTCACGCAGGGAACAAACCTGCGTGCCTGGCTGCACAGGATCCTGGCCAACACATTCATCAACTCCTACCGCAAGAAGAAGCGCGAACCAGCCCTGGCATCCAGCCAGGAACGCGACAATTGGCAAGCGGGCGCAGACAGTCGCGCTCAGGCGGCTCCGTCCGCTGAGGCTGAGGCGCTGGACAGGCTCGCCGACTCCGATGTGCTGCGCGCGCTGCGTGACCTGCCCAAGGACTTCCGCACGGCGATTTATCTAGCCGATATCGAGGGATACCCGTACCGGGAGGTCGCCAGGATCATGGGCACCCCGATCGGAACCGTAATGTCCCGGCTGCACCGAGGGCGGGAACGCCTGCGCTGCGCGCTCGCTGGTTACGGCCCGCAGGGTAGGTCGGCCACGGCGATGGCCTGACCGGCGGTCCGCTGCGGCGCCGGACGGGGACGCTGCCGTTAGCCAGTCGGGGGACGCTGCCGTTAGCCAGCCGGGGTACGCTGCCAGATCGCGTAAATGCCGTTGGCGTCGGAGCCGTGGTAGGGACCCACGGCTACCAGGCGGTATGACCGGCCGCGGCCGAGCGCTCGCGTGAGCGCTGGCACGCCTGGCTCTGCACGGTTCAAGCTCTTCAGGCTGAGCAACTCGGAGTAGAACAGCCCGGCCGAGTGACCCAGGCGCTGTGGCGGCGCTGAGTCCTGGCCCCGAGCGCGGCGCGGCGTAGAACAGCGCTATCAGGTCGTACCTGCCCGCGGCGACATGGGTCGCATAGTAGGGCCGCCAGTCACTGCGCGGAACTCGTTCCGGATTGAGCAACAGATCCCTTGCCTGCCACAGCCACCATTTACTGCCCTGCTCGGCGTAGTACTGGGCCACGCGCTTCTGCGACGAGGCGAAGATCAAGCCATTCGTGCGTGCCACGGCAGGCCTGAAAGCGGCGACGAACGAGGTCGCGTTGGGCCACTTGTGCAGGGATGCTCGGCTCTCTTCGCGATGGCGGCTCCCATCAGACCGGTCACGATGATGAACCCCGAGTACCTCGCGATGTCGCCCAGGATGAGCAGGGGTAGCTGGTAATCGTTGACTTTGCGATTCAGGACCGTGAACCCGATTCCAGCCCAGGTGCCCGACAGCGTGATCAGGAGGCTGAAGAGTGCCAGCCATGCCGCAGTAAACCACGCCGCCCAGTAGCCCGCGCGGCGGGCACCGATCCAGGGGCAGCAACGCGAAGAACGCGAAGGCGATCACGACGGGGTCGATCACAAGGCTCGGGTAGGCCGTCGCGTTCGCTAGCGCCAGCGCCGCGGCGGAAGCGACAAGGGGGCCACGGCGGCGGCGCCACCCGGCCTCGACCGCAAGCCAGGCAGACAACGCGACCAAGAACACCGACATCGGGTCGTATGTAGCGAAGGTCAGCCGATAGACAGGCTCGGTAGCTCCCCACAACGCCGTGGCGATGATCGCCTCGGTGCGGCCGAGCAAAGACGACGCTGTCAAGTACAGCAGGATCGTCGCACCGACCATGAAGGCGACGGAGAGGATCCTCGCTCCACCCAGTCTCCCGAGACTGTCGGCCACGGCGCCGAGTGGCGGGTAGATGACCGGCGAGCCGGACAGTACCCGGTGCGCGTATCCCGCCGGCCAGGACTTCCCGTGCAGCCAGTGGGCGAGCATCAGGCGGCCGATCCAGAGGTAGTCAGCCTCGTGGGTGAACGCCGTGTTACTCCAGACCAATGGCAGGGCAAGCGCCGTCTGCACGGTACAGACGATGGTGAGCGGAAGGTAGGTTCGCCGCGTCCGGCCTGGCCGGGAAGCTAGCGGACCTGGGTCACCTGGGTCGCCGATGGCACCGGATAGCGCCTGTCGCTCCGTCCGGCCAGGCGCTATCCGGTGCGGCTACCGCGGGCCTGGCGCCGCGACCAGCGGTGACTAGATCTCGGCGCAGGGCATGCCTGCCGCCGGTCCTGCTTGAAGATGCCCATGTACATAACGGTGCGTAGGCGGAGTGTAACGCAGATCACGAGTCCGAACGCGGATCCGCAGCGTCTCAGTAGTGACCGACCACAAGGGAGCTACCGCAGGTGAGCACCGTGACCACCGGACTGATCCCGGCAGCAGCACCAGCCGGACGAATTCCGGCGCTAGCGATCGCCGGCTGCGGCCCTTGCTAGCCCCGCATTACCGGACCCCGGCACCCCCGCACCCCGCGCTCCTGCCGCCCGGCCGGGCCTCGGCCGGGCCCGGCACAGCCCTGGCAGCCCCTGCCAGGCTCCCGGCAACCCCCAGGCCGGGCACCACGACCCCCGGCACACCCCCCCGCCCGGGCAGCCCCACCCCGGCTCACCCCGCCGGGCAACACGACCGGCAACCCAGCCGGCGCCTCCGGCTGGCCGCAGCCCCCGTTGCGGCCAGCCGGTACCCCGCACAGGTGCCCCGCCGCCTTCGCTACGGCGACGGCGGGGCATGTCATGCTCAGCGCGACCGGACCGCGAACAGGCGGAGTACCACCGATTGGAGTTGCCACCGGCCGATCAGGTGGAGCCCGTCAAGCAGCCTGCTCAGCCCCGCTGGCGCGGCGCTTGACCGCGATAGCGGATGCGCCCACTGCACGACCCAAACCCGCCGGACAGACGCCAGCCTGGCCGCGACGACCCTGGGCGAGGCTGGTAGCCCGCGCAACGTCGCTGAGGCGACCGGCGATTTAGCCTGCCCGATATCGGGCAACCGCCGGAACGGAGCCGGGTAAGCGACGCCGACGAGTTCGGCATCGCGCGGCAGATACAAGATCGCATCCCCAGGCCGCTCATGCCTGGCGATGACGTTCGCGACGGCGCGCAGGTCATCCGCGCGGGCGCCTACCTGCCGGATCTCTCGCTGCGGGCCGATCACTGCACCAGCCACCACCAGGGCCAGCACCGCCGGGGGGACCACGGCCAGCACGTCTGCCAGCCGCCGGCCAAGATGGCGGCCGGCAAGAGCGCGAGTGGTTACCGTAGCGAGCCAGACCAGCCCTGCCGACGTCAGCAGGGCTAGCGCGGGCAGGCTGAACAGCACGTACCGCTCGACATAGACCGGATGGATGAACGAGACCGCCATCAGCACCACGGGCGGCAGAATGAGCCAGGGCAGCGCGATGCTCGCGAGCGTCACGCCGCCTCGATACTGGATTCCGTTCGCCGCGACGCAGCCGAGCAACGCGAGCACGGCGACCACCGGGATCAGGGCCGTGGCGCCGGCGAAGTCGCGGAGCAGCGTAGCCGCGCTGGACAAGTCAGGCCGCCGCACCCAGTTGAGCTGCGCGGACTGGCCGGCGCTGAGGTAGGCCACCGGTGCCAGCAGGACGGCGGCCGCGAGGCACGCCGCGAGCCAGCGCCGCATGATCTGCGGCGTGACCTCGCCGCCCGCTTGACTTCTCGCCCACCACAGGCTCACGGCGTGTGCCGCGACGATTAGTACGCTGAGCAAACTGAAGAGCCCGGCCAGCAGCAACGCTGCTGCGTAGAGCACCCACCACGGCCACCGCGGGCTGGCCACGGCCCGGACCAGTGCATACGTCGCGAGCACGGCGAAAAGAGTGGTCAGGGCGTATGGCCTGGCTTCCTGGGCATACCTCGTCGTCAGCGGGACCGCGGTCAGGGCGAGCCCGGCGAGCAAGCCGGCCGCACGAGGCCCCGGCAGCCCCGACGCCTGGGCGAGGCGCCGCCCGAGCGCGGCGGTCAGGCCGACGGCCACGGACATCGCCAGCAGCGACGGCACTCGCAGCGTGGTCGCCGAGATGCCGCCCGCCGCAATGACGGCGTGCATCAGCACGTAATAGGGCCCGTGGACGGCATCCTGGTTCGGCACCATCGCCACGATCGCGGCGAGCGGGCGCTGCGAGCCCGCGATGGTCGCTGCTTCGTCTCGCCATAGCGAAGGGACGCCGATCCGGTAGCCCCCGACAATGAGCTCGGCGAGAGCCGGGATAATCGCGACCAGCCAGTCACGCGCCGACCCGGTGCCGGCCCGCGGGTCGCCTGCTCCGCCGGAACCGGGCTGCGGCAAGCCGGCGGAGATCGCCGCCTCGCGCTGCAAGCCACGCATCCGAGCATCCCTCCTGGCCGACGTTAGCTGCCGAATATCCGGTCGCACGCGCGAGCAGACGCCTTGCCGTCGTCAAGCGGGCAGAACCTCGCGGTGAAGGCCGCGAGCGCGGCTGAGTACCTAGCGGCGACCGAGTCGAGGTCGGCGAGCGAGGCCACGACCTGCTCCGAGGTTGCGAGCAACGGCCCCGGAGCGTCAGCCTCGAAGTCGAAATAGAAGCCGCGCAGCTGGTCCCTGTACTGCTCGAGGTCGTAGGTAAAGAAGAGCATCGGCCGGCCAGTCGGAGCGAAGTCGAACGTGACCGATGAATAGTCGGTGATCAGCGCATCGGTGATGAGCAGCAGATCGGCGATATCCGGATACCCGGTGACGTCGAAGGTGAACCCGGGGACCGCGGCCGCTGAAATTCCGCCAGCCATCAGGTGATGCCCCCTGATCAGCAGCACCCAGTCACCGGCGAGACGGCGGGCGGCTGCCTGGAGGTCGAGCCTGAAGTCGAGCAGGTACCTGCCCGCCTCGTCGTGCAGGTTGTCCCGCCAGGTCGGCACGTACATCGCCACCTTCTTGCCGGCAGGCAGTCCAATCCGCTCCCTGATCGCAGCGACCGCATCGGCCCGGCCGGCCGCGCCGGACGTCGTCACCAGCGCGTCGTTGCGGGGGTAGCCGGTCTCGCAGATCTCACCGCCGAACTGGAAAGCCTTGCGCATGATCGGCGTGCTGAACGGGTTCGGCGACAGCAGCATGTCCCACTGGGCAACGTCACCGGCCATGAAGTCGAGGTACCGCCTGCCGCTCGCTGAACTTGGATTGCTGATGTCGTAACCCAGGCGCTTCAGCGGAGTTCCATGCCAGGTCTGCACATGTTGCTGAGCAGCGCGCTTGCGGTACGGAAAGGGGACATGATCGTTGTAGACCAGGTAACGCGACCTGGCGAGCGCCCGGAAGTAGGCGCGAGTGCCGATCAGCACCGCGCCGGCTCCTTCGGGCACTGCCACCGAGCGGTCGTTAATGGCCCAGATAGTTTTTCTCGTATCGCCCCGGCGCCGAAGCTCATCGGCGATACCGCGCGGGTTGTCGCCGCACTGCTTTCCGTGGAAGCTGCTGAACAGGATCTGCTCGCGCACCGGCAGCCGCCGCTGGACGCGGTAGTAGATGTCGCGGAGCAGGCGCCGGCGGATCCGGCCGCGCTCAACCAGGCCGAGGACCGGATTGACCAGAAGCCGCAAGCCCGTGCCTTCGGCGGCGCAGCGGTAGACCTTCGGTCCGATCGTGACCCGCCGGCTGTCCACAGCCAGCAGCCGGCAATCGACGGGACCATCCGGGGCGCGCAGGGCGATCACCCACCGGCCGTCACGCAGCGGCTGCCTGACGCCGAAGACGTCGACAGCGCCGACCGGAACCGCGGCGCGGAACGTGCCGTCCGCCACCGCGGCAGGGACCACATGCTCGTCCCAGCCGCCGGTGTGCCGGAGCACGACCTGGCATCCTCCGGTGACGACAGCGGCGAGACCATCAGGCAGCCTGCCACGAAGGATTAGTTTGCCCTCATTGTCCCAGCCCTGTTCGAGCGCGACGGATCGCGGCGCGGCGACGGATCCAGGCGCTGCGGCCGGCCCCTCGTCGTCCCGCCGGAACCTGATCTGGAGGCGCCCGCCGGTCCATTGCAGGCCGGCCGTCAGCCCGGGCGCCACCCGACGCGGTCCCGGATCATCGGGCGGCGGGCCGGCCGATGATAGCCTGGCTGGCCGCCACACGCCGCAGCTCCGCACCAGCACGACGCAGTCCCAGGTCCCGGTCAGCCAGCGGCCGGCGATCCGCAGCAGCGCGGCGGGAATGTCGCAGCGGAACCCAGCCCAGTCGTAGCGGTAGCGTTCCTGTGCCGAAGCGGCGGTCACGTCGGGCCGCAGCACCTGCCTGGCCGGCATGACCAGCGGCGGGCGGCGCTTCCCGCGCGGGACCAGGACCACGAGCTTGGTGGCATCGCGGCGCCTGCCGATATCCACCGAAGGCACGTACGCCCAGCCCTCGATCCGCAGCGAGCCGCCGCGCCAGGAGAGCCTCTCGAGTCCGACGTAAGGATCGAGTTCGCGCCACTGCGGCCTGAACACCCGGTCGGGGATCGCGAGCGACGGGTCGCCGCGCAGCGGCAGATCGGCGCGCAGCCTGCCGAAGATCCCGAGCCTGCCCCGTACCCGGACCATGGGCGGCGTCCGGCCAGGATTCGCCGCGAGCCAGCCGGCGTAGGCGATCAGCTCGGTCAGGCGGCCGCGTCCGATCAGGTGGTAGGCGAGCTTGCGGGTCGTCGGCAGGTCATCGGTCACGCCGGGTGTCACCTGGCGCAGGTACGCGACAGTCAGGTCGGCGAACTCGCGCTGATAGGCCGCGCTGGTTCCCGGCAGGTCGCCCACGTACAGCCACAGGTCGTTGACCAGCGCCTTGTGCTGATGGGCGCGGAGCATGGCCGGCGTTCCGCGGCTGCGCAGGAAGTCGTCGATCATGTGCAGGGCAGTGATCCGGTCGCGGACGTTGCCGATGTCGGTCCGCGACTGCGTGATCGACGGCGCGCCCTTGTCCCTGTCCCGCCAGTGGTAGACCGGCTCGGTGATCACGTCGACGGACCGCGCGAGCACGTGCGCCTTCGTCATCGCGACGAGGTCCTCCCAGAGCATGCCCTCGGGGAACCTCAGTCCGGCGGCGTCCCAGAATGACCGGCGGAACAGCTTGTTCCAGACCGAGATGTCGTAGAACAGCTCAGGCGTGCGGCTGATGTGGGTCGCCAGCCGCCTTGCCTTGATCGCGCGGGTGTGCAGCCCCGATGTGCCGAGGCCGGCCGCGCTGAGCCGGAGCGCGCCGCCCGACACGAAGTCCGAACCTGAGGAGCCGGAGACGTTGGCGGGACCGGGCCGGTCGAGCACGCTGAGCATGGTCGCGTAGGCGTCGGGCGGCAGCAGGTCGTCGGCGTCGACGAATGCGAGGAACTCGCCGGCCGCGGCCGCGACACCGCGGTTGCGGGCCGACCCTGGTCCGCCATTGCGCTGGCTGACCAGCTCAAATCTCGGATCTTCCGCCGCCTGGGCACGCGCGATCGCGGCGCTGCCGTCGGTCGAACCGTCGTCGACCATGATCACCTGCAGGTCGCGGTAGGTCTGCGCAGCAATCGAGGCGAGGCAGTCACCGAGCAGGGCGGCGTTGTTAAAGAACGGCACCACGACGCTGATCCGCTGACCAGTCATCGCGCCCTCCTCAGGCCGGCCCGACTCCTCTTGCCGGGACGCCTTTGATGATCACGCGGTTTCTGCCCATAGAGGGACCAAACCCGCGTGATCATCCGCGGGCGACGCCGTGCAGGCGCCGCCGACCCGGATGCCGCGGCCTATTCGCCGCGCCAGGCGGGCGGCCGTTTCTCAGCGAAGGCCGCGGCGCCTTCCATGGCGTCCTTCGACCCGAAGATCGGGCCGATGACCCCGGCCTGCAGCGCGAACGCCTCGTTCGCGGCCCAGTCGGCTGACTCGACGATCACCCGCTTGGACGCAGCGAGGGCCAGCGGAGCCCCGAGCGCGACCCGCCCGGCTACTTCCATCGCGACAGCCAGTGCCTGGCCTGCCGGGACAAGCTTATTCACCAGTCCGACCTCTGCCAGCCTGGCAGCCGGGAAGTGCTCTCCGGTCAGCGCGATCTCCATCGCCACGTGGTACGGGATCCGGCGCGGCAGCCTGAGCAGGCCGCCCGCTCCCGCCACCAAGCCGCGCCTGACCTCGGGCAGTCCGAACTTGGCCTCTTCGCTCGCGACGACCAGGTCGCACGCGAGGACCAGCTCGAAACCGCCGGCCAGCGCGTAACCCTCAACCGCGGCGATCACCGGCTTGACCGGCGGCCGCTCGGCGATCCCGCCGAAGCCCCGCCCAGGCGCGACCGGGGCGTCACCGGCCAGGAAGCCCTTCAGGTCCATGCCGGCGCTGAACGTGCCACCGGCACCTGTGAGCACCAGCACGCTGATGTCCTTGCGACCGTCGAACTCCTCGACCGCCGCGGCGATGCCGCGGGCAACCTCGCCGTTGACTGCGTTCCGCGCCTCCGGACGGTTGATCGTGATTACCGCGACACCGTCGGTTACCTCGGTGCGGATCGCGTCTGACATGCTGGCGCCTCCAGATCGGGGTCGGTTACTTGGGCTGGAACCTGATGCCGCCGTCGAACCTGATGACCTCGGCATTCATGTAATCGTTCTCGATCAGGGACCGGACGAGCTGGGCGAACTCGGCGGCGGTGCCCATCCGCTTGGGGAACACCACAGGGGCGATCAGCCTGGCCTTGAACTCGTCGCTGCCCGGGCCTGAACCATAGATCGGGGTGTCGATGATGCCGGGGCAGATCGTGTTGACCCGCACCCCGATTGCGGCGAGATCGCGGGCGGCCGGAACGGTCATCCCGATGATCCCGCCTTTGGACGCCGAGTAAGCTACCTGGCCGGTCTGGCCCTCGATGCCCGCGATCGAGGCCGTGTTGATGACCACGCCGCGCTGGCCGTCGGCATCAGCAGGCTCAGCCCTGGCGATCGCGGCCGCGCCGATCCGCATCAGGTTAAAGGTGCCGATCAGATTGACGTCGATGACCTTGCGGTAGGAGGCGAGGTCATGCGGAGTACCATCGCGGCCGACGGTGCGGGACGCCCAGCCGATGCCAGCGCAGCTGACGACGACCCGGAGCGGAGCGCCGAGGCTCTCCGCCGCCGCGACCGCCTCGGCCACCGACTGCTCGTCTGCCACATCGGTCCTGGCGAATTCACCGCCGAGTTCCTTGGCTAGCTCAGTGCCCCGGGTCTCGTTGAGGTCGGCCACGAGGACCCTGCAGCCTGCGGCCGCCAGGTCACGAGCCGTCGCCTCACCAAGGCCGCTGGCTCCGCCAGAGACAATTGCTGCCGCTGCGTTCAAGTTCATGGCCGGAGCATACTGTGCGGCCAGCCAGCGGTCAGAACAGGGCTTCAGGGAGGCATAACCGGACGCGAAAATGACATGCCGGCCCGCTGGCGCGTGTCCTTCCGCGCGCGTCGCAACCCATTGGCCAGCCGCGATGTCGGTGGGTGCGCCTACCATCAGAGTTGGCGCCCGAAGCTGGGCTGCTGGCTCGGCAGCGCAAAACCGGGTCCAGCGCACTGTGAGGGAATAGCACTGTGCAGGGAATAGCTGCGGCTCTCGTTATCGCTGCAGCGATCGCGTGCCTGACTGTTCGCCCCCCGAGTGGATGGCGGAGTGCGGACTGCGGGAGTTGTGTGGCGGCAACGCCGTGTGGCGGCAATGCCGTGTGGTGGCAAGCACGGAGAGGTCGGTCATCGTGAGCAAGTACCGCGGCAGCCCGTGGATCGTGCTGATCGTCATGTCGCTCGGATTCTTCATGACGCTGCTCGATCTGACGATCGTGAACATCGCGATCCCCGACATGATCACGAGACTGCATGCGACCCTGGACGGTGTCCTGTGGGTGATCAATGCCTACGCCCTGGTGCTCGCGGTCTTGCTGATCACGGCCGGCCGGCTCGGTGACTTGCTCGGACAACGCAGGATGTTCATCGTGGGCGTGATCGTGTTCACGCTCGCGTCCGCGGCCTGCGGGTTCTCGCCCAGCGTGGGCTGGCTGGTGGCGTTCCGCGCCATCCAGGGGGTCGGAGCCGCGCTGCTGCTGCCGCAGACGCTGGCCATCTTGACGACGGTCTTCCCGCCTGAGCGCCGCGGCGCGGCGTTCGGCATCTGGGGAGCCGTGGCGGGGGTTGCCACGATCGCGGGCCCGACCCTGGGCGGGCTGCTGGTCAGCGCGTTCGACTGGCGGTACATCTTCTTCATCAATGTCCCGATCGGCGCCCTGGTGATCGTGATGAGTTTCTTCCTGATCCCCGACGTGCGGGTCGGTGCCAGGCACCGGCTCGATATCCCTGGCGTGCTGCTGGCCACGGTCGCGCTACTGGCCATCTGCTACGGGCTGGTCGAAGGCCAGAAATACAACTGGGGGCACATCACATCGTTCATCTCGATCCCGCTCGTCATCGCGGCCGGCGTTGTCCTGCTCGGAGCCTTCCTGTTGGTGCAGGCGCGCTCGCAGGACCGCGAGCCGCTGGTGCCGTTCGCCCTGTTTCGCGACCGCAACTTCAGCCTGATGAACTGGGTTTCTGGCGTCCTGTCGGTTGGCATGATGGGCATCTTCCTGCCCTTCACGATCTACCTGCAGTCGGCGCTCGGCTTCTCCGCGCTCAAGGCCGGCCTTACCTTGGCGCCGGCATCGGTTGTCTCCATGTTCGTGGCACCGGTCGCCGGCCGACTGACCGACCGGATCGGCGGCAAGTACATCCTGTTCTCCGGCCTGATGCTGTTCGCGATCGGCTTCGGCCTGACCGCCGTCATCGCGACGACGCAGTCGACCTGGCAGGACTTCATCGCGACCCTGGCCATTGCCGGGGTGGGAATGGGCTGTACGTTCGCGCCGATGACTACGATCGCGATGCGGAACATCGAGCCGAGGGTGGCCGGCGCCGCATCGGGCATGATCAACACAGTCCGGCAGGTAGGAGCGGTGATCGGCACGGCGGCCGTCGGCGCCCTGCTGCAGAACCGCCTCGCGGTCTCACTGCCGGCCGCCGCGGCGGAACGAGCAGGATCGCTGCCGCCGCAGGCGAGGGGCCACTTCATCGCCGGGTTCGCGAAGTCCGCCCAGCACGGCGCTGCCGCGAATCCAAGCCAGGGAAACGTCAAGCTGCCGAATGGAACGCCCGCCTCGCTGGCCGGCGAGATCCACAAGCTAGCCGGTGAAGTCTTTTCTGCTGGGTACGTGACCGCGATGCACGCGACCATGATTGCCCCGATCGCCCTGCTCGTTATCGCCTCGCTCAGTTGCCTGGGTATCAAGCGGCGCGCTAGGCCGGCGCAGCCAGCGGCAGACGCCGCAGCGGGCTCTGCCGGGCTGCCGGAGGCTTCTCAGGCTCCGGCGTGACCGATAGCGGTGCCAGTGAATCGTCCCGCCCGTCCCCGCTGGACGGTGCAGCCGAGCCCGGCGCCGCGTCCGACAGCTACCGGCCGACCAGGGCGGATTCCTCCCAGCCTGTTATAGCGGTCGATGCGATGGGCGGCGACAACGCGCCCGCGGCGATCGTCGCGGGAGCGGTCAGCGCGTACCGCCGGTGGGGTATCGGCGTGGTCCTGGTGGGGCGGCCCGGGAAGGTCCGCCCGCTGCTGGCCCAGCACGGTGTGATTGGCAAGATCCGGCTGGTGGCGGCCGAGGATTCGGTGGCCATGGCCGAAGGAGCGCTGGCTAGCTGGCGGCGAGCGCGGTCGAGCATCGCGGTCGCGTGCCAGCTTGTTTCCCTCGGCCAGGCGACCGCGGTAGTCTCGGCAGGATCGACGGCCGCGGTGGTGTCGATCGCCAGGCTCCGGTTCCGCAACCTGGCCGGGGTCCTGCGTCCTGCGATCGCCGTAGCGCTGCCGACACAGCCCACTCCGACCGTTCTCCTCGACGCCGGCGCGATCGCGGACCCGAAGCCCGAGATGATGGCGCAGTTCGCACAGCTAGGCTCCGCCTACGCGGAGGTGGCGTTCGGAATCGCGAGGCCCAGGGTCGGCCTGCTGTCGATCGGCGCGGAGCCTGGGAAGGGCAACAAGCTGGTCAAGCGGACTTATGAGCTGCTGAGCGCTGAGCCGCCGCACGGGACCGCTCCGATTAATTTCGCCGGGAACGTGGAAGGCAGCGACCTGCTGGCCGGCAAGGTCGACGTGATCGTGACGGAAGGCTTCGCCGGAAACGTCGCGCTCAAGACCCTAGAGGGAACCGCTGCCTTTACCGCCGCACAGTTCCGGTCCGCGCTCGGGGCGTCGCGAATGACGAGGCTCGGCGCGCTGCTACAGCGCAGGGAACTGCGTGGGCTTCAGGAACGGCTCGACGCGGAAACCTACGGCGGCGCCGCGCTGCTCGGGCTGGAAGGCACGGTCGTGATCGCCCACGGCGGGTCGACCGAGCGCGGCGTGGCGGCCGCGTGCCGGCTCGCCGCCGACCTGACTCGCGGACGCACGACCGAGCGGATCAAGGAGCGACTGGGCCCGCAAAAGCAAGGTCGTATCCTCCGCCGGACATGATGCGCTGATGTCGCAGAAACGCCTTGCTCGCGCTCGATAGGCTGAAGCATGGCTGATCTCCAGGCCGCGCTGACGGCGGACGTGGGCGCCGCGCTCACGGCCGAGTTCGGAACCGACTATGCCGACACCGACCCGCTGATCCGGCCATCGGCCTTCGCTGACTTCCAGTCCAACGTCGCGCTCGCCCTGGCCAAGAGGCTGGGCATGCCGCCGCGCGAGATCGCCGGCCTGATCGCAGGGCGCCTCGGCGGATCGCCGATGCTCGAGCGGGCCGAGATCAGCGGCGCCGGCTTCATCAACATCACGCTGCGGGACGCGTGGCTCGGCGAGGCCGCGACCGCCCAGCTCAGCGATCCGAGGCTCGGCGTCGAGGTGACTGGGCTCCCGCAGCACGTGGTCGTTGATTACTCGGCGCCTAATGTCGCCAAGGAAATGCATGTCGGCCATCTGCGGACCACCATCGTCGGCGACGCCTTCGTCCGCGTGCTTGAGCGGCTCGGCCATGACGTGATCCGCGCGAATCACATCGGCGACTGGGGCACCAACTTCGGGATGCTGCTCGAGCACCTCGTTGACATCGGCGAGGACGCCGCCTACGCGCAGCTCGCCGCCGGCGAGATCAACGAGTTCTACCAATCCGCCAAGCTGAAGTTCGACGCCGATCCGGCGTTCGCCGACCGGTCACGCCAGCGGGTGGTAGCGCTCCAGGCCGGCGACGCTGAGACGCTTCGGCTGTGGCGGATGCTGGTTGACGACAGCAAGCAGTACTACAACTCGATATACCGCCGGCTCGGCGTCACGCTCACCGACGCCGATCTCGCTCCTGAGAGCTTCTACAACCCGATGCTCGACGCTGTCTGCTGCGACCTGCAGCAGGCTGGGATCGCCACAATCAGCGACGGTGCGCTCTGCGCCTTCCCGCCGGGCTTTACCGGCAGGGACGGGAATCCGCTTCCGCTGATCCTGCGCAAAAGCGATGGCGGCTACGGCTACGGCACGACGGACATGGCCGCGATCAGGTACCGGGTCAATGAGCTGCACGCCGACCGGATCACCTACGTCGTCGGCTCTGAGCAGTCGCAGCATCTGGCGATGGTGTTCGCCGTCGCACGCCAGGCAGGCTGGCTCCCTGATTCCGTCCGCGCCGAGCACGCTCCAATCGGCATGGTGACTGGCGCGGACAGGAGGCGGTTCAGGTCGCGGAGCGGCGAGTCGGTCAAGCTGATCGACCTGATCAATGAGGCAGTCGCCAGGGCCGAGGAAGTGATCAAGGACAGGTACGACGATCCGGATCTCCGCGCTCAGATCGCCAAGGCCGTGGGCATCGGAGCGCTGAAGTACGCCGACCTGTCCGTAGCGAGGGATTCGGGCTACGTCCTGGATTTCAACCGGATGCTGGCGCTAAGCGGTAATACCGGCCCGTACCTGCAGTACGCGACGGCGAGGATCCGGTCCATCTTCCACCGGGCCGGCCTGCGGCCCGATGCGGCCACCGGGCCGATCCTCCTCGGCGAGCCGGCCGAGCGGGCACTGGTGTTGCGGCTGCTCGGCTTCGGCGCGGCAGTTGCCGAGACGGCCGAGACCGCTGAGCCGCACAAGCTCGCCGCGTTCGTGTTCGACACCGCGAGCGACTTCACGACCTTCTATGAGCAGTGCCCCGTGCTGCGGGCAGACAGCCAGGAAGTAAGGAACTCGCGGCTCGCTATCGCCGCCCTCACGCTGAAGGTGCTGCTCAGCGGGCTTGACCTGCTCGGCATCCCGGTGCCTGAGCGGATGTAGGCAGCCCTTCGGCCGCCCTTCGGCGGGCTAGTTCTCAGCGAAGTCCCAGCATCTACCTGCTCAGGTCCCAGA
>Ga0209131_1000463_pt1 | contig 29279 bp, 20 predicted proteins | sample GraSoi_2013_40cm_FD_185826 | JGI IMG/M metagenome (GOLD analysis project Ga0209131, IMG submission 185826) | Grasslands soil microbial communities from the Angelo Coastal Reserve, California, USA - Sample 9_17_2013_40cm (SPAdes) (version 2) | ecosystem: Environmental > Terrestrial > Soil >...
GCCACAATGCCGCCAGTTGGCGCATAGGTCAGCGCTTTAAGCGTAATCAGCGACCGCATCACCGCTTCGTGCCAGGGGCCCTCTGCGGTGCATTTTCCTGTCCAATCGCGCCAAAAGGCTTCCGTCGCCTCCAGGGCCGTGGTGGGGTCTCGCGGCGCCGGCGGGGGCAGATGCGACAATGAATAGGTCAGTACGAACGGAATGGTTTCGCCTGCCGAAATGATGAAATTTCCCACCGTTGTCAGATTCTCGCCTCGCAGCTGCACCGGCGTGCGCAATACCACCATATCCGGACCCGCAATGGCGCGGTATGTACCGTCCTCCAGGCGTGTCATCCACGGGACAATCGCGCCATATCCAAATCGGAACACGAGCTTTGTCGCCATCGGCACCCGGCCACGTTCGCCGACGACCATGCGCACGATGTTGGAATGTCTTCCCCGGGGCGGCATGAAATCGATCAATGTCGCCGCTCCCTCCGGGGTTTCAAATCGCGTTTCAAGAATCAGCGTGTTCGGGCGGTATCGCCGAACGACGCGCGCGCCGGCGTGCTTAGGGCAGATCAGCCAATGCCCATGGTCGTGGGATCCGAGCAGCGCCGAGAAGCAGGCCTCCGAATCAAACCGCGGCCAGCATAGCCAATCGATTGACCCGTCGCGGCCCACCAGCGCGGCAGTCTCGCAATCACCGATCAGTGCATAGTCTTCGATGCGCATAGCGATCAGCGCCGGCGAATTGAGGAGCGAACCGCTCCGCGAAGAGATACGGGTAAAATCAGCCGATTGGCAATGCAATAAACTTCGCAGTGTCGCCCGACTTGATCCGCATCAATACCGAACGTTTCCCGGCGTTTTTTGCGGTGTTTACCAGCCTGAACACATCCTCCGGTGCGCCGATCGCCTCGTCCGCAACGTCGAGAATGAGGTCGCCCGGATCAATCCCTCGGCCCGCTGCCAGCCCGCCCGGTTCAACCTCCACAACCATCACGCCTTGTCGTTCTTCGGTGCCGCCCAGTGCGCCGAGAGCAAGGAGCTTCAGTCCAAGCTGCGGGCGGTCTTCGTTGTTTCCGGCTTCGTATTTAGGCGTCGGCAGCGGCGAAACCTCGGCGTGCATCGGGGACCGGCCGGCCATGACGGCAATCCATTCTTCGCGTCCCTTTTTCCGGGTGCCGAGTATGACTATTGAACCCGGCGGCGTGGCGTCTATGGCGCGACTGAAGTCGTGGGCGTTCTTTATCGTTTCACCATTGACCGAATCCACGAGGTCGCCCGCTGCGATCCCTGCCCTCGCGGCCGGTCCTTGAGGGTGGACGTCGGCGATGAGAATGCCCGCCGGCTCCGCTAGCTCCAGGCTGTCAGCAATTTCCGGCAAGACGGACTGGAACTGAATTCCCAACCAGCCCCGCGTCACCGCGCCCCTTTCTTTGAGCTGTTCAGCGATGAGTTTTGCCTTATCCGACGGGATCGCGAAGGCGATTCCTATTGAACCGCCTGTGGGCGAGAGGATGATCGTATTGACTCCGACGACGTTGCCTGAAATGTCGAACGTCGGCCCGCCCGAATTGCCTTTATTTATGGGCGCGTCGACCTGAAGCAGGTCTTGATAGGAATCCGACTCCTTCTCCACGTCCCGGCCCCGCGCAGAAACGATCCCGGCCGTCACCGTCCCGCCGAGACCGAACGGATTACCCACTGCGATGATCCAGTCGCCGACCTGCGGCGGCTGTTCCGCAAACTTCACATGCACGAAATTCCTGCGCCCATCCACCTTGATCACCGCAAGGTCGCTCACCGCATCGGCGCCGACCACCCTCGCTTTGTAGACGTCGCCCTCGTCAGTGCGAACCTCAACCGATGCACTTCCTTTGACGACATGATTGCTTGTGACGGCGTAGCCGTCGGCAGTGATGAAAAAGCCGGATCCTTGTGATGTGCTAGACCGTGACCTTGGCCCTTCGGGCGATCCCTGCGCCCGCGACGCCAAATCGACCTCGATGGTACGAGCTATGACTGCGATCACGGCCGGCTTGACCGCATGTGCAAGCTCCGCAAAGCTGGCAAAATTCGAGGTTCGTTCGGTGGCGACAGGGCGAGGCAGCTCTTTCTTCGGGGACGGCGGCACCTGAAGGAGGTGTGGGCTCCCGATCAAGGTCCCGGTCGCAACACCTATCCCACCGAAAAGTAGCGCGAGCACGAGGCGGCTACTCCGCCGGATCGCAAACTCCGATGCGACAATCCGTTCAATCATGACGCTCTCCACTCGGTCGCTCGGCCGTCCAGCAGCGCGAGCAGCGTATCGCGACCGGCGCGATCAACCGCTTCATCGATACGCCGTCTCTACTCTCCCCCGCTGGCGGGGAAGGAGGGAAGGGCATGAGGGCAGATGCTAACCTCGCCCACGTGGTCTCCACGTGGGCGTTACCGGCGTTGGGATGTTTGGTTTCGACCGCGAACAGCCCGATCGTGCGGACGGGCCGGCGGCACGCCTCCGATGCGTGGACGGCGCGTGCCCACCGTTTGCTCTCTCGGCGCGGGTACCCGGTCCGCGTCGGCACCTAATCGACGGGCGCGAGGCCTTTGACTTCGCTTTCGCGCGAGACTTCCGGTGCGTGCGCATCCGCCGGAAGTTGCAACACCGTGGCGGATTGTCCGACGCAAAGCCGTGTCAGCAGCACCACCTTTCCACTCGGAAATTCCAGTGCATCGTGGTGTTCGTAGGGGCTATGGAGATTGATCTGCCGGAAGCGAGCGACCTTCTCTTTCAATTTCCGCCTTTCGTAGAGCCCGAGCGGGTGGTCACATTCTACATCCTGGTCAAAACCCAGCTCGGTGCCAGGAAGCAAGCACACGGCAACTTCCGGCTCTCCTATCGCCGCGAAACCGCGGGTCAATGAGTTCACGAACTGGGTTGAAACAAGCTTCTCGCCAACGCGCGCCGCGCGACTTGCGACGTTCTCAAGGCTGTAATCGCACATATCGGAGCCTCCTGCTGTTAGCGCGCGAACGTGCAAACAAATCGACCCGCGTGCTAAATTTAAGAGTGAAACAGCTATCCTGCGTCCTGTGATTCAAACCGAATAGCCGTTGTTCGTTCCTCCGCAGCATCAGAATATTTACCAATGCGATCGTCGGCCGTGATCACTCAACGGCGCCAGTACATGAAATTGGACCGCCGGGACGCGTGGAAGCCTCGCGGGTGATGTCCGCGCCATTCGGATTCCCGACGCGGCCGCCATTGCGACGCGCCCTGCCAGGGACTCTCCCAAGGCCATCGGCTCTGATTCTCAAACGCATAGACGCGCTCGGACCGCCCGCGAAGCGGAATTTCGTCGCGATCCTGCCTGTCGCTCTCGCGAGACACCAGGCGATATCGCGTATCGATAACTCTGCCCTTTCTATCCAACCGGAGGCACTCGGTGAGGGCGGTCCTCGCTCGCCGGCGACTTTCGTTAAGTTCAAGATCGCTCGAGTTGCACGAGAGCTGCCGGCTCGCCTCGAGTGAGGGCGGTGCGAGCGCCCGTTTGGAAGCCACATGGGCCCACGCGGCCTCGATTATCGGGTCAAAGACCGGTACCGCCACCGCTCCCCCCGTCGAGCCGCTGCCCAGTGTACGGCGCCGTCCTCCGGCATTGTCGTAGCCGAGCCAAACTGCCACCGTAACGTCGTTGGTGAAGCCGACGAACCACACATCGTTCTCATCCTCGGAGGTGCCGGTCTTGCCGGCGACGTAGGGGGAGAGCCTGGCAATGGAGCGGGCGGTTCCACGCGCGAGCACGCCCTGCAACATGGTCTTCAGCTGATAAAAGGCCGCCGGGTCGACGGATTTGATCGTGACCGACGTTGCCTGGTGTCGAAAGATATTCTGGCCATCGCGCTCGACGGACTCGACCGCATGGGGCGTGGGCCGCGTCCCCTCATTTGCGATCGTGGCATAGAAGGCGGCAAGGTCAATCGGCCGCACCGGTTGCGCACCAAGCACGAGCGGATAGACCCGCTGGCATTCGCGATAGATCTGCGCCTCCACCGCCAGATCGCAGATTCGGTTGAGACTGGCCTCGGGCTTGAGCTCGATTCCCCCGTCGAGGAGATGCACGGTCGCACGATTGCGCGAATTTTCCAGGGCCGCCCGCATGGTCAGGACGCCGCCTCCGCCGCCGTCGTAGTTCTTGGGCGACCAGTATTCGGGCTCGCGGCCTCCCCGTGCCCGCGCCCCGACGGGGCGGAGCGCGATCTCGTCGTCGCTGAGAAGCGTATCCGGCTGCAAGCCCTTGCCCAGCGCCGCAAGGTAGGTCAGGGGCTTGATCGTCGACCCCGGCTGGCGCGCGGCCTGAGTCGTACGATTGAGCTGGCTCAGGGGATAGGAAAATCCGCCGGCCATCGCCAGAATACGCCCCGTCTTGTTCTCCAGGACCACCGCAGCCCCTTGAACCTCGGGGCGCATCCGCAATTGCGCGCGCCCCGGCGCTTTGCCCTTTCCGCCGGAAAGATGAACCAAGACCACATCATGAATCTTGAGTTTGCGCTGTGTTCCGGGATCGAGGGTGAGCGGTACGATGCGTCCGTCCGCAAGGCCGACGTGCCAAGCCGCGCCCTTCTTGCTGGCGGGCGCTTCCACCACCACGGCCGGCGTCCAGTGGACGTCATAGAGCGGTAGACGCGCACTTATGAGCGCTTGCTGCCATGCCGGGCGTTTCTCGTTGGGTTTCCTTTCTGCCTCGATCCGCCCGATTGCTTGGGAAAGATTCGCCTCGGCGCCCTTGAATTCGAGGCGGCTGTTGTCACGCTCATATTGAAACAATCCCTCCTGAAGGGCTTCTTCCGCCGCGCGCTGGAGTTGCGGATTGATAGTGGACCTTATCGTGTAGGACTCGGTTGCGGCCTCGGTGATGCCGGCCACCGATTTCACTTCGCGAGCGACCTCATCGACGAAATGGAAGCCGATATCGCGCCGCGGCCGTTGATTGAGCGCCATTGCGGGTAGTGGCGGTAACCCCGGTCTGCGATGCAGCCTGTCGTTTTCTGCGGCGCTCAACATCCCGTCTTCTTGCATTCGGCCCAAAACATACGCGAGCCGGCCCTGGGCGCGCGCCGGCTGCCGATCCGGGCTGAAATAGTTCGGCCCCTTGGTGAGGCCCGCGAGCAATGCGCCCTCCTCCAGAGAGAGCTCGCTCGCCGACTTGTCGAAATAGTTCCGAGCCGCACGCTCAATGCCCCACGAGCCGCGGCCGAGATAGACGGCGTTGAGATAAAGTTCCAAATAGTTCCGAGCCGCACGCTCAATGCCCCACGAGCCGCGGCCGAGATAGACGGCGTTGAGATAAAGTTCCAGGATCTGGTCTTTGCCGAGTGTGGACTCAACTCGGGTCGCGATAATGGTCTCGCGAATCTTGCGCTCGTAGGTTCGGTCTTCGCCCACCAGCAGGTTCTTGACGAGCTGCTGCGTTATCGTCGAACCGCCCTCGCGGTGGCCCGCTTGCGTGAGATTGTTCAGGAAAGCGCGGACCAGGCCGCGTTCGTCAACGCCCTTGTGTTGGTAAAAGCGCTTGTCTTCGGCCGCGATGAACGCGTTTCGGACGTGGACCGGCACCTTATTGAGCGAAATCCAGCTCGAGCGCTGGTTGTCCTGAAACATGTCGGCGAAATGCCGGCCGCTGGCGTCGAGCACGACACTCACGCCTGGAAGTCTGAGGCCGTTGAGCTTGTTGTGGTCCGGAAGGTTGGCTGCCGCTTTGTTGTAGAAGTCGATGACCTCGCCGAGGTCGACCGCGGGCTTCGCAGTTTCCTGGCGTTTGCAGAATTGTCGATAGGCGACGTGCAGGTCACCAAGGTTGATGCCGCGGAACTCCTTGTTGGTCTCACCGCCAACCGCCTGAGGATCATTCATGGCGGTCTCAATGAGGTCATCGATGTTGATATTCTCGATCGCAAAGGCGTCAAGCATATGCTTACAGCCGGCCTGCAGCAGCTGCGCGACCTGCCGTTGATCCCGATCGCGGCTGAACTCGGTTTTCACCGCGCTTGGATTTACCGCGACTTGGCTAAACGCCAGCGCCGCGGCAAAGATTTTGACGAAAACCGTTTCCATTCTCGTCCCGAAATTTGCTCTGATCCGCTCGTTGTCAAGGCTTTCGCCACATAAACGTTCCGGGAATGTGGCAATTTCTCCAATCGCCACAGCGCACATCAAATCATCTGGCGGTCTGCCGTCGTAGCCTCGCAGGCCCTTGCGCACGAGACAGGTTTCCTGCCGCCGCGGAAGAACGGAACGTACAAAGCGCCCCCGCGTTTATTCCGCAGCTCACCCGGTGCGGCGGACGTGGCAATCAAAGGCAAATCCCTGGAGCGTGACCGACTGCGTCTTTCAATCCTTCGAAGCAATGGCGCGACATCAACCGCGGCCCCACCGTGGCGCGACATCCCTGTCTGCGTTATTGTCGCGCACCCGGACGACGAGACGATTGGCTGCGGCGCCCAATTGACCAACAACGCCACGGTCGTCGTGGCGACAGATGGGGCGCCGCGAAACCTGGTGGATGCAAAAGCGCACGGCTACGACACTGCCTGCGCATATGCGGCAGCGCGCGCCAGGGAGCTTCGCAGCGCCATGCGCGTCGCCGGGGTCGATGAGACTTCGCTCATCCAAATCGGCGTGCCCGACCAGGATGCCGCCCGCCATATCGCGGATATGGCGCGGGCGCTCGGCGGCGTCATTGCAGCTAAGGGAATCCGTTGCGCCATTACGCATGCCTACGAAGGCGGTCATCCGGACCACGACGCGGTCGCCTGCGCCGCTGCTGCGTCCTGTCGCCTGCTTGAACGCAGCGGATATGCGGTTTCGCTCTATGAAATGCCGCTCTATCGCCAGGGAGAAAATCGGGAGTTACATCAAACATTTGCATCGAATGAATCAGCATCGGAACTGGCGCTGTTTCTTGATGCCGATGCGCAGGCGCGCAAGCGGCAGATGCTCGCATGCTACTTAACGCAGCGCCACACGCTTTCGGGCTTTGCGGTCGAGACGGAGCGGTTCCGCCCGATGCCCCGCCACGACTTCACCGTGCTGCCCAATAGTGGGGCGTTGCTCTACGAGCGTCATGATTGGGGCCTGCGAACCGGCGCCGAATGGAAGGAGCTTGCCGGGAAGGCGCTGATCGAACTCGATCTCATCGAGCCCCAGGTTTGAAGCTCAAGATATGAAGCTCACTGTTTTGAACGTCGCCTATCCCCTCGCCCCGGTCGGTCCCCAAGAGGTCGGAGGGGCGGAACAAGTTCTCAGCAGGCTCGACCGCGCATTGACGCGCACCGGGCACAATTCGATCGTGATCGCCACTTCCGATTCGACGGTTTACGGACGCCACGTCCCGATCGCGCGCACGCCGGCGCCGTATGATCACGCGGCAATCGCGCGCGCACGCCAGTCATGTCGCGATGCGCTGCATGCGACGCTTTCGGCACACGATATCGATGTCGTTCACATGCATGGCGTCGATTTCACCGAGTACCTTCCTGCGCCCAGTGTCCCGGTCTTGGCGACATTGCATCTGCCGATCCAATGGTACTCGCCCCGCGCCGTGTGTCCTGCCCGCCCGGCCACCTGGCTCAACTGCGTCTCGCAAACGCAGCACGCGGTCTGCCCGCCCAGCCCAAGCCTCATCGACCCGATACGCAACGGGGTCACCATCGACGATCGACCGGACGACCGGCCGGACGATCGATCCTTGGCGAAAAAGGGCCGTTACGCACTTGTCCTCGGACGGATCTGCCCGGAAAAGGGCGTGCATATCGCAATGAACGCGGCGGCGCGTGCCAGGGTCCCTCTCGTGATCGCCGGGAAGGTTTTTCCCTATCCTGCCCATCTCGAATATTTCGAGCATGCTGTCAGGCCGCGGCTCGGTCCGATGCACAGCTATATCGGACCGGTCGGCGGCAAGAAGAAGCACCGTATCCTGGCCTCTGCCCAGTGCCTTATCGTTGCTTCGCTTGTCTCCGAAACAAGCTCGCTGGTCGCAATGGAGGCGCTCGCTGCCGGAACCCCAGTTGTCGCGTTCGCCAACGGCGCTTTGCCGGAGATTATCGATCACGGCAAGACCGGTCTCCTGGTTTCCGACGAAGACGAGATGGCTGCGGCCATCGAGCAGGTCGATCGCCTCAGTCCGCAAGCATGCCGAACTGCGGCTCGGGAGCGCTTCGACGCCCGCCAGATGATCGATCGGTACTTCGCGGTCTATGAGAAAATCGCCCGCCTTCACAGTCATCGCCCGGGCCGGGCCGCATGATCGACAAAGTCGTCATGCGGAGCATTTCAGAATTGCTGGCCATCGAACAGGCGTGGTGGCTGCTGTGGGAACGGTGTTCGCGGCGCACCCCGTTTCAGTCTCCCGGTTGGCTTCTCCCGTGGTACCGCGCATTCCGGCCGGGGGAGCCGGTCGCCTTCGCGTTCTGGCATGACGGGCGCCTGGTCGGGGTCGCTCCATTCTATGGGAAGCACGAAACAGACGGATTTCATTTGCAGCCGTTCGGAACCGCAGTCAGCGATTTTCTTGATATGCTCGTGGAGCCGGGATGGGAGGACCTCGTCGCCGAGGCCTTTGCGGCCGCGCTCGCGGCGGAACCTGGATGGAACACGATCACGTTTGATGAACTCCCTTCCGATGCCATCGCATTGCGCCTGAAGAAATTGCGCGCGTGTACGGTTTCCGAGCGAATTGCCAGCACCTGCCCGGTGCTCACGCTTGAGTGTCGCGCACCGGTCGCATCGAATCTGCCATCACACCTGCAGCGCAACCTGCGAAAGGCGCAGCGGCGCGCGGCGCGCCGAGGCGAGGTGCATTTCATCCTCGCAGACGAAGGCGCGGCGCAATGCACCTTCGACCGCCTTGTCGATTTGCACACCGCACGCTGGCGCGCGCGTGATCAGGCCGGCGTGCTGGCCGACGAACGGATCCGACGGTTTCATGCCGACGTCATCAAGGTTCTCTATCCGAAAGCGGCCGCCAGGCTCTATGAACTGCGGATCGCCGGACAAACCGCAGCCGCGTATTATGGCTTTCAGGATAACGATCGCGCCTACGCATATATCAGCGGTTTCGATCCACGCTTCGCGCACGAGAGCCCCGGCTCGCTTCTGCTGGCCCATGTGATCGCCGACAGCGCGAGCGCAGGCGCCGGCGAATTTCATTTCCTGCGCGGATCCGAGACATACAAATACGCCTGGGGTGCACACGATCGCCACAATCATCGCCGTCAGTTCGTCCGATTAGCTTGTCTCGCCGATGTCGTCTGAAATCCGGTGTCCTGCGCTGGCGGCAGTTCCGGCAGCGTTCCGGGACGTGCTGGCCCGCCTTGCCCGCGGAGACCTACCGGCTAACGTGGCATTGATGCATTTGATCATGCACGCGGACGCGCCGGAGCAGGTCAGCGAAGCCATTCGTGCCGGCTTTGCGATATCCGCTGCGACGCCTTCGGCGCGGTCCCGGACGAATGCGCTGTCGAAAATCTGGGCGCAGACACCCGATGCTTGGAGCACCGTGAAGGGCATCGTGTCGGTTGCGCAGAAAGGACCGCGAACTGCGGGGCCGATCGAATACTGGACAAGGTTTTTCGATCTCGCCGCGGCGCAGGCCGCAGATTCCGCCACCGCTCTTTATGCGCTTGGCCGGGCAGACATCCTCGATGCTGCCACGCGCGAAGTGATGAGGCGCTTGCGAGAATGGAAAGTGCTGGCGCGAGCGTCGAACATCTTGGAAATCGGTTGCGGGACAGGGCGGTTCGTTGCGCCGCTGGCGATGGCCGGCTATCTGACAATCGGAATCGACACATCCGGCGGCATGTTGCGGCTTGCCAAGCTGCGTTGCCGGACTCTTCAATCCGCCTTGCTGGTGCAAACCGGGGGCCATGGTCTCTCGATGTTTGCCGATTCCACGTTCGATGCGGTTATGGCAATCGACTCCTACCCCTATATTGCCGCCGGTCGTGAACTGGCCGAAGCCCATATGCGCGAGGCCGCACGCGTTCTTCGATCGCAAGGCTCCTTTGTCATACTGAATTATTCGTACCGGGATGATCCAGCTATAGACGCGCACGAGATCGCGAGGCTGGCGGCGGAATGCGGCCTGTCAATCATTCGCAATGGAACGCGGGATTTCGCACTTTGGGATGCCCGGACCTATTTGATGCGAAAGCCCTGAAATCCACTCAGAACCGTAGGGCGCAATAAGCGTAGCGCATTGCGCCGTTCCGGTGCGAAGGCCGCTGACGTCTGGAAAGTGACCTCGGCGGTGCTACGTTTGAGATGAAGCGGCGCAATGCGCTACGCTTATTGCGCCCTACGGGCTCAACCCGGGCTACGGCCGCCTCCCATAAGCGACCGCAGGCGTAGCGCCGAAATTCAGAACCAAGCCGGGCTACAGCGCAGCCTTCCGGCGCCGTCGCAATATCCGAGCCCGATGTGGCAGCAGCCGCTGGCGGCGTTCGAGCAATAATAGACCTGATAGTCGGCGCCGCAGTGGTCGGCGCAAATGAAACGGCCATTGTAATAGCCGCAGTGGTTTTGATGCCGGCGCGGCAGCAGCGGCATCGCGGCCAAACTGTAGGAGAACTGCTCGACGGCCGGCGTGTACTGCCGCCCGGCCCCCCTGTCAGCTGCCGTACCTGTCGTCGCCATGGCGACGAGCAGCGCCGCCACCCCAATCAATGTCTTCATCCTGCCATCTCCATTGGAGGCGTAGTGATACCGGATTCGATGGCACAGCTCGCAAAAAATCTCAAACCTCATTCCGGGAGCGCAGGGAAAATCGTCGTGGCCGGGACAAGCCCGGCCACGACAGGACTGATTACTCGGCCGCGACCCCCAACGGCTCAAGCCGGCCATGGAACTCGCCGGACTCGCCGGATTCGCCGGCGGCCGGGATCGCCGGCGCGCCTTCGTGTTCGCGCACCCGGAACCACAGCGCATAGAGCGCCGGAACCACAAGAAGCGTGAGAACCGTTGCCACGAACAGGCCACCCATGATGGTGATCGCCATCGGACCCCAGAAGATGTTGCCGGCGAGCGGAATCATGCCGAGGATAGCGGCAAGCGCGGTGAGCGCCACCGGCCGGGCGCGCCGGACGGTCGCGTCCACGATGGCGCGATAGCGCCCGTGTCCGGCCGCGATGTCGCGCTCGATCTGGTCAACCAGGATGACGGTGTTGCGCATGATCATGCCGGCAAGCGCGATCAGTCCCAACAGCGCCACGAAGCCGAACGGCCGGTTGGAGATGAGCAATGCGCCGGTCGCTCCGATGAGGCCGAGCGGCGCCGTCGCGAATACGAGCGCCAGTCGCGAGAAGCTCTGGAGCTGGATCATCAGCAATGACAGCGTCACGATCGCCATCACCGGGAACACCGCCACCAGCGAACTGTTCCCCTTGACGCTCTCCTCGATCGACCCGCCGGTTTCGATGCGGTAGCCGTACGGAAGCGCGTCCTTGATGGGCTTGAGCTTTGGCAGCACCTCGCTGGTGACATCCGGCGCCTGCACGTTGTCGATGATGTCGCCGCGCACCGTGAGGACGGTGTCGCGATTGCGCCGCCACAGGATCGGCTCCTCATATTCGTAGTTGAGCCGCGCAAACTGCGACAGCGGCACGGCGACGCCGTTGCGCGTTGCAATCGTGATGGTCGGCAAGCGATCGAGGTCAAGACGCTCGGCCGCAACGGCGCGGGCGACCACGTCGATATGCTCGATGCCCTCACGGTATTGCGTGACGGTGAAGCCCGACAGCAACGTCTGCAGGTTTTGCGCCACCTCCTGCGGGGTGAGGCCGATGGCGCGGGCGCGGTCCTGGTCGACCTCGAGGCGGATCGATTTCACCTGCTCGCCCCAATTGAGATGCGGATCGATGATCTTGCGGTTCGTCGCCATCACGGCGCGCACGTCGTCGGCGATCACCCTCACTTTCATGGCATCGGGCCCGACCACCCGGAACTGCACCGGGAAGCCTACCGGCGGGCCAAAATTGAAGCGATCAACCCGGGTGCGCGCCTCCGGCAGCGCACCGTCCGCAAGCGCCCGATCAAGCCGCGCTTTGACGCGCTCGCGCCCTTCCAGGTTCTTCGTCACGATGACGATTTGGGCGAAGTTCGGATTGGGCAGCACCGGATTGAGTCCGAGCCAGAAGCGTGGCGAGCCTTGCCCCACATAGCTCGTATAGGTCGCGATATCGGGGTCGCCCGCAAGCAGGCGCTCGGCCTTTTTCGCAGTCGCATCGGTGGCGCCGATGGCGGTGCCCTCGGGCAATCGCATTTCGAGGAAAAGCTCAGTGCGGGAGGAGGTCGGGAAGAACTGCTGCTGGACGAAGCCGAACCCGCCTATCGCGGCCAGAAAAGTCAGCACCGTGAGGGCGACGACGCTACGGCGCCAGCGCAGCGCAAATTCGATGGTGCGGCGCAGGCTGCGATAGATGCGGGTGTCATAGATGGCATCCGGATTGTCGCGCGCATGCGCCTTGGCGAGGTTCGGCAGGAGCTTGAGCCCGAGATAGGGGGTGAACATCACCGCCACCAGCCACGACGCCAGCAAGGCGAGGCCGACGACCCAGAAGATGCCGCCCGCATATTCGCCCGCACTCGACTTCGCAAAGCCGACCGGCAAGAAGCCGGCCGCCGTCACCAGCGTGCCGGTCAGCATCGGGAACGCGGTCGAATTCCATGCGAAGGTGGCGGCGCGGGCCCGGTCGAAGCCCTGCTCCATCTTCACCACCATCATCTCGATGGCGATGATGGCGTCGTCGACCAGGAGCCCGAGCGCAATGATCAACGCGCCGAGGGTGATGCGGTGGAGATCGACGCCGGCCGTGTACATCAAGGCAAGCACGATCGCCAGCACCAGCGGCACCGAGAGCGCCACCACGATGCCGGTGCGCCAGCCGAGCGAGATGAAGCTGACGAGGAGCACGATGCCGAGCGCCTCCGCAAAGGTCTCGACGAATTCCGAAATCGACTGCTCGACGATATGGGGCTGATCCGCGATCTGGGTGACTTCGATGCCGACCGGAAGCTCGGCGGCGATTGCCTGCATGGCGCGCTTGAGGTCTTCGCCCAACGTGATGATGTTGGCCCCATCCTGCATGGACACGCCGAGACCGAGCGCCGGCTTGCCGTCCTGGCGGACCAGGAAGGCGGGCGGGTCCTGGTAGCCGCGCTTGCCGGTGGCGATATCGCTCAGCCGGAACACGCGCCCGTTGGCCTCGACCGGCACCGACCGAATGGCTTCGACGCCGGTGAAGCCGCCTGTCACCCGCATATTGACGCGGTCAGCCGAGGTCTCGACCGAGCCGCCGGCCTGCACCGCGTTCTGCTTGATGACGCTGTCGAAAACCTGTTGTGGCGTGATGCCGAGCGTCGCCAGTTTGGCGTGGCTGAATTCGACGAAGATCTTTTCCGGCTGGTCGCCGATGAAGTCCACCTTGTTGACGTTCGGAACCCGGAGCAGGCGCTGGCGAATGTCTTCAGCGCGCGCCTTGAGGTCGGCGAGGCTGAGGCCATCCGCCGTAAGCATGTAGATCGTCGAATAGACGTCGCCATACTCGTCGTTGAAGTTCGGGCCCGTAATGCCGGCCGGAAGATCGCCCCTGATATCGCCGACCTTCTTGCGCACCTGGTACCACAAGTCCTTGACCTTGGCGGGCGGCGTGCGGTCGATGAGGATGACCTGAATGAACGACACGCCCGGCTGGGAGTAGGTTTCGACGCGATCGAGCCACGGCAGCTCCTGGAGCTTCTTCTCGATCTTGTCGGCGACCTGCGTCTGCATTTCGGTCGCCGTCGCGCCCGGCCAGGCGACGTTCACGATCATGTTCTTGATGGTGAAGGAGGGATCCTCGGCGCGGCCGAGATTGAGGTAGGAGTATGCGCCGGCCGCGCCGAGAACCAGGATCATGAACAGCACCAGCGCGCGGTGCGTGATCGCCCACTGGGAGAGATTGAAGCGCGACATGACCGGGTTCCTTTCACAGGCTGTGACGCATTTACGACCTCATCCTGAGGAGCGCCCGAAGGGCGCGTCTCGAAGGATGGATACACGGCACGGACTCGCGGCCATCCTTCGAGACGGCCGCGCAAGAGCGCGGCCTCCTCAGGATGAGGTCAGATTTGGTTCTCCTACGCTCAACTCAACTTCGGTATCGCTTCACCGGCCTTCGACGACGCGCCCCATGACGGTACGAACCTTCTGTCCGGCTGCCAGCATCTGGACGCCCAGGGTGACGATCTCATCGCCGTCCTCGAGGCCCGAGCTGATGAGCGCGACGACCTCGTTGAATGACGACATCGTAACGGGCCGGCGCTCCAGCACGCCGGTATCGTCGACGCGATAAACCGTAGGGCCGGTGCCGCGGTTGAGGATCGCGGCGAGCGGCACCTTGGCGACCATGGTGTCGGTCGGGTGCGACAGCACCACCGTCGCCGTCATGCCGAGCGCCACCGCGTCGCCGGGATTCTCAATGGTGAAGCGTGCCGCATAGGTGCGGGTGGTGGCGTCCGCTTGCGGTGACAATTCGCGCAACCGCGCCGAAAATCGGCGATCCGGGTCCGACCACAGCCGCACCCTCGCGTCTGACTGGCGAGCTTCGGCGAGCCGGGTCTCCGGCAGCGCGACGACGGCTTCCATCTCGCCACGATGCGCGAGCCGCGCGACCGCCTGGCCCAGCGCCACCACTTGCCCCGATTCCGCCAGCGTCGCGGTGATCACGCCGTCGGCGTCCGCCTTGAGGTCCGTATAAGCGAGCTGGTTGTGGGCAAGTTCGAGCGCGCGCCGCGCCCGCTCTACTCGCCCCTCAGCCTCATCCTTGGCAGCCTTCTTGCGCTCATAGTCCGCAACTGCCGCGTAGCCGCGGGCGCGAAGGCTCTGGTAGCGCAATTCGTCAGCGGCGGCTTGGGCGAGACTCGACGTGGCGGCCGTGAGTTCGGCGTCAGCGCTTTCGACCTGCAATTGGAGATCACGCGGATCGAGCCGCGCCACCACATCGCCCGCCCGGACCCGGTCGCCGACATTGACGAGACGGGCGACCATCTTGCCGGCGACCCTGAATCCAAGGTCGGTCTCGTAGCGCGCGCGCACCACGCCGGCGAATTCGCGATTTTCGTCCGCAGGGGCGAATACGACGCGCTGCACCTGTACCGGCCGGATCGCCGTTGCGGTTGCGGATGTTGCCGCATCGTTGCAGGCGGCGAGAGCGGGCGCGAGCACGATCACGGCGAGGATCGCTCCGATGGGGCGGATGTGCTGCGGTGAGGGCATGATGGCACTCCTTTGCGGTCGGTTACGGCGGTCGTGGCCCCTTCCCGGGAGGAGCTGTGAGTGATCACTAACAAGTGATGAAATTCGTCTTTCATCACACTTCAGACAAAATCGTGCTCTCGACGAGTTCGACATGGCATTACCGGGGGGTGATGGCGCGGAGCGCGAACCGGACGGACGCGCGAGCCTCGGTCTCCAGGTCCTGGCCCTCCTCCAGGCATTGCCCGACGATCATGGGATGGGTGAAACACAACATGGAGCGAAGGATCAGCTCGGCAGTTTCCCGCGGCTCAACGCTCTCGAATTCGCCGGCCTCGATGCCGTCGCGCAGGATCACTTCCATCACCGTGCGCATGACATCCTTGTGCGCCCGGATGGCATCCCAGCTCAATTCGATCGCCGCCACGACCATGTCGTTGACGCGCTGCTCGGTGAGCACGTTTTCCTTGTGATAGCTAAGAATTTCGAGGATCAGCCGCTCGATTCGCTCGCTGGCCGGCCCCTTGGCGCGGGCGACAGCCCAGGCTTTGCGGTCGATCTCGCCGAGGAAGCGCCGGCAGATCGCCTCGACGATCGCATTCTTGGAAGGGAAAAAGCGGTAGACATTGGCGGGCGACATATCGAGTTCGGCCGCGATATCCGCCACCGCGGTCTTGGCGAAGCCGAGCCGCCGGAACAGCGCTTCGGCCGTGTCCATAATCCGGGCACGGGTATCTTCCGGCTTGGTTCTGGCCTGCGGATTCACGGTATCCCCTGCCGATGGTAATAAGCGGCCAACTGAATGCTGACGAATTTAGTAATTCGTCACTAGCCCAAGATCAAGCCGGCCCGGCGATCACACTTACGTCAATGGATTTGGATTTCAAGGGATTGAAGGTCCTCCAACACTGCCTGCCGCAGGGACGACCCTAAGGACGAGATCCGCCTGAGCGTTGGCTTCAATGAGGTTCGGACTTCTGGGACGATGATGAGGTCAGGGCGGTCGACTATCCGGAGGTGGAGAGCGCGCTGAGGAGAGCGACCGGCGCCGACCGGGTGTTCATCTTCGACCACACCACGCGGCGCCGTATATTCAGAACAATCATTGGGGTGAGGAACCAAAAAGACCGATGCTCGTTGTCATTTTTGGAGCGAGATTGGTCTGTGGAGCGCAATTGGTCTGCGTCCGTTCCGGGCCAAGGCAATTTTCACCTAGCTATAGCCCCACTGAAGTTGCGACTGATAAGAGCGGGAATTTGGCGATTCTTATCAGCAACCCGCTTCCGTAGCCCTTCTCGGCGGCTTGATTGGTTCGAAGGCTATGTTCGCGCGCCAGTAAGTCTTCTATGCCGGCAGCGAGCAGCGGCTGTGACGCGGCCACCCCGCAGCAGAGTCGGATGATGTTCGAAAAGCTCTACGAGTATTCGCCGGACGCGATCGTCGTGGTGGATGAAATGGGTAAGATCGACCGCGTCAACGTACAAGCTGAAGCCTTGTTTGGGCTCCCCCGCGAACGCATGCTCGGCCAGTCAGTCGAGATGCTGGTCCCTGAACGCTCGCGTGACCGACATTTGGCGCATCGCGTCAACTATATGAAGGACCCCAAGACACGTCCTATGGGCTCCGACCTGCAGCTCTTGGCGCAACGCGCCGACGGCTCGGAGTTCCCCGTCGACATCATGTTGAGCCCAATAGAGATCGATGAGCGGCGGGTGACACTTGCCGTGGTCCGGGATATTACAGAGCGCAAGCGCGCCGAGGCACATTTGCAGCTGCTGATGCGAGAGGTCAATCATCGCGCCAAGAACATCTTGAGCGTCGTTCAGGCGATAGCGCAGCGGACCCTGGCAAGCTCGTCCCAAGAGTTTATCTCGCGGTTCAGCGAGCGAATTCAGGGCCTGAGCGCCAGCAACGACCTGCTTGTCAGAAACCAATGGCAAAACGTTCCGCTTGCCGAACTTGTGCGTTCGCAGCTCGCCCACTTCGCAGATCTTCTGGAGAGCCGCATTGCCGTGCGCGGCCCAGATTTAAGGATCACTGCAGCGGCGGCCCAGGTCATCGGGATGGCGCTCCACGAACTCGCCACGAATGCGGGCAAATACGGCGCCCTCTCGACCGATACAGGCCACGTCGACGTCGTATGGCGCTTGGAGCGGGCTGACGCCGGCGGGCGTCGCTTCTTAATGGAATGGAGCGGCGAGGCGGCTCAAAAGCATGTCGTCGTTCCTGCCTAACCAGAGGGATCCCACTTGCCGGCCTTGGCGCAGGCCTCGATCGCCTTGTGGGTGAATGCGTCCAGCGACATGCGCGTGTCCGGCGCGAGCCTGCTGATCTGCGGATCGACCTTCCAGATGTCGCTCAGTTTGCTGAGCGGGCCCTTCCCGTAGAGGTCCGGATGGCGCTCGGCCTGGCCGTTCAGCGGATAGGCCTTGCCGTCGGCGAAGATGAACAGCGCAAAGGTGGGGGCGCACGCCACCCTCACCTCCGGCACAGTGAAAGGCCACTGGGGCCCGAGGTCCTTCGACGCGATCGCGATCGCGTCGGCGTTGCACCCGGCCAAGGCGAGAAGTATTGTCACGCCGACAGTTCCGACGCCGACCGTTCCCCGATTGATCCTCATCCGTCTCCCGAGAATCGGTCCGATCGCCGTGGGCGGCTCCGCGGCGAGAAAAATTTTCGCGGAGGCTTGGCTCTCACCTCCTTTAAGCCGTGTGCTTGCGAATCTCGCCTGTTTCCTCGATCGCCACAGGAACGGCGCCCAGGCGCTCGGCGATTGCATTGCGGGTTTCTGCAGATACCCGATTGCTGAAGACCTTCAGACTGATTCGACCGCTTTTATCCATGCCAATTCCGGTACCAACCACACCTGGCAGGGACCGTAACCACGATTCATGCTGGTCGCGAAGGGCCTGCAATTCTTCCGGTGTAAAGTTCTTCATCGTTTGATCCTCGATAACGGACTGTCTTCCTGCATCCTACCCTGAACGAAGATCCCGAAAAACCCCTGCCCAGCCGGGCTATTCCGGCTCGGCTACGAAACGCTCGATGCCCATGGCCGACTTCACTGCCTGAATGTCGTTGGCGAAGGTCATGCTATTGTCACTGCTGCCGGCGAAGAGCAGAGCCACCGGCTGCTTGGTCCCGGCGGCGACGATCAGCGAGCCGGAATCGCCGGGCATGCTGAATGGGCCATGGACGCCGCGAATGCCAATCTGGTCACGCATCTCCGCTCCGGCGGGGAATGGATCGTATGGGACACTGATATTGACATGCAGATCGGTTATCATGCCCACCGTCGATTGCGTGGTCCGGCCGTCTTTGACGACAGTCATGCCAATCGTCGGCTCCAGCAGTTGCGGATTGAGTTGGTAGGTCACGTGTTTGGGACTCACCATGGCAAACGAGGTCAAGGCGACCGCAGCGTCCACAAGGTTGCCGGTCGCCTGAATCGGAATGAAGTTCTCCAAGGTGCCGATCACCTGGTCGGGTGCGTCCACCGGCTCGGCATTGCCGGGCTGAACGATCTCGTCACCGACGTTAGCGGCGTTCTCGTTGGCCAGGACGTGGTTGTTGCTCAAGATGCATAGCTTACCATTGTGCAAGACGACCAAGCAGCCTAGAGTGCCTGAGCCGGGTAGATTGGTATTGCTGACCGAAACCCCACAAGGGACCGGACGGGGATAACGGCTGGCGTAACTGTGCAGGACGACTTCGCCAATGGCCTCGACGTCCGTATCGAAGCCGGCCACCTGTGTTGGCACTCGCGCTGCCGCAGTAACCTGCTCCATGGGCAGCTTCTCGCGAACAAAGACCTTCACAGCGAGCTGGCCGGTAAGGGCTTTCGCCGAGTAGCGCAGACCGACAGCGAAGCCAAGGATGTTCTCCCTGCCGCTAACCTCAGGCTTCGCAGCTGCGAATGCAGTGATGCGTGCCCGATGGCCGCCCAGTTTGCGTTCCAACTCATCCCGCGCTTTTTTCCAATCGGCGTGCGGAAGGATCGTATCGGCGGAGGTTTGCACCTGAACGGCGGCGGGACGCGCCGCGGCCGCACGCGGATCGTACTGGATGATTCTTGTCTCGCGTTTGGCCATTTTCTAGTTCTCCTACGTGCGCAAGAGCGTGCTTGCTTACAGGGTGGGCCTCACGCTCTTGATGTCGAGCAGACAAGCTATGCCAGTGGCCAATAAACATTCAACTTATTATGGTTGTTCCAAGTGATATTTGTCATTTGTTTCATACGCGCGATTTCAAAAGCACGAGCGATTCTTTGATCTGCGCGTCGTTGGCACCGTTCCATCGCGTACCGCAGGTTGGCCTAAGGACCAAAAGATCCCGGCCGGAGCGGCGTTCGCTAAAAACTAGACGCCAATCGGCGGCTAAGACCGATTGAGCGGATAGAGATGCGGCTTTGGGATCAAGCACCGGCTCGCGCTAAAGCGAGTTGTCCGGAAGCCAGCGGGTTGTCCGAATAGTCCCAAATAGCCGGCACTCGGGGAATGAAATTCTCAGATGTGGGCCAGGGTACGGGTCCCACCTTAGAGTGGGACGGTTTGTGGTTGACGCTTTCGAAGCCAACTGGTCTGATCAACCTCAAGCCGCTTGGAACGAAAACGCGGCTGGCTGCGCCACCATGTGCGCAGATGGTGGAAACGCTGCAGTCGGCGTCGGACCGAAACGCCTTTGCCCCCTCCCTACCCTCCCCCGCATGCGGGGGAGGGTAGGGAGGGGGCGGCAGGTCGCGTGCTGTGGGTTCTTGAATCAGAAAGCATAAACGCCTTGGGCCCAGACTTTTGATGGCTCAACAACGTTAGGCGGTCCTTGGTTGGCGCGCCCCGCAAAACGTCAGCCGCGGGGCCGGGCTTCGCGACACGCTTGCGGGTGCGTGCAGGGATGAGGAGGGAAGCCGCAAGGCTTCGCCATAGCGAAGGGCTTCTCGACAGGGAAAAAGGGTCGTCCACAGTGAAAGAGGGTTGGCCTCCATGCGTAAGATCGGCTCCTTGACTCTGACGGTCGGCGCCAGCATCGTTGCGGTGACCGGCGGCATCTTCCTCGTGTACGCCAACGACAAGAGTCAGGTCGTCGGCAAGGTCGCCACCGAAGCGGCCGACGCGGGCAGCGTCCGCATCCCGGACCGTCCGGATTGGAACTGGGATGTGCGCCCGATCCTGTCGCAGAACTGCTTCTCGTGCCACGGCCAGGGCATGCAGAAGGCTGGCCTGCGCCTCGACATTGACAAAGCCGCCTACGACCCTATCCCTGAGGACAAGAACAAGCGCGCCATCGTGCCGGGCAACCCAGGCAAGAGCGAGCTCTACAAGCGCATCATCTCCACCAACGCCGACTACAGGATGCCGCCCAAGGAGGCGCACAAGACCCTGTCGGCCCACGACGTGGCGGTGATCGAGCGCTGGATCACGCAGGGCGCGCTCTACAAGCCGCACTGGGCCTACATCCCGCCCACCATCGTCAAGCCTGAGAACACCAGGTGGGACGGCCAGGCGGTCAACGAGATCGACCGCTACGTCTACGCGAGACTCGCCCGGGAAGGCCTGTCGCCATCGTCTGAAGCTGACCGCGAGACCCTGATCAACCGCGTCACCCTGGACCTGACCGGCCTGCCGCCGACCTTAGAGGAAGTGGACGCGTTCGTGAGCGACAAGGACCCGAACGCCTACGAGAAGCTGGTCGACCGCCTGCTGGCGTCGGTGGAATACGCCGAGCGCCAGACCAACATCTGGCTCGACGTGGCCCGCTACGCCGACAGCCGCGGCGGCCTCAACGACAACGAACGTCCGATCTCCTACCCCTACCGCGACTGGGTGATCAGCACGTTCCAGCGCAACATGCCCTACGACACGTTCGTCACCTGGCAGCTCGCCGGCGACCAACTTGCGAATCCGACCCGCGAGCAGCTCCTGGCGACCGCCTTCCTGAAGGCTGGCCGTCAGGACTCCGAAGGGGGCTCGATCGACGAAGAGTTCCGCATGAACTACGTGCATGAGCGCACGGAGCTGATCGGCAAGGACTTCCTGGGCCTGACCGTGGGCTGCGCCAAGTGTCACGACCACAAGTACGACGTGATCGCCCAGGCCGACTACTATGCGCTCGCCGGCTTCTTCAACCAGATGGACGAGCGCGGCTTGGCCTCCTTCGGCCGCGGCACGCCGAGGGGCGCGACCCTGCCATGGCCGACCACCCTGCAAGCCGAGAAGCTCGCTCAGGCCCGTGCCGTCACCGTGGCCAAGGAAGCGGCCTATCAGAGCGCGCTGCGCGCCGCGCAGCAGAAGGCATTGGCCGCGGTCGCCGCCGTGCCGGAGGCCGCGCGCGCCGATTTCATCGATGCGTCGATCAAGGCTGACACCCAGGCCTACTATCCGCTGGATAACGGCTACGCCGGCGACTTCTCGTCCCTATACCTGGAGCCGCAGGAGCTGCCGCTCGGCGTTCCGGCCGAAGGCGAGAAGAACCCCTTCGACGGCATGACCCGCGCCCAGGCGGCGGCCTTCCTGCAGAAGAAGATTCTGACCGACGTGCGGGCGGGCAAGCCGACCCCGATGGTCGAAGGTGCGCGCGCCGCGGCGGCCGGCGCCCCGAACCGGCCAGGCTCCGCGCCGGATAATATGCCCAGTGCTGCCAAGGAGCCAGGCAACGGCAAGCCTCGGCTCGCGGACGCCAAGCCCGCGGACCCGACCGGCAAGGGAGGCGTCGACGAGGCCGCCGTTCGTGAGGACGGCACCGGCTCGGCCGCCGAGCCAGGCCTGACGAAGGCTGCCCTGCGCGATACGGCGGACAAGCCGGCCGCTTCAGCTGCCAAGGGCCCGAGCGAGCCCGCCGCCGCCGGCGCCAGGAGGAGGGATGCGTCGCCCTTCGGCCGTCGCGCCGCCATGGCGGGCGACCTCGCGGCCATGAAGGCCGACCCGGGCCTGCCGCGCCTCGCCGCCCGCGAAGTCGAATGGGCCATGGAGCAGCTCATCGCCTTGGGCTACACCGACGACCGCCTGGGCGACCCGCAACGCATCTCCAAGCGCCAGCTGCAGCAGTGGGTCCACCCGGAGGCGCTGCAATGGACCGACTCCGGCCTCGGCGACGGCAAGAAGGCGTTCGTCAGCAACGTGAAGTTCGTGCCGGGCCACAAGGGTCAGGGCATCGAGCTGCGCGACTCGGTGTTCTCCGCCGACAAGTCGGTCGGCATGTTCGAGCGCACCCAGCCCTACAGCTTGGACTTCTGGCTGAAGCTCAGGACCGAGCCCTACGTCGACACCACGAGGCCCAACGGCCCGTCGGCCTCGGTGCTGTACAACAACGGCAGCATCGAAGGCCAGGGCTATGAGCTCAGCATGGCCAACGGCAAGCTCACCTACAGCATCACCCACAACGCTCCGACCGAAATGCTGCAAGTCGCCACCAGGGAGAACATCCCGACCGACCGCTGGGTGCACATCACCTCGACCTACGACGGCAACTCCAAGGCGGAGGGCATGCACCTCTATGTTGACGGCAAGGAATGGCCGGTCGAGATCGAGCACAATCAGCTCATCCGCTCGTCCTTCCCGCGGTCCGTCAACAGCCAGTTCGGCAGCTATTTCGGCCTCGCCGCCGGCGTCAACTTCAACCGTCCGGAACTGGTGGATGGGGCGCTCGACGAGCTCCGCGTCATCACCCGCACCCTGACGCCGCTCGAAGTGGCCTATCTGCAGGATCCGAAGGCGGCGCTGGCCGTGCCGCAGCAGCAAGCCCGCGCCGACATGGCCCTGATCTCTGCCGCGAAGGACCCTGCGGTCCAGAAGGCGTGGCAGGAGCTGACCGACGCTCGGCTCAGCGAGCAACGGATCGAAACGCCGATCCACCGCATCATGATCGCCGGCGACCAGCCGATTCCGCGCAAGAGCTACGTGCTGGACCGCGGCGTCTACAATTCTTACCTCCAGGAAGTGAAGCCGCAGGGGATGCCGCGGGTGTTCGCGTGGAACGACAAGCTGCCGCGCAACCGCCTCGGCCTCGCCGCGTGGTTGTTCGACCCGAAGCATCCCCTGACGGCCCGCGTCTACATCAACCGCATGTGGCAGGGCCACTTCGGCAACGGCATCGTGCAGACGGCGGATGATTTCGGGACGCAGGGCACAACCCCGACGCACCCGGAACTGCTCGACTACCTCGCCGTCGCGTTCGTCCGCTCGGGCTGGGACATCAAGCACATGCACAAGCTGATGGTGATGTCCGCCACCTATCGGCAGAACTCCAATATCCGCCGCGAGAACCTGGAGAAAGACCCGCGCAACTTCCTATTGGAACGCGGCCCGCGCTTGCGCATGGCGGCGGAGACCATCCGCGACAACGCCCTGATGGTCTCAGGCCTGCTGGTCAAGAAGGTCGGCGGCGACGCCGTGTTCCCCTACGCTCCCGACGCCATCTGGGACGGTGTCGCCCAAGGCGCGGTGGTCTATCCGACCAATGTGCCAGCCCAGCAGAACTACCGTCGCTCCATGTACACCTTCGTCAAGCGCAACGCCCCGGTCGCGAACCTGGTGCCGTTCGACATGCCTGACCGCCGCGACGCCCAGGTGACCCGGCCCATCTCCAACACGCCGCTCCAAGGCCTCGTGATGTTGAACGACACCCAGTTCATGGAGGCCTATCGCAAGCTGGCGGAGCGGGCGATCAAGTCGTCGGCCAACGAGGATCAGCAGCTGATCACCATGTGGCGCCTCGCGGTCCGCCGCCATCCCGACGCCACCGAACTCGCGACCATCAAGGGCTACCGTGCGTCGGAACTGGCCCTGATGCAGAAGTCGCCCGACGAAGTGAAGAAGCTCATCGCCATCGGCGCGGCCACGGCCGATCCCGCGGTCGACCCGGTCGAGCTCGCGGCCCTGACCGTCGTCACCGCCAGCGTGATGAACACGCCTGACGCTTACACGGTGCGCTAGGGAGACTGCGGAGAATAAGTGAATCGAATGCGTGTCATGCCCCGCTTCAAGCGGGGCATCCAGTAACCACCAGCCTTTGACCCGGTGTTTCAAAAGCAGCCCCGGTGGTTACTGGATCGCCCGGTCAAGCCGGGCGATGACACTCATCTTGAAGCAGTATTCTTCGCGAACAATCTGGGCAAGCTGACCACCGGTCATTTCCCGGCCCGGGCCAAGCGGGTCGTCGACATCCACATGAAGGGCGCGGTGTCCCAGGTGGATACCTTCGACTACAAGCCCGAGGTCATCAAACGCCACGGGGAAGAGATCCCGCCATCGGTCAAGGGCCGGGGCAAGATCTCGTCCATGTCCAACGGCCAGACCTCGTTCCCGCTGATGGGCCCGCTCGCGCGGTTTCGGCAGTACGGCCAATGCGGGCGCTGGGTCTCCGACCTGGTGCCGCACATCGGCTCGATTGCCGACGACCTGACCTTCATCCACTCGATCTGGACGCCGCAGGTCAACCACGATCCGGCGGACATCCTGCTGCACACCGGCTTCCAGCTGCCGGGCCGTCCGGCAGCGGGGGCGTGGGTCAACTATGCGCTCGGCACCGACAACGCCAACCTGCCGTCGTACGTCGTGATGAAGTCGCAGTTCCAGGCCGCGGGCGTGGGCGCCACCCAGGCGACCTGGTCGGCGGGCTTTCTACCCTCCAACCACCAGGGCGTGGAGTTCCGCTCGGGCAATGAGCCCGTGCTTTACGTGAGCAACCCCGACGGCATGGGCCGCGACGAACGCCGCGCTCAGATGGATGTCATCGACCAGCTGTCCCACTATCAGTACCAGATGAGCGGTGACCCGGAGATTTTGTCCAAGATCGCGCAGTACGAGATGGCCTATCGCATGCAGGACTCGGTGCCGGACGTCACCGATCTGCGCGACGAGCCGGATTACATCCTCAACATGTACGGCCCGCAGGTGCACCAGCCGGGCACCTTCGCCCGAAACTGCCTGCTCACCCGCCGCCTGATCGAGCGGGGCGTGAAGTACGTGCATCTGGTCCAGGTCGGCTGGGACCACCACAATGGCATCGCCCGGCGTCATCCGCCCGATTGCTGGGCGGTCGATCAGCCCTCCGCCGCTCTGGTCATGGACCTGAAGCAGCGCGGCCTGCTGGACGACACCCTGGTCACCTGGAAGGGCGAGTTCGGCCGCACGGTCTACGCCCAGGGCGGGATCAACCCCAACGCGGGCCGCGACCACCACGGCGGCAATTTCACCATGTGGATGGCGGGCGGCGGGACCAGGCCGGGGATCGCCTACGGCAAGACCGACGACTTCAGCTACAACATCATCGAGGACCCGGTCGAGATCCACGACATGAACGCCACGATGCTCTACCTCTTAGGTCTCGACCACAAGCAGCTGACCTTCCACTACCAGGGCCGCGATTTCCGCCTGACGGACACGGGCGGCAAGGTGATCCAGGGCATCATCGCCTGAGAGAACACAGAGGATAAGTAAATCGAAGGCGTGTCATGCCCCGTTTCAAGCGGGGCATCCAGTAACCACCAGCCTTTAAGACTGTGCTTCAAAAGCAGCCCCGGTGGTTACTGGATCGCCCGGTCAAGCCGGGCGATGACACTCATTCGCGGTGCTTACAAGCAAGCGGGAGGCTAAAGGTTTGATGCAGTTCATCTGGTTTCTCGGGCGTTTCCACGTCCTGATCCTGCACTTGCCGCTGGGCATACTGACGCTGGCGGTGGCGCTGGAGATTCTCGTCCGGTTCCGGCCGTTCAGGTTTCTGGAGAACGCGGTGGCACCCGCCTGGATTGCCGGGGCGATCAGCGCGCTGGCCACGGTGGCGCTCGGCGTCATGCACGCCACCGAGAACAGCTTCGAGGATATGGATGCGGTGGAAGCCCACGGCTGGGCGGGCGTGACGCTCGCATCGGTCGCCTGCCTGATCGCTATCCTGCGTACGCGCCTGCACCCGGTGGCGATATGGCCCGCGTGGCCCGGGCCCGAGACGGTTGCCCGCCTCTACGATGCCGTGCAGCCGGCCTTTGCCCCAGGCGCGGCTGTGGACCGCGGCTATAATAAGCTCTGGGGCGTTCCGGTGGCGGCGGTACTGTTCTTGATGTTCCTCACCGGGCACTTGGGCGGCAACCTGACCCACGGCGACACTTATCTGCTGCAGTACGCTCCCGGCCCCGTCCGGGTGCTGGCCGGTCTGCCGGCCGATGCCGGGCCGAGGCCCAAGCCCCAGGACCTGGCCTCGGCGGACATCTATCTGGACGTGGTGCTGCCGGCCTTGGAGCAGCGCTGCTTAAGCTGCCACAACAACTCCAAGAGGTCCGGCGGCCTGGCGATGGCCACCTACGAGACCCTGATGAAGGGCGGCTCCAAGGGCGCGGTGATCGCCCCCGGCAATCCCGCCGCCTCCGACCTGTTCCACCGGGTCAACCTGGCGCCGACGAGTTCCGACTTCATGCCCAAGGACGGCAAGACGCCGCTCAACAAGAACGAGATTGCCGCGATCGGCTGGTGGATATCGCAAGGCGCCCCCAAGAGCGCAACGGTGGGCAGCCTGACGCTTACGGCGGAGGCCTCCGCGGCCATCGAGGCGATGATCGGGGCCGCCGGCGGGGCGGTCGAGGAGGAGGCCGCCGCGGCAGGCCCGGACGAGGCGCCCCTGCCGCAGGTCGCCGAGGCTGACAAGGCGGCGGTGGCCAAGGCGGTCGAGGAGGGCTTCATTGTCAGGAAGGTGGCCAAGGGCTCCAACCTGGTCGACGTGGACTATGTCTCGGCCAATCCGGTGACCCCCGAGATGATCAACGACCTCGCCAGCTTCGGGCCCAACATCCTGCGTCTGAACCTCAGGCACGCCGGCGTCACCGACGCGGAGGTCAACACCATCGCCGGCTTCTCCAATCTGCGGCGCCTGCGCCTGGAGGAGAACGCCATCACCGATGCGGCGGCTACGGAGATCGCTGGCCTGAAGAACCTGACCTATCTGAACCTGACCAACACCAAGGTGACGGACGCAGGCTTAGACCAGCTCTCGACCTTGCCCAAGCTGTCGCGCATATACGTGTGGGGCACCACCATCACCCCCGCGGCCGTGGACAAGGTCAGGGCCGCGTGCAAGGACGTCACCGTCTACGCCGGCCTCACCGCCAAGGACGTCCCCGTCGAAACCAAGATCATGACCCCCGCGAATTGATCGCGGGCCGGACGACGCTGGAGGGCGACCGTAGGGCGCAATAAGCGCAGCGCATTGCGCCGTTGCGGTGCCAGAGGCGGCGACGTTTCGATGGGGCTTCGGCGAGCGAGCCTGAGATGAAAGCGGCGCAATGCGAGGAGTTTATCATCGGGCCGGCCAAAAGGCCGGACCCGGTGGCTTATTGCGCCCTACGGGCTGCGAACCTCCACATCGCATACGCCGCTTGACAAAACGCCAGCATATGTTCTCTTTATGTTCTCTCATGCAAAACCTTGTCCACAAGCTGATCACTGCTGATCATTTTCGAGATTTCGCGCTGAACGACCCGGATGGAAACGACAGCCACGATCCTCCATGCCGACCTGGATGCCTTCTACGCCTCGGTCGAGCAGCTTCTCGACCGGTCCTTGCGCGGCAAGCCCATTGCGGTCGGCGGCGGGGTCGTGCTCGCCGCTTCCTACGAAGCCAAGGCGTTCGGAGTCCGCAGCGGCATGTCGGGACGGCGGGCGCGCGAGCTTTGTCCGCAGCTGATCTTTGTCGGCGGCCATTTCAAGGACTACCAGCGGCTGGGCGATGCCGCCATCAACGTGCTCAATGATTTCACGCCCCTGGTCGAGCGAATTTCCATCGATGAGGCCTTTGCGGATGTGGCGGGTTGCACCCATCTCTTCGGTCCGCCGACCGAAATTGCCCGCGCGGTCCGGCGCCGCGTGCGCGAGGAGCTTGGCCTTCGAATCTCGGTCGGCGTCGCGCGCACCAAGCATCTGGCGAAAATTGCCTCTCAAGTGGCCAAGCCCGACGGGCTTGTGATTGTCGATCCCGATGCCGAGCTTGACTTCCTTCACGACTTGCCGGTCGAACTGATGTGGGGCGTAGGCCCGGTCACCAAGGCGCGGCTCGCCGACATCGGCGTGCTGACCATCGGGCAGCTCGCGGGGACACCAGGATGGTCACTCGAGCGCTTGCTCGGGCCTGCGGCGTCGGAGAAGCTTACGTCGCTGGCATGGAATCGCGACCCGCGCCAAATCAACACGCGTCGGCACGCGCGATCGGCCGGCGCCCAGTCGGCGCTCGGCAGGAAGCCGGCGCAAGAGCGGATCATCATTCCCACGCTGCGTCATCTCGCGGACCGGGTGGCGAGCCGGCTGCGGGCCAAATCCCGGCCTGGCCGGACTGTCACGGTGCGCGTCCGCTTCGCCGACCTTCGCTCGGTCACGCGTTCGATCACGCTCGATGCCCCGGTTTCGGCGACCGCGATTCTTGCCGACATCGCCGAAGAGCTGGTGCGCCGCGTTCTGGCGCAGCACCCCGGCGAGAAGGCCATCTCGCTGCTCGCGATCTCCGTATCGCACCTTGAGAAGCACGCAGACCTGCAGCTGGAACTCCCGCTTGGGCTCGCAGGCGAGGAGCGGCGCCCCGGTACCAGGAGAGGGATGGCGCGGTGGATGGCCGACCGTGCCGTCGACGTGATCCGCGATCGTTTCGGATGGGAGGCGGTCGGATACGGGTCAGTCGTATTGGGACTCTCTCGTTCCGTCCCCGATGAGTTTCGGGAACTCGCCGAAAAGGAACTTTAGCCATCAACTGGTAGCCCGGATTGAGCGCAGCGAAATCCGGGCCGTCCCGGATGTCGTTGCGCTCCATCCGGGCTACGAGATCCCGGAAACTGCCACGACTTTTGCCTCTCTTGCGAGGTAATAGTGTACCAAAAAGGGTGAGGTTTAGCTAAGCAGAGATTCTCTGTTTGCCCAACAGATTGCGATTTCGTTCCGTGTTCAAGTCGGCGACGGCACTGTGGATAGCGGCGTCGAGGGTGTCGACATCGGTAAACGTCTTGTGGGCGAGATTAAAGGCTTTGAGGTCATGCCAGACCACTTCGATGTCG
>Ga0209131_1000464_pt1 | contig 29277 bp, 29 predicted proteins | sample GraSoi_2013_40cm_FD_185826 | JGI IMG/M metagenome (GOLD analysis project Ga0209131, IMG submission 185826) | Grasslands soil microbial communities from the Angelo Coastal Reserve, California, USA - Sample 9_17_2013_40cm (SPAdes) (version 2) | ecosystem: Environmental > Terrestrial > Soil >...
TACCGATTGCAACCATTGGCAAAGTGAAAAGCATGGACGAGGCCATGAAGATCGCAAATAACGTGAACTACGGACTCACCGCCGGCTTCTATGGCTCTGCGGAAGAGACTGATTGGTTCTACGATAAGATCGAAGCCGGCGTTACTTACGCAAATCGTCCACAGGGTGCGACGACCGGTGCATGGCCGGGCTTCCAGCCTTTTGGCGGCTGGAAAGGTTCCGGTTCCAGCGGTAAGAACGCAGGGGGCCATTACTATCTTCCGCTTTATATGCACGAGCAGATCCGCACGTTGGTGAAATAACATCACGTAGACAAAGCCCCTTTCTCCAACGAAGAGAAAGGGGCTTATTTTTGGAGTAGTTTTCATGCCTTGGAATCCCGACCAATATCATAAGTTTCAATCCGAACGGTCTGCGCCATTTTACGATTTGTTGAAGCTCGTTGAGGTCCGCCCGAATCTGAAAGTTGTTGACCTGGGTTGTGGAACAGGCGAACTGACGCGCGTACTGGCCGATAGCTTGCCAGAGGCTAATATCACCGGCGTGGATTCTTCGCCTCAAATGCTGGAGAAAGCCGCGGCTTATACAAGCTCAAACCTGCATTTTGAAAAAGGAGATTTATCCGAGTTGGCAGGAAACTGGGATCTTATTTACAGCAACGCGGCCATTCAATGGTGTGAAGATCATGAAAAATTGATCCCTCAGCTTTATTCAAAATTGAACCCAATCGGCCAGCTTTGCGTGCAAATTCCATCTAACCATAACCATATATCTCATCAGTTGATCAGGGAAACAGCAAGGCAAGAACCATTCCGTTCGATCTTGCATGGTTTTGAACGCCAATCTCCCGTACTCTCCATTGAACAATACGCACAAATGCTTTTCGATTGCAAAGCTGCGGATATTATCGTCTTTGAAAAGGTTTATCCACACATCATGGAAAACTCTGATGCGGTCATTGAATGGATCTCAGGTACGGCGCTTGTTCCTTATTTCGAAAGGCTTGGCGAACATCGTTCAGCATTCCTTGAAGTCCTTGGTCAGAAGATGAAAAAGGCCATGCCGGGAAGCCCCCTGCTATATCCATTTCGAAGAACGTTCTTTTCGGCGCGAAAACCGGTCGGGGCCACTGAGGTAAAATAAAGCCGCATCCACATTGGAGGCAGTGCTTATGGATCCTGAAGATTCTTTTATCGTTCGTGTGGGGATGTTCTTTCTGGTCCTGGGTGGGGGCACGTTTATCCTGTTCGTTGCATCTGACCTGGCCGACAAAGCCGATTTCGACTATCTGTTTGGCGCCATGATCCTGTTCGCGATAGGATGGTCAATGTGGCGCAAGAAGCCTCCGCCACCACCTGCCGGGCGATTTGCCTATCTCAAAAAAATGCGTGAGAATGCCAGGCAAAGAAAACAAGGCAGACAAACAGCCAAAGAAGAAGAGCAAAAATAATAATATGTTAAAACTGACCTCGCTAAAGAAAGCCATCTCAGAATTTGTAAGCGATGGTGATGTATTATATGCGGCCGGCTTTACACATCTGATCCCTTTCGCAGCCGGGCACGAGATCATGCGGCAGAAAAAAAAGAATCTAACGCTCGCCCGCGCCACGCCGGACCTGATCTACGATCAAATGGTTGCAGCTGGCTGCGCAAAAAAAGTCATTTTTTCATACATGGGGAATCCTGGTGTCGGTTCACTGCGCATCGTGCGAAATGCACTTGAGAAAGGTCAACTTGAATGGGAGGAATACTCTCATTTCGGCATGATCACTCGTTTACAGGCAGGCGCAGCAGGTTTACCCTTCCTGCCCATGAATCAAACCGGGGGGGAAAGTTTAGAAAAAGCAAATACGCTAATCAAGCGAATCCCTGACCCCTACGGCGGCAAGGATGTCATCGTTGTTCCCGCATTGAACCCGGATGTGGCGATCGTGCATGTGCAACGCGCGGACAAGAACGGCAATGCCCATCTATGGGGAATTATCGGTGAGCAAAAAGAAGCCGCTTTCGCAGCAAAAAAAGTCATTCTCACTGCAGAAGAGATCGTGGATGAATCAGTGATCAGATCCGACCCAAACCGCACGATGATCCCGGCAAATATTGTGGACGCGGTTTGTCATGTGCCATTTGCATGTCACCCATCTTATTCGCAAGGCTATTACGACCGCGATAACGAGTTCTACCTCGCATGGGATAAGATCAGTGAATCGGAAGAGAGCATCAAAAAATATTTGAACGAATGGGTATTCGGTGTAAAAGATCGCAATGCCTATTGGAAAAAGCTTGGCAAGAAGACGCATAAGCGTTTGAAGGTAAAGGCGAGCTACAGCAAGAAGATCAATTACGGAAAATATTGAGTCTACAGAAAAGATTTAGCTTCATGCAATTGTCCTTAAAAGAGGTCTCATGACCGAAATTAGATATTCTTCAGCCGAGCTGATGATTGTCAATGCCGCCCGCTTCTTGAAAGATGGCGATGTGGTCTTTGTCGGCGTAGGTCAGCCTAACCTTGCTTGCAATCTTGCCAAACGAACACATGCGCCAAATCTGGTAATGATCTATGAAGCCGGCGTGATCGGCGCAGAACCTGCGCGGCTTCCACTTTCCATTGGAGATCCCACCTTGGTCAGCGGCGCTCTCTCAGTAGTCAGCATGTATGACATTTTTTCCAACTATCTTCAGCGCGGCAATGTCGATGTTGGTTTCATGGGCGGTGCACAGATCGATAAATATGGCAATATCAACGCCACTGTCATTGGCGGGTATGATCATCCAAAGGTGCGTTTGCCCGGTTCGGGTGGTTCACAGGAAATTGCCGCCTGGGCAAACCGTTGTTACATTATGACTCCACATCAAAAGAGGAGATTCCCGGAGAAAGTGGAATTTATGACCTCCGCTGGATTTATCAATGGAAGAGGCGACCGCGAGGCAAGAGGTTTACGTGGCAGGGGCATGGTTGGTGTGGTCACTGATATTGGAGTGATGGAACCCGGCGAAACGGGAGAAATGATTCTCACTGCTTTGCATCCCGCCAAAACAGTCGAGGAAGCAAAAGCAAATACAGGCTGGGATCTGAAAGTGGCTGCTGAGATGAAAACAACAAGCCTGGTAACAAAAAAGGAGTTGAAGATCTTGCGCGACGAACTTGACCCAGGCGGAATCTATCTAAAAGGCGGAGGATAACCTCCAACCAAGGCACCCTTTACGAGGAAAGATTCTCAGGGTATACACAGCATGATGACTGCACCTCCTCGTTTTCGTCATCTGCTCTTCGATCTTGGTGGCACGTTGATGCACACAAAAGATGAATGGGATCCCATTTATCGGCGCGGGGATATTGCGCTCGTACAAAAATTAAACGAACACAAGATCAACCTGGACAGCACGGTGTTTCGTAAACGACTTCACGAATATTATACGCAGCGGGACAAGGATTTCGTCGAAACCACATATCACTTCGTACTGCGCGAATTGCTCAAAGATTTGGGATATACCGAGGTTGCAGAGTCCGTTCTCAGGTCCGCGCTGGATGCGCTGTTCTCGGTCACCCAAACCAATTGGGTCCTTGAAGACGATACGTTATCGACGATCCAACAACTCAAATCGCAAAACTATCAGCTCGGAATTCTATCCAACGCTGGGGATGACAAAGACGTCCAGGAGCTCATCGAAGGCTTTGGCGTTCGCCCCTTTTTCGATTTTGTGCTGACTTCCGCAGCGTGTTATTATCGCAAGCCGCATCCACGTGCATTTGAACTCGCGCTTGCTCGCTGGAATATTCGACCCGAAGAAGCAATTATGATCGGCGACAGTTTGCAAGCCGATATGCGTGGCGCTCAAGATTTGAAGATGAACACGATCTGGATCACGCGCCGTTCACAATTTACTGAAGAAGACATGCGCCGCATCAAGCCGGACTTTAGCGTGCGCAAACTTAATGAGCTTTTGCCTACCCTGGAAAGAATCTCCATCGCGCGCATCTGACGCATGTGTCAGGGTACAATCCTTGCATGACTCAACACAGACTCTTTCCCTACATCGCACTTGCGATCGGCATTAGCGCGCTCAGCTTTTCTGCCATGTTTGTGCGCTGGGCCGATGCGCCCGGCCCGATCACAGGCTTTTACCGCCTGTTGATATCCACGATCCTGTTCGTTCCATTCTTTACCCTGCGACAAAGAACATCTGAACGAATCGAAACACGACGGTTATGGTTCCCACTTGTAGCTGGGCTATTCACTGCGTGCGATTTTGCGCTGTGGAATTCATCTTTAAAGTTTACTACTGCCGCCAATGCAACACTGCTCGGCAACACATCCCCACTTTGGGTCGCGCTTGCCGCTCTATTTATTTTTCGTGAAAAACTGCGCGGCACCTTCTGGCTGGGACTTGTCCTGGCGTTATTCGGCGCGACGCTGATCATGGGTGCGGATTTTTTGCATCATCCCACCTTCGGCCGCGGCGATCTAATGGCATGCATCGCGGGGATCTTCTATGCATCTTATCAACTCATTACACAACGCGGACGTAAATATATAGATCCGTTTCGCTACATCTGGCTTGTCGGCGTCAGCGCCACACTGGGGATGTTGATACTGAATCTAATCCTCGGAAATTCATTTAGCGGTTATTCGACCCAGACCTGGGTCGTTTTCTTTGCCGCTGCGATCATCTCGCAAATGATCGGATATCTTTCGATCACCTATGCGTTGGGTCATTTGCCTGCGTCGATTGTATCGCCAACCCTCATCGGCCAACCTGTTTTGACAACCATTCTCGCGATTCCTTTGCTGGGCGAAATCCCCACTTCGGTTCAATGGATTGGCGGTGCCGTCGCGCTGGCCGGGATTTATATTGTCAACCAATCTCATGCACGAACTGAAGAGGAAACACCAAATGCATAACCTCACGGGAAACGAGCTTTCAGGATAAAATCATCCGAACTCCTTTCAACAAAGGTGAAATTCATGGAAATCAAGACCTCTGTAGGAAACGCACGAGTTCCGATTACAATCATCCATATTAAAGGAAATGTGGACTCTGCCACCTATCCGGTATTTCAGGCAAAAGCAGAGGAAATCATCAAGAACGGCGCGCGCTATATTCTGGTAGACTTATCGGAGGCGCCGTTCATTAGCAGTGCGGGCCTGCGGGTGTTGCATAACATTTTCAATTTACTGCGCTCTGCGAATAACGACCTCAACGATGATGAGCTCCGCAAGAAAATGAGCGCAGGTGGATATAAATCACCCTATCTAAAAGTCGCAAACCTCTCCAGCCAGGTTAAGGATGCATTTGTCATCAGCGGGTTCGACACCTACATCGAAACGCACGATGACCTAAAGAAAGCCGTCGCTTCCTTTTAAACTTACGGGCTGTATAAATAAGAGAATAACAATGATCGATCGGGCCAAATTTCTTACGAGGAGGATGTATGGATATCAAGGTTTCAACCGAGAACGGACGCGTCCCTGTCACCATTATGCACATGGACGGCAATATCGACTCTTCCAACTCTACTGTATTCGAATCAAAGGCTGAAGAACTGATCAAAAACGGGACGCGCTACATTTTAATCGATCTTTCTAAAGTGCCTTTTGTCAGCAGTTCTGGCTTGAGAGTAATCCTTCATATTTTTAACCAATTGCGTTCGCTGCACCCTGATGCAAACCTTACCGAGGAACAGGTGAAGGAGGGCATCAGCGCAGGTACGTATAAATCTCCTCATCTAAAGCTGCTCAATCTTTCCAAACAGACTGAAATCTCTATCAAAACGGCCGGATTTGATATGTTCCTGGAAACGTATTCTGACTTAAAGGACGCAATTGCATCCTTCTAAGCCGTAATCTGATTCAAACTAAGGGTGCCTTTCGGTGCCCTTTTTGTTTATCAATTAACCCACATGGTAGAATCGACTCATGTCTGATCTCTTTGATCACGCCATGCAGGAACGCATGAAAACCGAGGCTCCGCTGGCAGCGCGCATGCGTCCGCGAACATTGGAGGAATATATCGGGCAGGAACATATTGTTGGCGAAGGAAAACTCCTGCGGCGCGCCATCGAAGCCGATAAACTTTTTTCCTCTATTATTCTTTGGGGACCGCCCGGAACAGGCAAGACCACACTCGCGCAAGTCATTGCGAATACGACCAAGAGTCACTTCACCACGATCTCGGCCATCCTCGCAGGTAAGGCCGATCTGCGCGTTGTTATTGATGAGTCTCTTGAACGCAGACGTTTGCACAACATTCGCACTATTCTTTTTGTAGATGAAGTCCATCGCTGGAACAAAGCCCAGCAGGATGCGCTCCTGCCTCACGTCGAAAATGGGACATTTACTCTCATTGGCGCAACCACTGAAAATCCATACTTCGAAGTAATCAAGGCGTTGATCTCGCGCTCACGTGTCTTTCAATTACGAAATTTGAATCGGGCCGAAACCGGAATATTGATTGACCGCGCACTTACAGATAAAGAACGCGGTTATGGAAATAAGGAGATCACTCTCGACCCTGACGCCCGCGCCCACCTGATTGAAGTGGCCTCCGGTGACGCACGTAACGCGCTGAATGCCATTGAGTTGGCCGTGGAATCCACAGCACCGGATAAACAAGGCGTCATTCACATTACTCTTGATGTTGCGCAAGAGTCCATCCAGCGACGAGCAGTGCTGTATGATAAAGACGGTGACTCTCATTACGACACGATCAGCGCGTTCATCAAATCGGTGCGCGGGTCTGACCCGGACGCAGCGTTATACTGGCTTGCCAAAATGATCTATGCGGGAGAAGATCCGCGTTTTATCATCCGTCGGCTGATTATTCTAGCAGGTGAGGATATTGGGCTGGCAGACCCAATGGGACTCGTTGTTGCATCCTCCGCCGCTCAAGCCTACGACTACATTGGCTTACCCGAAGGGGTTTACCCTATCGCTGAAGCCACACTATATCTCGCCACGGCACCCAAATCCAATAGCGCAGGTGCATATTTCAAAGCGATGAAAAAGATCGAAGAGGAAGGGCAAGTGTCCGTGCCGCGACATCTGCAGGATAGCAATCGCGATGCCGATGCCACTGGTCAGGGAAAGGATTATGTTTATCCGCACGATGAAGAGGGGCATTTCACGCCACAGCAGTATTTACCGAAGAGATTATTGGGGACTTACTTCTATACACCATCACAAGAAGGTTACGAATCACAGGTGACCGCGCGCCTGGAAATGTGGCGCGAAGCGCAACGCAAGGCATTGGGCATAGAACGCAGGGAGGTTGTTCCTAATTTGAGCGAAGAACAAATCCAAGAGATGAAACGGAAAATTAAATAATGCCCTTGTTGTTGTTGATCCGGCATGGCGAAAACGATTATGTAAAAACAGGAAAGATGGCCGGGCGGCTGCCCGGTGTTCATTTAAATGAACGTGGACAGAAACAGGCCGAGGCGCTGGCAGAGGCACTTAAAGATGTCCCACTCAAGGCGATCTATTCAAGTCCACTCGAGAGAGCAATGGAAACTTCCAAGCCCATTGCCAAAGAGCATAAATTAAAGATCATCCAGAGACCCGATCTTATGGATACAGATATTGGCAAATGGCAGGGAAAATCCTGGAGATTACTGAGCCTCACCAAAGTTTGGAGAATCGTGCAACACGCCCCATCACGCTTTCGATTCCCTGACGGCGAGTCTTTTCCTGAAATGCAAATCCGCATCGCAAATGTGCTTGAAAAAATCGTAAAAGAACACAGCAGGCCGAAGGATATTATCGCGGTTGTCTTTCATGCCGACCCCATCAAACTAGCCGTCTCTCATTTTCTCGGCCTTCCACTCGATCATTTCCAGCGATTGAGCTGTGACACGGGGTCGCTCACGGTATTACATGTCAGTGATTCAGGTGCAAATCTGGCAAAGTTAAATCAACGCCCACCATTCGACTTTCTGCCAAAGCAAAAGAATAAAAAATAATGGCGAAGCTCAAGCTTGACCTTCATGACATCTACAATCGCGGCGACCAGATCGACGCGGAACTCAATCGCATTGTGGAAGAAGCGATCGACAAGAAAATCAATCTTGTTGAGATCATCCCTGGCAAGGGCAGCGGACAACTCAAGAAAAAGGTCCTGCGCTTTCTAAACCAGAGCCACATCAAGAAGCTGTATCATCGCGTTGAGAAGGACGATAGGAATTTCGGGCGCATCTTCATTCATTTCAAGTTTTGAGCAATTAAGACAAATATGAATAATTTGCCGGTTGGCACGGTCACCTTCCTCTTTACTGATATCGAGGGCTCGACTCAGCTTTGGGAGAAACACCCCGAAGAGATGACGTCTGCGCTGGCAAACCATGACGCCATTCTCAGAAAATCGATTGGGACGAACAACGGGCATATTATCAAGACGACCGGCGATGGTGTGCATGCTGTATTCATAACGGCCATTGACGCGATTACCGCCTCCATTGCTGCACAGAATGATTTAAAAACTACGCTTGGAAATTTGCCAATCAAAGTCCGTATGGGATTGCGCACCGGCGAAGCTGAACTGCGCGCAGGTGATTATTACGGGCAGGCTCTCAACCGCGCCGCGCGACTGATGGCTATTGCGCACGGCGGACAGATCCTGGTCTCGAACGCGACCACCGAAATTATCTATGGACAGCTGCCTGCGGATACTTCGTTGCTCGATCTGGGCGAGCATCGCTTAAAAGACCTGGTTCGGCCTGAGCACATTTTTCAATTAACGAATACTTCCCTCGAAAACAATTTCCCTCCACTCAAATCGCTGGATGCGTTTCCAAATAATCTTCCGATTCAACTTACTTCCTTTATTGGTCGTGAACGTGAACTAACTGAATCCAAAAGACAACTTGCCTCTGCACGTTTACTCACCCTGATTGGCTCCGGTGGCACCGGCAAAACGCGCCTCGCTTTACAACTCGCTGCCGATCTGCTGCCTGCTTTTGCGGATGGCGTCTGGTGGGTTGAACTGGCTGCGCTTTCTGACCCCGACCTTATTTTACAAAGTGTTGCATTAGTTTTTGGTTTGCGCGAACAAATGGGTATGTCCTTGCATGATATTGTGACCAACTATCTTCGTGCAAAACAAACGTTGTTGATTCTCGATAATTGCGAGCATCTGATCGAAGCTTGTGCGAGATTGACCGATCAGATTTTACATGTCAATCCAACAATGAAGATCATAGTCAGCAGCCGCGAAGCATTGGGAATTAATGGCGAGACGATCTATCGGGTGCCTTCGCTCTCTTTGCCCGGGCAAACTCAAGTTACGCCCGAGGCGTTGACTGAATACGAATCTGCTCAACTTTTCCTGGAACGCGCGTTGGCCGTAAATCCAAAATTCAACCTGACTGAAAAGAACGCTACGTTCATTGCTCAAATCTGCCGCCGTCTCGATGGCATTCCACTTGCTCTTGAACTGGCCGCGGCGCGCATTATCGTTTTTTCACCCGAACAAATCGCTTCCAGGCTCGGTGACCGATTCAACCTTTTAACTGGTGGGAGTCGCACCGCCCTGCCGCGTCAGCAGACACTGGAAGCGATGATCGATTGGAGTTATGACATACTGAGCGAACCGGAACGCGCCTTGTTGCGCGGGTTCTCGGTTTTCGCAGGAGGTTGGACGTTTGAAGCCGCCGAAGCGATCTACCCAGACCTGGATGCGCTGAACTTATTAACACAACTTATAAACAAGTCTCTGGTGGTCGTAGACGAGGAAAGCGAAGAGACCCGTTACTATTTGTTGGAAACAATTCGCCAGTATGCGCGCGATAAATTACTGGAGGCCGGCGAGTCGGAGCAAATACGTAATCATCATTTGGATTTCTTCCTTAAATTTGCAGAGGATGCGGAGCCAAAGATAGATACGCCTGAAGCGGTGTTATGGATGCGCCGTTTGGAATCCGATTACGATAATTTCCGTACCGCGTTGGAGTGGGCATTGGAAAACAATATTGAGGCCGCATTACGATTGGTCTCTGCCTTGCAGCCTTCCTGGGTCAGGCGCGGACACATGGTGGAAGGCTATCGCTGGGTAAATGATGCATTGGCAAAAGCCGAGACATCATCGATCTTGGAGTATGAGGCATCCGACTCGGAAAAGAAAATTCAGGCAAATGCCTGGATCGCGCTGGCCAACCTGCTATTGAATTTGGGCGATAACGACCAGGTAATTCTGGCGTGTGAGAAATGTTTGACTTTCGCACTTCCTCTGGGCGATAAACGCTTGACCGTTTTGGCACTTACATATGAATTGTATGGGAAATTATATTCCGGTGACACCGAATGGGCGAGCGCAAAAGCAGATGAAATCCTGGCTGCTGCACGGGAAAGCGGGGATAGATATTTGATCGGCCTCGCACTTGCAGCATCTGGCGATGCCATGGCAACGATAAAACGAGATTTCGCAGGCAGTCATGTTAATCTGAAGGAAGGCATTACCTTGCTAAAAGAGAGCGGCAATCTATGGGGATTATCCATGGGAGTTATGAGTTTGGGCATTACAGCCAAATTCCTTGGCGACTATGATGAAGCGCGTCTGCAATTTGCGGCCTGCATCCCGGCATTTCGCGAGATCGGCGATCAACATCGCGTTACGATGTGTCAGAGTGAACTGGCGCACCTCGAACGATATGAAGGGCATTTCGAGCAGGCGGCCTCGATATATCGCCAGACAATTCCGGTCTGGCAAAAATTGGGCCATCGAGCCGCGGTTGCGCATCAATTGGAATGTCTGGCAATTATTGCCAAGGTAAGCGAACAGGATCAGCGCGCCGCGCGACTCTTTGGCGCGGCTGAAGCTTTGCGTGAGCAAATCCATATCGCAATGACTGCCGAAGAGCGCATCGAGTATGATCATGAGATCACCAACTTGCGCACTGGCATGGAAGAAAAAGCTTTCAATTCAAACTGGGCTGAAGGCCGCGCATTGACCATGGATCAGGCAATCCAGTTTGCCCTAAGCGAGCAGGAACAATGACTGAACTCCCAACCGGCATAGTAACTTTCCTCTTCACCGACATTGAAGGATCGACAGAGCTTTGGGAGAAACACCCCCAGGCGATGAAGGCTACCCTAGCCAAACACGATTCGATCTTACGCGCAGTTGTCGAAGCCAATCACGGCCAAATCATCAAAACAACAGGTGATGGCGTTCACGTTGTTTTTTCAACGACTCTGGACGCAATCAATGCTACCCTTGCCGTGCAGCAAAGACTGAAGGAACCCATTGATGAACTAAATATCAAAGTCCGCATGGGGCTGCACACCGGCGAGGCAGAGCTGCGCGACGGCGATTATTATGGACAGTCGCTGAATCGGGCTGCGCGGATCATGTCCATAGGGCACGGCGGTCAAATATTGATCTCTGAAACAGCCATGCAGGTTGTGCGAGAGCATTTGTCGCAAGAGTTAACCTTGCTCGAACTTGGTGAGCATTATCTCAAAGGCCTGGCGCGACCTGAGAAAATTTATCAACTCGTCGCAGCGGACCTGCAAAAAGATTTCCCCCCGCTAAATTCAATTCAAGCAGCAACCAACAACCTCCCCGTTCAACTGACATCTTTCATTGGGCGCGAGCGCGAAATAAAAGAAGCCAGACAAAAACTTGAAAGCGCGCGCTTGCTTACGCTGATTGGGCCCGGTGGCACAGGTAAAACGCGTCTCTCACTACAACTTGGAGCTGAAGTGCTGCCAGATTTTGCAGATGGTGTCTGGTTTATAGAACTCGCCCCACTGGCAGACCCCGCACTTATCCAGCAAACCATCGCATCTATGTTGGGAGTACGCGCACAAATTGGAATGCCTCTAAAAAATATCGTTTTTGATTTTCTGCGCGAAAAAAACCTTTTGCTCATCTTCGATAACTGCGAACATCTTGTCGAAGCTTGTGCACAACTTGCGGATGAATTTCTGCACAACGCACCCAACCTTAAGATCATCGCCAGCAGCCGCGAAGCACTAGGCATTGGCGGCGAAACGATCTATCGGGTGCCTTCGCTTGGGCTGCCTGATCAGGGTATTACTTCACGTGAAGCATTGGTGGAGTTTGAGGCGATTCAACTTTTTCTAGAAAGAGCGCGGGCGGCGAATCCGAGATTTGATCTGACAGAAAAGAACACCTCCTCCGTCGCCCAAATTTGCCGCCGCCTCGATGGCATTCCACTCGCTTTGGAATTAGCCGCGGCGCGCGTCAGCGTTTTCTCCGCGGAACAGATCGCATCACGACTTGATGACCGCTTCAAATTATTGACCGGCGGCTCGCGCACTGCGTTACCGCGCCAACAGACTCTGCGGGCGTTGATCGACTGGAGTTATGACATCCTCAGCGAAGACGAGCGCGCCTTACTAAGAGGTCTCTCAGTCTTCGCCGGTGGTTGGGTCTTTGAAGCGGCAGAGGCGATTTGCAACGATATGGATGTGTTAAATCTATTGACGCAACTCGTTAACAAATCTTTAGTAACGGTGGACGAAGAAGCGGATGAACCGCGTTATCGTTTGTTGGAAACAATCCGCCAGTATGCGCGCGATAAATTATTGGAAACAGGCGAAGCTGCCCGGATACGCGATCGTCATTTGGATTATTACGTACATCTCACCGAGAAATCCGAACAGGAGTTATTCGGAACCATGGCGTTAAGTTGGGTCAACCGCCTTGAAGCGGAATACGACAACATGCGCGCCGCCATAGAATGGGGCATGGATAACAACGTGCTTGCGGTGCTGCGCATGGCTGGCGCACTCCCAAACTTCTGGTTCCGGCGCGGCTATGAAAGTGAAGGCATCAAATGGGTCGAGGAAGCGCTTACACGCGCAGATGCACTGTCTCAAGCCGATGCTGATGAGGCACACAGGCGCATGGTCATTATCGCCAAGGCATGGCAATCCTTGGCGTTGATGTCCTTCAGCCAGGGCAACATGACAAAAGCAATAGCGGCATCTGCAACCTGCGCAGCACTGGCGCGTCAGCTTGGCAATAAGAGCCTGCTTGCAGGTGTATTGGGCTTTGAGGCTGCCTCACTAATGAACTCCGGCCGCTTTGAGAATATAGAAGCCCTGACCGATGAAGCTCTAACCGCTGCGCGCGAATCGGGTGACAATTTTGCCCTGGGTATGGCGCTTGGCATGATCGGTTCACGTATGCTTATGTCTGGGAAAGACGTAGTAGCTGGGCGAGAGTACGCCAACCAGGGGCTAGCCTTGCTAAAAGACTATACCAGTCGTTTTGGGTATTCGATGGTGTCATTTGCCATTGGAATGGGTGCGCGCTTTCAGGGGCGATTCTCAGAGGCACGTGAGCAATTCGCCATGCTGCTTCCCATCTTTGGCTCAATGGGCGACCATCACCGCATGAATATGATCCACAGCGAAGCAGCGCACATGGAACGGCTCGAGGGCGGTCACGAAAAGGCTGCGCTAATGTATCGTGACACCATCCTCGAATGGAAGCGTCTCGGTCATCGCGCCGCGGTTGCAAATCAACTTGAATGTTTTGCGTTTATCGCCAAAATACAGGAACGACCTGAACTTGCCGCACAGCTTTTTGGGGCGGCAGAGAAAATCCGTGAAGTTATTAGTATCCCGATGAACGATATGGAACAGGTGGAATACAATCGCGAAGTTGGAGACTTGCGCGCGGGGATGAGCGAATCGCAATTTAAAGAGGCGTGGAACAAAGGCCGCGAGATGACTATGGAAGATGCAGTTGCTCTCGCACTTACTATTTAGAGCAAAATTTATTTGTGGATGTCAATTTACTTCCACAGTTTTGCCAATTCATTCAACGATTTGTAATACGGCTCAATGCTCGGGATGTAATGCCTTTCATCCTTTGCATGCGGACCCAACCCTGATTGTCCCCATACAACCGCCTGACCGCCGGGAGCGAATCTCCCACTCGTGCCGGCGAGTTTCTTCCCGATCTTCGCCTCTTTCCCACCCGAAGCCTGTTTGACTGCTGCGATAAGCGCCTTCAACGCCGGGTTATTCGCGTCGCAGGCGACACCGTTTTCCATGACAGAAAATCTTGCCTCAAGCCCGTTCACTTCACAATATTTTTCCACTTCATCTTTGAGTTTGAACATATCGTCCTGTGGAATAGAACGAATCTCTATGCCCAAAACACCTTCCGCAGCTGTGGTGTTATAAACACCGGGCACACCGACATTGATAAATGGAAATTTAGCCTGCGATTGCCATCCGTCAGATGATTTGAGCGTGAGATGCTTGGCAAAGATCTCATTCAATGAAGAACGCGCAGAAATTAACTTCTCGCTCAAATCACCTGTTCCAGCAACCCCTGAATGCCCTTTTGCACCGCGCGCGATCACATCAAAGCGCATGACGCCACGATTTTCCACACAGATTTCGCCAAAGAGTTCGCTCCCTCTTTCGCCCGTGCGCTCACCGGCAATAAACAAGGAAGGTTTGAGATTCAATTCTTTCAATAAATGCGGTGTGCCCCAGGCCTCGGCCTCCCCATTTTCTTCATTGCCTACCAACATCAAGGCAATATTAGTGTGTGACACACCTGTCTTCGCCATATCTTTCATCCAAACCAGATATGTCGAGACTACCGTCTTCATGTCAGCCGCGCCGCGACCCCAGAGATAATCACCATCAATGCGCGGAATGAACTGAGAGTCGTCCGGCTCAGGCTCCACCACATCGAAATGCCCGGTTAGCAAAATCGGGTTTTCTTTTGAAGCATTTTCGAAGGTTGCATACACCCCGGGATATTTTCCATCAAAGTATTTCACTTCCAAACCTGCGTTCTTTAAATAATCATCGATCAATGAGCCAGCGCGATGGACTTCATCATAGCGTTCAGTTGGACAGGCCGTTACGGACGGAATACGGATCAGTTGTTGAGCCAGATCAAGGATCTCACTGGTTTTGTCGGGATATGAAACTTCTATGATCGCCTGAGCACGCGGACGAAATTGGATCGGCGAGTCCTGAATCTGTCTAGCCGCATCGCGCCCGCGTTGCAAGAACTCGCTCAATTTAGAAGACTCCTCGCCAAGTGAACCATGTTCGGACGCGATACGTTCCACATCTCCCTTAACCTGAGCTTCGCGTTCGAAATGTAATTCCTTCAAAAATTCAAAGGGGACTTCGTTTTTATTTCCCAGTCCTTCTTGCATACGAGCTCGCATTTTCTCAGATGTGTTATGTGCACCTTGAGAGATCCCAATCAATGGGGCTAGGTCTTGCCACATGTTTAACGCCTCTGCCAAAGGTTTTACTTCGTTAAGAGTCCATTTGAGGAAGTCGCGCATGCCGATCGGCTTGGCAGTCAGTGGATTCTCGATTTCAGCGCGCATACTGAACTTCGCGGCGAGATTCTCATTGGTACGGGCGCGGGCAATGTCTTCGCGGTCATATCGGAAGCCGCGTGCAAATTGCGGATCCGAATAGATGCGCAGAAGCAGAAGATGCTTGAGGGTCAGATTCGCTATATCGATATCCAGGCTGTGCCCACCGTCGTCCACGCGGACCTCCACTCGCCCCATCGGCAGATTGATACGTGCCATGAGATTCTGTTTTTCGATCTGCAGCGCCATCTCCTCGGGAGGAGTGGCCTGGCCTATGGCGAACAGGCCGCGGGTATAAAGAGCTGTTAGTTCGTCGCTCGTGGTGGAAATGAGTCGTTCAACGGGTTCAGCAAAACTACGCGCACGGACAGGAGTCCAGTTGTTGTTTCCAAAACGAACGCCGCGGCGCACGAGGTCATATGAAATTTGCAGATAATCATTATATGAACGATAGAGATCGGGCAGGTCGATCTCGGCTGGATTCGGGAAAGTGAGATTACGGATCGAATCATGTTCGGTGAGCACAACCACAGCATGCCCATCGCGAACCTGTGACTGCAAAGGTGTAGAGGCTGCAGTCGCGATAAATAAACTGGTAAACGCACGCAGCAGACGCGTGGCTGTTATATAAAATTCAGATTTGAATTCGTCGAGATGCTGATCGCCGCGCTCATTTGCCGAGAGATGCATGAAATCCCAGGTAAAAAGTGGGTCGGGTAGAGAAAGATTGGTGTGAATTCCCGCAGTTGCGAGAGCATCGCCGTATAAGTCCACACACTTTTCCAGATAACGACGCTTGGCAATTCCCCAATTACCGGGAATTGAATCGTGGCCGATATCAGTATGAAATAGAAGATTGCCATGCCAATAATGAAGTCGCTCGCCGAAATTCTGGCCGGCGCGATGCAGCGCATTGATAAGCGAGGCTTCCATAAGGCGCGCTTCATAGATCGCGCCGCGCGGCGTGTAATACGGGCGCGTAGCCCATTCCACCATCCAATGAAAGACTTCGAGCTGGCTGAACTGCGCCTGCCAGCCTGGGATACACTCGGCGCGGAGATAATCCACAAAGGATTGTTGACTCGGACCGGCCCCCACCGTGAGCAAGGGACGCAGCTCTTCATCGAGTAGATTCCATTCCTGCTCGAAGCCATTGAGTCCGCCTTGAGGTTTTTCTTTTAGAGATTGCTCGACGGCAAGGTTGTATTTATCTGCGAATTGTTGAGGGTCGAATGACATAATTTTATTTGTGTCCTTATTTGTTAACTGCCCTTAAGAGCATTCAACCCTTCCATCATTCGCTTGAAGGCGCCTTCTGTTTTCTCTGCAGGTGTCGCATATGAAAAGCGGACCCAGTCATTACCAAAAGGAGAGAAGAACGCGCCAGGCACAATTGCCACGCCATGATTCTCGGCAAGATATTGACCAAGCGGTTCACTGTCTGCCCAACCTTTGGCCTTGATGTACTCTGCCACATTGATAAAGGCATAATATCCCTTTCCGATGATGTGTTCGAATTCATTTCGCAGGAGTAAGACTTTCAAGGCTACACGGCTGGCATTGGTTGGTTCAATGATCGGCTTGGCGGCTTCAGCGAATCCCATTTCGTAAGCGGCCATCGCCACAGCCAGAGAATAAAACGGCGGAATGACACCGTGTGAGGAACGTGCCGCGATAAACTTAATGACAGCTTCATCCGCGATCAGGTGACAATTACGAATGTTCGAGCCACCCAATGATTTGGTAATTCCATCCAAAAACATCAGGCGTTTGCGTTCTTCGGGCGTGAAGAATTTTAGAAAAGAATTCAAGTCCATTGGAGATTCATCGGTCACATAGTGATACATCCAATCAAAGAGTACAAATGCGACACCCGCTTCCAGCGCGGCTTTCGCAAGCGAGACTTGTTTATCAACAGTAATGGTCATACCTGTAGGGTTATCCGGGTTCGTGATGATCAACCCTGCGATCTTTCTTCCTTTCGACTCGGCGAATTTCACGCTTTCGCGAATTGCATCTTCAGAATAAGCCCAGCCTTGAGCGGGGTCGCCCGGTGTCCATAATACATTTGCGCCCACACTATAGGGTCCCCAGTTATACGTGATCCACGGGACGCGTGAGACCATGATCAGGTCGCCTTGTCGTCCATGACCTAACGCAAGCATCGCTCCATAAGCTTTGATCAAAGCGTCGCGTCCACCCGCAGTGCCCATCACATTTGCAGGTCCCCAACCGGAGCTTGAATCCAATTTCCAATACTGTTCCACGACAGCTTTGCGATATGCTTCCGTGCCGAAAGGCATATCGTAGGCAGTGCCATGTTCGATTTGAATCTGAGCAGCGCGTTCGAGAATATACTTTGGAACTCCAGGTAAAGACGCGCCGCCATCCCCTTGTGAGGCATCAAAAACCTTTTCGCCGGGATTCTTTTCCTGGTAAACCTTCAACGATTTGTTGATCAGGAACATGCGTGATGGTGGGATGTCCACCATTTGTCTGAGATGGTCGCTGACGGGAATCAAATTCTTCTCGTCAACTGCGAACACCGGCGTGGAAATGGAAATGTGCATGATGATATCTCCTTAAGAAAAACGCCCCGAAATTCGGGGCGTTTGGTTTTCCTTATCCAGGATGAATGAACTGTTGCTGCTCATCTGACAAATACCAACGCCCCGACACTGGATCAGTGTGGGTATTACGATTGGTATTAGTATCATTACACAGGTTGAACATTGGGCGCAAGGATACCACTGCGTCATAAGTCAGTCAAGCAAATTTGGAATGCGATTAAATAAAAATCCCTTCTTTCGAAGGGACGTATGAATTATTCTCCAATTTCAATGATGGATGAATCTGGGCCAGAGCGGCGGATCTCTCCGCACGACTCCATATCCAGCCTGACCATTGTGTAGTACCAAATGATCGGGCCATCAAAGTCATGCTGAAACTGATCTTTGATTAAAACACTCAGTTCATGAAAATTCATGGGGCCATGCAAATGCAGATTTTCAAGGATTGCCGCATGAACAGCATGGTACTGCGCCTGATCGATATGTACAACCTGATTAATACGTTCAGGCTCCATAACCAAAAGGAATTCACTGGTAGCCATGAGCTTTTTTTCCTATTTATTGAATTGTGGGTTTGCACTGGTATAAAGGGCAAGGGTATTCCCGGTGGGGTCCTTGAAAAGACCATACCAGCCAGTTCCAGGGATTTCGGTTTTGGGACGGATAATCTTGCCTCCCAATTTCTCTGCATGTTTTAGATCGCCATCAATATCTTGACTGTCGATGTAGACCAACACCTGGCCAATTGGGTTTTCATCGGATACTTCATTGAAGCCCCCTCCGTATCCGCTTCCATCCTCCCACATGGTGTAATTGAATTCAGGAACATGTTCCATCTTCCAACCGAATAACTCCTGATAGAACTTGCCTGCCGCTTCCACATTCTTGGCAGGGATCTCAACGTGGACAACATTTCTTTTCGACATGGCAATCTCCTTTAATCAGCGAATAACGATGTGCCAATTTTAGAACACTAGTTCTAAAATGTCAAGGCCAAATATGCCCAGAAGACATCACGCTCTATTGAAAATACGCCCGGGATCAAAAATTGAGACGCTAAAGCGTCTCAATTTTTGGTTTGACCGGGAGTGTCTCCTGCCTACGAAGCAAATTTCTTCACGATATTGAGGAAGATTTCCTTGTCATCCGGCATCATCTCTATAATTTGAAAACCGCACTGAAACAAATTTGGCAGGATGCCAACCTTGGACCATCTTGTGCGGGCTATAAATACGATGAACGGCCTATCGGCCAATTCGGGAGTCAGCTCAACTCGTAGATAATAATCCTTATTAATTGGGAGGTCTACGGAGGTTTCCAATTTCAGGCCATCGGAACTGACTTCCACCATATGACCAAGCTGTTCCTGCGTGTCGTCGTCCAAAACACGCATATACAAAGAGAATTTCTGTCGGGGAGTCGTGCGGCGTTCAGGCATTAGGCTTTCTCCTTTTCGGCGCGTATACTCACCATTATATTATTATTCAAGAAAAAACCTATCAGGCTTTGCAAAAATGCAAACTGAATAGGTGCGGTTTTATCAGGCTAGATCCCTTCGAATAGATCATCCTTTTTCTTAAATCTTTCATTTACCGCAGGATAGGCTTGCATAAAATCCTCGTACTCGCCAAATAACTTAGTAATAAATCCCAGCAACCCATGGCGCATTTGCAAACCGCCTTGTGAGGCGTGACACTCACCGGCTTTACGCTTTACATCCACAACCTCGCGGATATTTAATCGCACATGGATGGGAAAATCCACTTCAGCCAACTCTTTCAAGTTGATATCTCCATTACGCCCGAACTTGGTCGGGTCTTTGCCTAAGAGAGGCATCAAACGGGTTGCCCACTTTAAGAACCATCTTGGAAACACTTGGTAATACAGCGCACGCGGTTGAAAAGGCGCGCCAGCCTCGGGATGAAAGGAAGCATCGTTCGCTTTTTCGAAGGCGAGCACCGTCGCGTTGTGAATGTGAATGTGATCAGGATGTTTGTATCCACCGATCGGGTCGAACGTAATGACCACATCGGGTTTGAGCTCGCGAATATATTTAACAACTTTCCCGGCCACCTCGTCGATTGAGTGATTGATCTGGGCATCCGGGTGTTTGTTGGGATCCGTATTCGGCATTCCCGAATCACGATACCCAAGAAAGAAGACATCTTTCAACCCCAATATCTTTGCAGCGCGCATCAGTTCATCCGTGCGCATTTCAGCTGTATCTTTAAAGCCGCGCAAATGTTCCTCATCAACTGTACCGGCTTCACCGCGCGTTGCACAAACATAATATGTGTCGTATCCTTTTCGGCCATATAGAGCCAGTGTACCTCCCAAACCAAAAGACTCATCATCCGGATGAGCAAGAACTGCCAATACTGTTTTCGCCATGTTTTCCTCGTTTACGAATATAATCTCATTTTACTTGAGTAAGGATGCGGTATAAAGATTGAAGTTTACTTCTTCGAGGTGCAAAAATGAAATTCGAAACCCTTGCAGTTCACGCAGGGCAGGAACCTGACCCGAATAACGGCGCAGTAATGACGCCGGTGTATTTCACTTCCACATACAAGCAGGATGGGATTGGCCGGCCGCGGCAGGGTTATGAATATTCGCGTACATTGAATCCTACGCGCAAGGCTTTGCAGGATTGTCTTGCAGAATTAGAAAGTGGAACGTGGGGGCTGGCCTTTGCCTCTGGGATGGCCGCGACCGATACCGTTTTGCGGACCCTCTCCAGCGGCGATCACGTCGTGGCGGGCAACGACGTTTATGGCGGGACTTTCAGGTTATTTGATAAAGTACTCCGCCGCTTCGGTCTGGACTTTACATTTGCCGATACAACCGATCCGGAGAATCTTGCTGAGGCATTGACTCCGCTCACACGCATCGTATGGCTGGAGACTCCCACGAATCCATATCTCGCAGTATCGGATATTCGCGCAGTCGCAGAGATGGTAAAGTCCCATGCAAACAAGCCCCTGCTTGTAGTGGATAATACTTTTGCAACGCCCTACCTGCAACGACCGCTTGAACTCGGCGCAGATCTGGTGGTTCATTCGATGACAAAATATCTCGGTGGCCACTCAGATGCGGTAGGTGGCGCGATCATTGGAAAAGATAAAGAATTGGGTCAGAGGCTCGCGTATCTACAGAACGCGATTGGAGGCGTTCTGGGGCCAATGGATTCATTCCTCATGTTACGCGGGATCAAAACCCTTCCTATTCGGATGGATCGTCACGCTCAGAACGCGGAGAAGATCGTGGAATTTCTCAGCACACAGAAAAAGGTCAAACGGCTGATGTATCCATTTCACGAGAGCCACCCACAGGTCCAGGTCGCGAAGCGACAAATGAAAAACGGCGGAGGCATGATCTCGTTCATTATGAAAGACGGGCGCGACGCGGCCGCGCAAGTGGCAGAGTCCACAAAAATATTTGCGTTGGCCGAATCGCTTGGGGGCGTGGAGTCGCTTATCGAAGTCCCCGCAGCGATGACACATTTATCTACTCAAGGGTCCAAGTTGGAAGTCGACCCCGGGCTTGTGCGGTTATCCGTTGGGATCGAGAACGCGGATGATCTTATCGCAGACCTGGAACAAGCACTTAAATAAAAATGACATCCATTGCGGGATGTCATTTATCTCACTTGAACAGCAACAAGCGTTACATCGTCATCCTGCTTTGAACCATCCTGATAATGTTTGAGGGTGGAAAGCAACTGATCGCAAATTTCCTGCGCAGAATGACCCGCGAACTCACTCATGGTTTGCTTAATACGTTCCAATCCAAATAATTCACCATTGGGATCGCGGCAATCGGTCATGCCGTCTGTGTACAAGAGCAAGGTGTCTCCATGTGAAAGTTTGACGCTGCGTTCGTCCAACTTAATGTCTTCCCACAAGCCAATCGCCATCCCTGTGCCGTATGGTAACCGTTCTACAGTTCCATCGCCATGCATGAGTAAAGGAGATTCATGCCCGGCCCGTGTGTAACTGAATTGATTGCTCTTAAGATCCAGAATGCCATATAAGACAGTTACGAATTGAGTGGATTTCTGTATGCGGGTAATATGATGATTTACCAAACGCATGACGTCGCCTGAAGATAGTTTGGCATCATCCGCTTCGGCCATGAACAAAGCATGTGCGCGGGCCATAAACAAGGCAGACGGCACACCTTTATCGGCCACATCGCCGATCAAGATGCCCATATGATCTTCATTGATCACAAATACATCATAAAAATCACCACCTACCTGGCGGGCCGGCAGCATACAGCCCCCAAAATTTGCGCCGTCGGTACGAGGCAGTTCGTCGGGCAGGATGCTCAATTGAATATCAGCAGCAACCTGCAATTCCTGCTCGAGGCGCTCTTTCTCGATGATCTGGGCCTGCGCGTCCTTCAATTCATTATAGGCAGTTTGCAATTGCCGGTTCTTTTCGGTGAGATCGTGGAAGGTGGCTATGTTGGTTGCATCAAGCCGCTGGCTGAGCACGCGAACCATGGCAACTGAAATTTCAGGGTGAGCGCGTGTCAGTTCCAAAAATTGCGAGCGACTCATCGAAAGCAGAACGACCTCCCCGCGGGCACGGACGCTGGCAGTACGATGCCCGCCGGGTATGATCAGACTCATTTCACCGAGATATTCACCCTCCTGCAATACATTGAGCAGCAATTCTTCCGGTTTTCCCGGCGACTTCAATACCTCAAGCTGGCCTTTCATCACAAGATAGAAATCCTCGCCGGGGTCACCCTCTTGAAAAAGGATTTCCCGGTCTGACATTTCTCTTGTGTCCAGGAGTTTTAACAAATTATCCAGCTCGCTAGGCGGCAACTCTGAAAACAAAGGGATCTTGGAAAGCAGGTTAACAGACATGGTTTACCGGACGGATCACTTTTTCGTAAGATCCATGACTTCCTTCCCCGCTAATTTTTCCTGAACGCGACGCACAACCGTATCCAAATGAACCGCCTGATTTACAAAATCAAGATCATCAGTTTGAATAGTCAATACGGGACATAAATCGAATTCGCCAAGCCATTCATTATAGAATGAATCGAGCTGGGTCAAATAATCCGGCGAAATGCCGGTTTCCATATTGCGCGCGCGGCGACGAATACGATCCAGCAATATGGACACAGGTGCCTTCAAGTAGATCAACAGATCTGGGCGCGGCAGGCTTTCAATCACAAGTTCATACAGATGGCGATAGGAAAGATAGTCCCGCTCAGCCAGATTCCCCATATGATGCAGCGCGCGTGCAAAAATATGCGCATCTTCATAAATACTTCTATCAAGGATGGCCGAACGTGCGTCGCGTGCGGCTTCGAGATATTGATCTGCGCGATGGCCAAGAAAGAAAATCTGTAAGTGGAAAGACCATGCATGCATATCTGTATAAAAATCGGAGAGGTAGGGATTATCCACAACCGACTCAAACCCCGTCCACCAGCCAAGTCGCGAGCCAATACGTTCCGTGAGGGATGTTTTCCCCGCACCGATATTGCCCGCCACAAGGACCAAATGTTTTGCCATTAAAGCGTATTTTATCATGCCTGATGTTTGAGAGTATAATTTTGCAAAAGGAGACCATCATGAAATCCAGGTGGATCGAACATAATGGCAAGAAGATCCTATACCAGGATTTTGCAAACCTATTCTATAACACCCAGGCTATAAAACAGGAGCTTGCTGCTGTTCAGGACCTGGTACTCGGCGAACCCAAAAATTCGCTGCTGGTAATCTCGGATTTTACCAACACCGAAATCAGTGGGGATTTGATGCCTATGCTCAACGCCTCCTCCAAAGCAACCAAATCTCACATTCGCAAGACTGCTGTTGTAGGCGTTACCGGAATCAAGCGCATATTTGGTGACTTGCTTTCGCGCATTACCGGCCAGCCATTAATGTATTTCACGAGCGATGGTCAGGCAAAAGACTGGCTGACGCGAGATTAATCATGACCTTATCATAAAGAGGCTGCCTTGCAAGGCAGCCTCTTTATGATATTACACTGTCTCCAATGTCCCATTTCTCTTTGCCTGTGTTTCAAACCAGGCAAAGAGAAAATAACCAAACAAGCCATAGATAATGCCGATCCCAATTTCATTGATCAACATCGGAGCGACATCGTGCAAACTTGCACCGGCCGCAAGTGCGCGAGCCGAGGCGATTCCACGTGTTAGCGGTAGAACATTGGATATAACCTGCATCCAGGCGGGCAACACCGAGATCTCCACATTTGCTCCGGAGAAGACCAATAAACTAAAGTAGACAAAGTTATTCACGAACATTACGTTGGCGGTGATGAGGCTCAGACACCCCATGAGCAGACCAAGTCCGCAAGTGCTAAAGGTGGTGATCAGGATGGTTAAGCCCAGAGCTGATAAGTTGGTCCGCGAAAGATCGAGACCCATGAGCAGGACTCCCCAAGTTAACGCAATCACCACTCCGATCGCGCCATCGATAATATGCATGAAGGCGCGTCCGAAGAAAATAAAGAAACGGTTGGAAGGGGTCCCGAAGAGATAAGGCAGAGTGCCGGCGTCGCGATCCCCGCCCACACTCATTGTCACACCGAAAATCCCGCTAATCGACGCGATCTGGATCGCATTGCCGATCACATAAAAATCCTGATTCTTTCCACCACTGGCGTAAGAGCCGAGAAAAACGAAGAAAAACATCTGCGCAAGAGGCATAAGAATCTTGGATGCCATATAAGTCACGGGACGCAGCCACGCAAACAGGGCGACATACGAAAGTACAGTCCCCTGCCAGAACAAGCGAAGGTTTTTTACAGTTGTGCTCATCATCAATCCACCTCCAGTGTCGCGTCGACGCGCGCTTTATATAACATGATCTTGAACAGTTGGCTGGCGATAATCAAATCCATAACGCTAAAGAGGATCATCATCATCCACGAGAACGCGATCTGATCGAAGGGCATCATGGTGGTTGAGGTCCCATGTAGAGCAAGCGCGGCCCAATACGGTGGGAGCAGATAACTTAAGGGTGTGGTCCAGCCGGGCAAAAGCGCAATCGGGAAAAGAAATCCACACATAATATACACCGGGAATTCCATTGCATTCTGCCACTGCTGCACGCTGCGATACATGATGAACAGAGGCGCAATCGTGATGCCAAAACAGATGAAGGCAAACAGGCTCAATAACAATGTGATGAAAAACAAGAGCGGCTGTGTGAGCGAAAGCGAATATCCAAACAGGAAGGCTGCCAATGTATAGGAGGTCACCATGGAAAGCAGGGACTGAAACACATTCGCAAGGTTCTTCCCAAATACGATCACATCAAATGGAGTCGGTGCTCCCACCAGTGATTCGAGTGTTCCAATCCAACGCTCAACATTGATACTGTTGCCCGAGACAAAAAGCAGGCTGCTCCAAAGGCCGGTTAACCCGCTCCCTACCACCACAAACATGGCAAAATCCGGACCTTTGTCCTTGAGCATGAACAAGGCTAGAATGGCAATGATCATCGGCTGAAAGACGATTGCAAATAAAACAAATCCATCGCTGAACTGCATACGAATGGACATCTCGGCCACAACCAGGACCGTACGCCAGTATCGAAAGAGATTCAGATAGTTCATGATTGACTCCCTACCAGGCGCACATAGGCATCCTCGAGCGTGGGTTCACGCACGATCACACGCCCCACTCTTTGGCCTTCGAGCGCCGCGATCACATCCGGGACGGCCTCCGCGCCCCGCACAGTTTGAACAAGCAGCATTTGCTTCTGCTCACGATCCTCAATGGAAAGGGCGTCCACGAAGGGCAGGGCGCGCAATTTTTCGATTGCCGCCTCAGACGCGCCAAAAGTCTCCACTTCCACAACAGAGAGGTCGCTGACATGCTGTTTCAGGCCGCTGGGAGTGTCCATCGCGATCACGACCCCTTTGTTAATAATGGCAATACGATCCGAAAGCGCATCAGCCTCGAACATATAATGTGTGGTTAACAAGATCGTCTTCTTCTGGGATTGTAAATTCAAAATGACGGAACGAAACTCACGCGCGCCTACAGGGTCCAAACCGATCGTCGGCTCATCCAGGAAGAGAATTTCCGGGTCATGCAATAATGTGCGCGCCACGTGCAGGCGCTGTTTCATTCCACGCGAATAACCGCCGACGCGTTCATTACCGCGCCCCTGCAGGCCGACCAACTCCATCAGGTATGGAATACGTTTTTTGGAAACGGAAGGATCAACGCCATACAAGCTGGCAAAATAGCGGAGATTGTCATCACCAGTTAAACGCCAGTATAACCCGCGCTCACCACCAAAGATGAAGCCTATGCGTTTGCGCACTTCATTAGCCTGCTTGACCACATCAAATCCTGCCACACGTGCGGCACCGCCAGATGGAATCGACAAAGTAGTCAGCATCTTCACAGTCGTGGTTTTGCCGGCTCCATTTGGACCGAGCAGCCCAAATAACTCACCCGCTTTTACTTCAAAGGATATATCCTCCACCGCAACCACTTCCTTAATGGAGCGTTTGAAAACTCCAATTTGCGCGCGATAGATGCGTTTCAGATGATCAACTTCGATCGTGTTCATGAGCTGAACTTACCCTCCAGGGCGGACTAATATTGTATTTATTATACCCAAAAGGCCAACGATGCTTTATGGATTATAATATTTTTCGTTCTGCAACAACCTTCAACTTCTCACAATTAATTTGTCTTTCGCACTAACGCAAATGGAATCATACGTATGGAAACAATAAAAGATCTTTTTGCCAAAATCCAGCCTTTGCGGGTCATACTCATTGTATATTTGTTCATATATATTTCACTTGGCATAAATACAGAACTGCACTATATCGAAAAACATCCGCTGCAAGACAGCCTGCTGGCGGACTACAATGTATACAAGCAAGCCGTAAAAGCCGCGATCAACGGAGAGGACCCCTACGCGCAGGAGTTTCGATATTTTCCACCTGCCCTGCTGGTCATTGAGTTCTTTTATCACATCCCAAATCCGAATGAATTCCTGCAGGCATCGATTTATCTTTCGGTGAATCTCTTTTTGCTTTTCATTATTGCGTACGGTATTGCAAATCACTACAGCTACAAGCTGTCCGAAGTTTGGTATTGGCTTCCCCTCATATTTTTCTTTGGTCCGGTCCTGGAGGGGCTCCACGTGGGTCAGATCAATGTCATCACGGAATTTGGCGTTCTCCTGGTTCTGATTGCCAATTCGACCTTCCCGATTCTGGCCGGGCTTGGATTGTCTCTCGCGATCATTACCAAATTAACTCCAGCAGTCTTTTTATTATATTTATTTTCAACCAGAAGCCTGCGGGCAGTTATGGTAACGGTCATTTCCCTGATCGCGCTGATCCTGTATACCGGTTTCAGGTATGGCTTCGATCTGTATCCAATGTTCTTCACCACCTTCGGAAACATGCTGCAGAATTTTCACACGAGCTTGAATTCACAATCTCTTTTCTCCAAACTAATCACAAATCAGCTTCTGCCTGACAGTATCGCTGTACATCCGTCAGCCTTTCAAAGAATCCTGAGCGTTTATTTTGGCTGCATGTTTCTCATCAGCAGCATACTTGCTTTTGTCAATAAACAAACAGAACCGCTGTTCATCATATTGGGCATTGGCTCCATGCTGGCCCCGAACTGGATGTGGTATCACCATTACACTTTTTTCATTGTGCCAATCTTAATGTGGATCGCCTGGAGCCGGCAAAATATTTATGTGCTGGCATGGTCCCTTCTGGGATTTTTGATCATTCAAATTGACCGCTGGTACCTGACGACCGGTTTACTAATTCACGTGTTTGGCCATTTGTCCATTATTGCGTTGTTGATCGGTCAAATTCAAAAATCGCGCGGGGCAGAGTTATCTGCCGCCATGCAAGAACTCTCGTTCAAATTAGGAAGTGACGCAAATTAGATTCAGAAGGAGGTCGTGATAGCATGTGTCCGGATATCCCAAGGAATCGATTTTGGAAAGCCATGAGCAGAAAATTTTCCATTCTGGCAGTTTTGTTTGCTGGTCTATTTCTTTTCTCATGCGGAGCGAATGGATCAAATCAACAGGGTGGCGTGGATATAAATATGGTCCGCACTCAGGCAGTCTCTACCTTCGCATACTCCCTGACCGAAACATCGGTGCCTTTTCCGATGGCATCTCTCACGCCCACGTCTTTACCTACTTTCACTCCATCCACCACAACAGCAACACCTACAGCGTTTCCCACTCTGAATCCCTGCTATAACCTCATCTGGCTTATGGACAAAACCATCCCTGATGGGACTCATATGAAGGCCAATGAAGTCTTCACAAAGACGTGGCAGGTACAAAACAATGGTGGATGTGCCTGGGCACCTGGATTCTCTTTCATTAACGTAGGCGGCGACTCGATGGGAGGAAAGAAACTGGTCTTGAAGGAACCGATCCCCGTCGGAGCGAAGAGGGACATCTCCATCGAACTCGTGGCGCCAAGCGGGCAAAATGGACTTATCCAAAGTTCATGGAGAATGGCAGATACGAATGGGAATTTCTTTGGCGATACTCTTTCGGTAAACATAATTGTTGGGACGGTTCCCACAACGACAAAATCACCCTAACTTTGGAACATGTGCATAGATAAATTCGTCATGGATGCAGGAGTGTTCAAATGAAACAGACCTGCATCCATGTTTTGATTCTGGCATTAATCGCCTCTGCTTGTACGCAGGCGCCCGCCCAAATATCGATCTCTGAGACTCCCACCATCAAAGCTCCAATCACCTTCACTCCATCGTTGACCTATACAGCCAGCTCTACAACAACGGCTACTTCGATTCCACCTACAAGAACACCCACTCCATCATGTGACTGCACACTAACCCCTACTCCCACAAGGAAAGCCACCAAACGACCAACCGGGGAATTACCCGGCGTAATGATACGCGGAGCAGTCACCGCACCAAACAAAATGGGAATTGCGGGAGTGCAAGTGTATTATGCGCTTTCGGCATATCCTGGCAACTTGCTTGCAACCACAGATGCGCAGGGACAATACGATGGCTTTATTTATATCCCTCAGGATGAAACTGTACGAGTCTGGGTGGAATATACCGGCTATCTTTTTAGACCCGGGGAGGGCAATAGATCATGGATAAACGGCGAATTTGCCTGGCATCATTACGGTGGATACGAGAACGTCAATTTGAGTTTTATTGGAACGCCTGAATAAATTAGAGCGTATTACAACAAAGGCCCCGTGATTTGGACTGCACCCTGTAGGCGAGACACAAAAAGAAAGCCCTCGAGTGGATTAAACGGACAGGCACCTGGTTTCATAAGGTGTCTGTCTTGTTTTTAATTGTACTCTCTCGAAATTGTAAAAGTGGACA
>Ga0209131_1000466_pt1 | contig 29227 bp, 28 predicted proteins | sample GraSoi_2013_40cm_FD_185826 | JGI IMG/M metagenome (GOLD analysis project Ga0209131, IMG submission 185826) | Grasslands soil microbial communities from the Angelo Coastal Reserve, California, USA - Sample 9_17_2013_40cm (SPAdes) (version 2) | ecosystem: Environmental > Terrestrial > Soil >...
TGCGCGCCGACTGATTCTCATTCGGGCGAGCCACATAGAAGAGGTCCGCCAATCTGACCTTCGATTGAATGGTAAATTGTGCACCCGCGATCGAAACCAAAATCTTGTAAAACGAGATTTCTGCGGCACTCAAAAATTCATCGCGCAGACGATAGGGAAGCTCCACGGGACCGGACTCGCGCTGGCCGCGCCTCAAGAATGGGAAAAGAAGACCTAAGCAACCGGATTTCTGCTTATCTGCGGTAGTCATTTGGTTTGTTTATCTCCTCGAAAGGTCCGACTATTTGCACGAGCAGGCCAAGGGTCTGCGTTAGCGGCAGATGGGGGAGCAGTGTCCTTATGATTGTAATCCGGAAAACTGCCGGGCGTTGAATCCACTTTGAGAGGCCACACCCTTCCTGACTTCCGCCGCAGGCTTTGTTAGCCCGTATTTATTTTAGAAGACTTTTCAATTCCTTTAGTGAAAGCGCCGGATGCCGTGAGTGAATCATCGCGTGACAGTTCGGACAAACCGGCCGCAGATCACGAATTGCATCCAAGAGATAGGATTCCCGGATATCAGCGAGCGGAAGGACATGGTGCACGTGAATGAATCCTTTGCCAAGTACACCGTATTTTCGCTCAAAGTCAAAACCACAGACTGTGCATTTTGCCCCGTAGTGTGCGATGCACTGCCTTCGTGCTTCTCGACTGCGCTCATAGATGTTTACTTCGACGCGGAGCCTCGAACCTTCCTCATGCTTCGTGTAAGCCGGTAATTCTTCTACTTGGAGTTCAATACCGACTGATGGATCGACTCGTCCGGAAGATTCAAGGGCGGAAGCCAAGGATTTGTGCATCACCCAAAGCCAACCAATATCTATTTTTTCCGCGGCGGCGATGAGGTTGAACCAATATTTGCGTCGCGCTGCTCCGCCTGGGGGCGCGATACCGAATTGCTGAGCAAAATACCTTCCTGTTGATCCAATCACGCTGTTGGCCCCGGCCAGTCCTTGATAACCGAGCACTGCGGCAAGCTGACGAGCTGTGCCAGCGTGATTCGGGAAATTGTAGAGCGCCTGAAGAGCGCGAAGCTGTGGCACCGACAAGGAGTCGTTTTGGAGCACTCGCTCGTATTGTTTCTTTGAAAGCATAGTAGACCTCAGTTGTTCGTGTGCGGACTAACGAAACTGTCGAAAAAGCCTAAAGTGGAAAAATTAATTCCCACTTCGGTATGAAAAATTGATCAATAATAAACATACCGTCCCACACGTATGGTTGAACAGGGTGCTTTCTGCCTATCGATTCCCATTTCCGTGTTCTTAGTTGCACTTATTCGACAGTCTCAACCGCTTGCGTTACTGGCGTTATCAGCGGCTGGCGAGAAAACTGCTTGAGAGAAGTATAAGCGTGAAGCCGGGAAAATGCCTGTCTACCGCCCATTCACCTCTTGACATAGAACATGTGTTCTAATATACTCTGCAACCAAGGTTTATCTGGTGACTTTGGACGAAGCGGATATCTTCGTGCAATCCAAAATAATTTTGCCTCCTGGGTAAACTGAACTGAGTGCTTGAACATTTCCATGTGAGACATGCACCCAAGAGACCTTTAGACTAAATTCTATTTGGTGTCATTGAGGTATTCCATGTGGAGAGGTGTTGTCCCTCCGATATTTCATTTTATTTTTGAAGGCATTGAAAGATGGGTGGATAGTTTAAGTGAGCCTTATGTAGAGGTTGAGCGTATTCAAGCTCATTCAATTCGTAGTTTGTTTAAACGTACTGAAATTGGTTTTCCAAATGAAGAAGATTCAAAGATGGTAGATAGTGATCTACCTTTTGAATTAGAAAACCCTGCTGTTCCCATCGAGTATTTAGAATTTGAAAAAGATGAACCGCCATTTATTGACGAATACGAGGAGTCAGTGGCGAGAGAGGATGTGCTGTTCACCCCTCATTTTGATGAATCTGCTGATTTGACGCAGCCGATTTTGTCTTTTGGTATTCTTACTGTTCCTGATGAAGACACCCAACTCGAACTAGATAATTTGGCGATTTGGAAATCGCTTTCCTTCCGTCATAAGGAAGTTGTTGCTCTTATTTGTATGCGGCAAACTAATCCACAGATTGCGGAGACCCTCAATATTGCTTTTGGTACGGCAAAGAACCATGTTGAGAAGATATTGGAAAAATGCCAGATGCCTGATCGCTACGCGTTGATATTCTTATTTAGAGATTGGGATTTTGAAACGTGGTGGGAGTTGCGTAAATTTCTACCTACGCCACTTCCTAGTGTGCGGCCTCACAAATAGGCCGAAGAATATGCCGAGTAGGCCGAACAATATGCCTAAAGATATGCCGAGAGGCATATTTTTTTTTGTCTTTACTTCGGCTATTCTTGGATGATGAAACATCTTACTGAACTTCTCGATGAGCCGGCCACGCCTGCGCTGGTTGTTGTAGTCACACCCAGCGGGCAAGGAGTCGCCGAGCTTCTCGCGGGCCTGTTGCAGGTTGGTAAGGTCTCGCTTGTGGCTGGGCATGAGCGGCGTCTGCCTGCATATGAGGTTGCGAAGATCCTGCATTGGAGGCGCGCCAATATGAAGAAGATTTTTAGTGAGAACCTTCTTGCTCGTGCGCCAACGTGTTTTCAGCTTGTGGACATTCTGCAAAGAGCAGGAACAATCCCCGATCTGTTGCTGGTGACAGATTTTCTTTACACATTTTATGATGCTGACCTTCGTTTAGATGTTCGCTGGCAGGTCTTCCGCCGGTGCCTGAGCCGGCTGCAATTGCTCGCCCGGTTCAGGCGTGTCACTGTGATCGTTCGCGATGGAGAGGGCGAGGACTTTGATATTTTCTTTCCATGTCTCGAACGTGCGGCGAATGAACTTTTGTGCATGGAGCCGGAAGGGAGGCAGGCCATTCAACTCGGCCTGATTTAGTTATGGGCCGAACTATTCCTACTGCTACACAACAAATCTTTGATCTGGATGATGATATGGAGCCCTTTTATTATGCAGTGAAAGAGGTCGACCAGAACGAGCTGGATAAGATGTTTGAGACCATCGTTGAATATCGAGATGCCATTTCCAACACTGGCACTATGTATCCGTTGGAGGTCATACTAATATCGATGGCGCTTGCAGAGCATAAGCGATCTGAGGTCTTGATACAGGGCTTGTCCAACCGGCTCGATAGTCTGACTCGTGCAGTGACAATGCTTTCAGGTGGGAGGCTAATAATTGGAGAAGGTTAGCGGCTGGGTCAGTGACGTATATGCACATCCTGAAAGAGGGGTGACTTTTTGGATGTTGTGTGACGACGGCACGCGTCGGTCATTTCGCCAGGACTTCGCGACTGCGTTCCACGTGCGCGGGCCGGCTCCACGGTTGAAAGAGCTTTGGAGCTTCCTTCTTCCAAAGGGTGTGCAGTTGGAGCGTGTTAAGGGCACTGATCTGTATGATGGTGAGCGTGATGATATTTTGGAGGCGCGATTTGACGCACCTGATTCTTTGATGAAGGTATTTTGGGAGGCGCAGCAAGCCTTCCCCGATCTTACTTATTATGATGTAGATACGGCTTTATATCTTCGGTATTGGGCGGCGTTCGATATATTTCCATTTGCTCGTTGCAGATTGTCGGTGAAAGCGAATCATATTCAAAAGATAGAGCGATTGGATTCAAGGTGGGATGTTGATCCTGATCCTCCGTCACTGCGGAAAATGTTCATCAAGCCGGACGTGGACCCTTCACGTTCCAAGCCTAAGTTCTTGAGAGTGCAATATGAAGGTTTTGACTATAAGGTCCCGCTCAACAAGCCTCGGGACCTTCTTTTTCTATTGAACTCGATTCTGCTTAAATACAATCCAGATGTGATCATTACACAATATGGGGATACATGGCTTTTTGACTATCTGGCAAGGCTTTCGGCACAGACAGGAATCCCATTTAGGCCAAATAGAGATTATTTCAGTGGTGTGGTCAATAAAGACGAGACCAAGTATCGCGCTTATGGTCAGGCTCATTTTCGTGGGAAGCAGATTCATTTGCTGGGGCGGATTCATATCGATATGATGAACTGCAGCAATTATGAAAAGCGCCATATGGCCGGCGTAATGGAGATGGCGCGGATTACTGGTCTGCCTGTGCAAGAGGCCGCGCGACGTTCGGCCGGCGCGGGCATATCTGCAATGCAAGTGCTTACGGCATTGCGATGGGGTGTGATGGTGCCGTATCAAAAACAGAAAGGCGAGGCGTGGAAGACCTGGCGTCAGTTGTTCAAGCTGGACCGCGGCGGATTGATCGCTTTGCCGCCGCCTGGTGTGCACAAGAATGTTTTTATTATTGACTTTTTGATGATGTATCCGGTTCTCATGGTGTTGTTCAATCTTTCACCTGAGACAGTTGGTGTCAATGACAAAGATGCTTTGGAGCTTCTCGATACTGGTTTGAAGGTGGCACGGCGTCGAGGGCTTGTTCCTGAGACGCTGGACCCAATGGTCGAAAAGCGTAGATCTTTCAAACGGAAATTGAAGAGTCTGACGAAGGATCACTCTGCATATGCCAATTACAAGGACCGGTCGGACACAATAAAGGACCTCGGAGTTGTCTCGAACGGGCGCATGGGTTTTGCAAATGCAATCTTTGGCCGGCTGCAGGCTTACGAGGCAATCGCGTATCTTGGCCGGCATATCCTGCTCAAGGCGAAGGAGATCGCCGAGGCTTATGGTTTTACTGTTCTTCATATGTATGTCGATAGTCTTTTCCTGTCTCGTGAAGGTGCATATACGGAGGCTGATATTCAGCCGGTCCTGGATGAAATACAGGCGCAGACCAAATTGCAAATCGATCTTGATGGAATCTATCCATGGGTTGCATTCAACGCCTCGCGGCAAAACCCCAAGGTTCAGGTTGCAAATCGATACTTTGCTTTAGATTCGGAAGGTGGTTTTAAGGTTCGTGGATTGAAGCTGCGCCGCCATGATACGTGTACATTTGTGGCCGGCTTGCAACAAGATGCCATGAATCTCTTGGGTTTGGAAAAGGATCCGGCACGGTTGGCTTATCGTGTTGCTGATGTGATCAAGCTTGTGCGCGAAAGGTGTGCCATGTTGCAAAGTGGAAACGTGCCGCTCGATCAGTTGGTTATCACGCGCAAGTTGAGCCGCGACCTGAACGAATATAAAGCCTCATCCGCCATGTTTCGAGCGGCGAAACAATTGCAGGCTGCCGGCCGGGTTATGGGAATGGGGCGCATTGTGCGGTATTTGCTCACCCTTTGCGCCGGCGGCTCTTATCCGTGGGGCTTGGCTGATGAGCTGCGTCCTAATATGATTGATGTCCGCAAATATAAAGAGTTGATCATTCTTGCGACATATGAATTATTGCAACCTATAGGTGTCAGTGAGAAAGTTCTACGTGGCTGGTTGAGTGGCGCCACGTATGTATTGCCTGAGGATTGGCCACACATGGGCAATATGGAACAGCCCTTGTTTGCCAGCATCAAGGCCCCTGTTCTGCCCGGCATTGATGTCACAGGCGAATGGCCGGGATCTCGTATCGCTGAAAATCATGGCGCTGCAGATGTTGGGGATCGGGGCGTAACCCCGTTAGAAGAAGGCGGCGCGATGAACGCCTACCGTGAAGGTGCCGACCCAGAATCGGAATTTTACGAAGAAACGGAGCCAAATCTCATTTCTTCGCCGCCCCCTTCTCAACGATCTGAATACTACGCGCCAGTCCCGGACGTCGCTTGATTTGCCCCTCTTTCTCGAGAATTTTCAGGTGGTGATCTATCAGTGAGGATGAGTTGGTACCCACTATCTTCATCAAATCTCGGATGCTGGGAGAATATCCTTTGTGTGCAGCCATATATTTACGAATTGCAGCTAATACTTGAGGACGCTTACCGGGAGCACGGGGATTTGGCATATTTAAAAAAGTGATTGTATAAAGGTAAATATCATTGCAAACGCAAAGAACACAAGACCGCAAAGTATGTAGATGACAGAGGCGATCAGCTAGTTTAGAAAAACAACAAAGCAACCCTTTGCGACTTTATCTGCAGCCTCGCCCATAGCTTGATTATACAATGGGCGGAAAAGTGCCTCAAACTCAACACGTCTCATGCCGTTTGAAATTGAAATAGCTTTTCAATAATAAGAAACGCCCATTTTTAGTGGGCGTTTCTTATTATCTAGGCGAGTATAACTTTCGATGGTGAAGCCTTCGGGGAAACCGGGCGGGTAAACTTCTGCAGGGCTTTCAGGAAGTCCTCTTTAGTCAGAACGTCCTTTTTTTGGCGTTTTGCATTTACTTTTCGCCTGAGTTTTCGACATTGGAAATCTCGTCCATTGAAATAGAAAAAGATTCTTCCCGGATGCTTGTCTTGCTACCTGCATCGTTATATATAATGGAGTGAAATCCTTTTACCTTTGCCCTATACCGTTTCACATCAATAGGTTTATCCCCATCTACTTTACCGTGTACTGCAAACAAAAATTCACACCGGATATGTTCTATGTCTTGGCTTGAGTATTTTTCGGGTTGATCGAATTGTAGTTTAGGACGACCCTTACTATTATTTAGAAGGAAATATACATTCTTACCATCGTTTTCAATCAAGCCGATGTGTGTATCCTGTTGAGACTTTAGGGCGATGTCCTTGTTTAGATCAAACCTTTCGCCTGCCCTAAATGCCAGAATGCCCATTCTCATCTCTTCACCAGAACTGCCAGAATATATTTGTTCGGCATCAATGAGAAAAATATCAATATCTGTTATGTCTTTGAATTCTGAATTGTGAATAGTGATACCTATTTGCATTGGAAATACAAGTTCATGATTCTGCAACCTCGGATAATCATTGTAAGGCAAAATCTTAATGTTCATAGAAATCGGAATACCCAATCTAATTTTCAGACCCTCTATATCCTTGACCTTCTCTGCAATTGTTATTTCTTGACTATTATGAATAACCACAGGTTCCCTGATGATGTAGATTACCACGGCAACGACAAAGATTCCAACTATCCACTCTGCGGTAGTTATTACATCACTCCGCGAAAAATCGGTAACAGATTCTGACTTCTTTGTGAGCCACAATATGGCAATTGGTACAACAATGCCCAACAAGGTTCCGACGGCACCAAGTTTCTCCCACGCTCGGCATGCAGCGCGACCAATAACCATTCCCCAATATCGAAGCAATGTTTTTTGACCCATAGTGTCCTCGAGGTTGGGCATATTTTACCCCCGACTCGTGGCGTTAAGGCGTACTCGCCCTTATCTAAAATTCGCGCTGGTGTTCATGGATTTGTACAAGTACCATCGCTATAATTCCAGCAACTTACTCCTCCATGATGTGAACATGCTCCCCTGCCCGTCGCAGAGCTACTAGTATTATCCTTACAGAGTGCGCCTGTGCGCGCCCTACTCGCTGCGGATGTAGGAAGCACCGCCAGAGTATTCGCTGAAATAATCACTGGTGGCTGATCTACCGTTTGCCCCTCAACACCCCATCGACTTAAGGGATGAATCTCAGCCCATCCACCATGATCGGTATCCGTAACATAGCGGCCTTCCATCCAGATATACTGACCAACTGTGGGCAAGTTAGTTAATGGATCAGGGTCTTTACTACAAGGTTCTACCGCATCAGCTTGAGTTGGCTTATTGACACAAACAGGTTCTACCACTAAATCACCAAGTTCATTGGAGTTAGCAGGTGTGAGCAAATAATCAAATTGAGGATCCAATTTTAATAAAATATGTAAATCGCCATCTGATTCTTTCCTAACAGCTTCTACATAACCTGTCACACGTACGCAATTAGATAAAACTACTAAGCGGTCAGGTGAATATACATAAGCCACTTGATCGCCTATGTAACATTCGTTCCCTAACTGAATCGTTGCGGTACTGAATAGAAAGGCCGAAGTTGTAGTCGACGCGCGAATAGTGGGAGTAATCGTTGGAGTTAAAGTAATACTCGAGGTAGAAGTAATGCTTGGAGTGAAGGTATTTGTTGGCGTACGTATTACTGTCGGGGTTGCTGTTGCGCTTGGTATAGAAGCGATCATTGCAGAAGTTGCAGCACTTACACCTGAAACCGTCTGAGTGGCTACCAAGATGAAAGCAACCAGAGCCGCAACATATCCCCGTGACGCAAGGGTTCCACCGCAGTAAGCAGAGAATGTTATAGGCGCCAATTGTTCTAAGCGTGGTTTCAGCGAATCTAGATCATTTTCTAATTTTTGATGCTTCTCTTCAGCCTTTTTTTCATTTGAATCATTTTGTTCTTGCAAGGACTGATATTTTCTCTGGATATTTTCAAGTTGTTCATTAGGTAATTTGGCCGGTTTTGTTCTATCAAGTTGTGCATAGATTGCTGCTTGCCATCCAAGTAACGCCAAGCGTTTAGCCTCACCAAATCCGGGAATATCTGTGATCTTATTGGAAATGTCAGCAGCCGTAAAAATCCGATACGTTACTAAACGTTCCTTAAGTTTTGGACCTACGCCAGCAATCACGGCGTCCTTGATCTGGCTAGATGAAAGACCCTGTTTAATGTAGTCCCGCTGCAAATTTATCAGGCTAGCGTCATTTTCCTTTTGCTCATCTTGCAAAAGGCCCTCTCGTCTTCGCTTTGTTCCTCGAATAGCATTCGCCTCTTCACGGATGTTTTTTTGTAAGTGAAAAACTCTTCGTTGCAAGTCACTTTTTTCTTTGACAATTGGCTTGCTTTGGTAACGTAGATAGAGCCACAAAAAGATGGCTATAAAAATAAGAAGTGTTGTGAATGATATGCCAAGTGCAAGGGAATAAAGGTGAAAGGCAATCAAGGCAAATACAAGTATAATCGCGATGATTTGTAATAACAGGAAATATTTCATCACTTTACGCGCAAAATGATCATTTTCAAATCTAATATTTTGCATTCTTCCCTCTCTCCCTATAACACCTTTAGCCATTCCTCAGGGTATTGCGTCAAATCTTCCACAATGCCCCTACAATGACCTCCGTAATATTTAGGACTAATTAATTATAGCAAACAATTCACTATAATCGCACGTGCCAATTCCATGCATGCAAGCGGTGAAAAATGACGGAATCAAAATTTCTCGCTACATTATTTCCAACTCATCCCGATTTACTTCCCATCGTTGAAGCGACACGGAAGAAATATGACCTTACAGAAGTAGATCCAGAGGGTGAAGCTGTCTCAGAGATTTATCTGAAAGATAAACTTGTTTCTCTAAAAGATTTCCGCCGCGATATAGAAAAACAAGTTAGAAATAATTTACAGATTTTTCCAGCGAAAACTGTTGAGCTATATAAAACTTCGAAGAAATATTTCGGCAAGCCACTCGATCTGACTGGGTTTGAGAGAGTCTCTAAGGTGAACAAAGAGGCCATTAAAAGCTTTCACAGATTGGCAGAAGATATGATGGGAATGTATTTGCGAATTGGCGACACGCAAATAAAGAACATAACCAATATGCTTTATATTTACATCCTAACAGGAGAATCCGCAGAGCTACCTAACGATTGGTTAGGAAGAGTTGCCAGTGTGCCCAATAATGATGGAGAGACTCTCATAATTGCGATGGCAAACCAGCTTTCAAACCCTGATGTGATAGTACAACAATTTCGTGAAGTGTACAAAAAATCCTTTGGTGCGTATCGTCCGAAAATGACAAAGGTAGTAGTAAGTACTGCTTACTACATGCAATTGCAAAGATTTGGCAAACCTTGGAATTTCATTGTGGAGGAATATATAAGACGCAATAAATTCACGCCTCCAAGGGATAGAACTTCAAAACGATACCTCGATTTTCGCAGAAAGCACGAAAACAATTTACGCAAAAGAATTCAAAGGACAGAGAAAATTTTGGATATTCTTATCGAGGACAAAAATAAGAAATAATTTGTCCATGTCCAACTAAGCGCATTTGATTTAATCCGAGCCAGGAACAGCTCGGATTTTGTTTTTGAGTACGAATATCTACCATCACCTGACGCCGAGGAACTACTGGCGCAGGCTTGGGATTTGATTATTGCCTTGATTCTCGAAGATTATCAGAGCGAGCAGAATACCGATTCGGAGGGGGAGACATGCTAGACACCATCCGAGTCAAATTCCCGATCAATCCAACTGATGAGCAACTTTCACATTGGACACATCGAACAACGATTTCCCCAACTGGTAAACGTGATGCGTTTATTTATAACGCTGTCATTGATGAGGCTATGCTAAAGTTTACCTATTATCCTTTCGACTTCAAAGGCAAACCCATGTTGACCCTTGAAGTATCTTTACCAAAACTTGTGCTCGATAACAATTATCAAATGCTTGGAAGTCTGGACGGAACGATCAAGATTGCAAATATCATGCTTGATGGAATTCTAAACGTTCCAAAGCTTGATATAGCACAGGGCATATTGATTCGGCTTGATATGTGCTACAACCACCAAGTTGGCGATGCGGTTGAAGATTATATAAAAGCAATTGGGAATTTAGACTATCCACACCGCAGAACAAAACATCATCGCGGCGAAGGGGTTGAATTCCGCGCAAAGCATAAGACAACTAAGTTTTACAACAAGGAACACGAATCAGGCTATGCAGAAGCGCATGGAATTCTAAGACAAGAAACTACTCTGATGAATAGTCAGGATGTAAAACAATTCTTGAAAAAGAATTATCCAACCTTGCTTGATGTATCGTACGAACGAATTGTGGAGCATCTCGAAGATGATTTGGCAAAACTTAGACTTTTGAATAATTCAATTGCAGACCGAAATACTGCCTTACAAAAGCTTTGTGAAAGTTACGGAAGTAAAGCAGGGATGTATTATTTCGGCTTGTTATCCTCAAAGATTGATAAGCCGCGAAAACGAATTGCAAAGGAAGCGGTTTTACATCCGAGAAGTTTAGACCGTCATTTACAAAAGATTGTTCAGGCAGAGATACCGCTTACTTTCACTGATCGAGAAGAACCGTTGCCGCCCTTGGTCATAAACCATGAATAATGTCTTTATCTCTGCTATTGTCTCAAAGTCCCTACTAATAGTCTTGGGGACTTTGCCCAGAACGCACCCGAAGCGGCGCGCGCTCCCTGCTCGCAGGGAACCCCGCGCGCCTGCCTTCGGGCATGCGGCTGATCGTGACGGATGTTCACGGCGGGAGGCTTATACGGTTTCCATGGCATGGTATTACCCGCCTTTACGGTCTCTTAAGCGGGCTTGCTGGCAATGTCCGTTAGGCACTCATGATGTCGGCTTGCTATCCTTCGCGCATCCAATTCCCGACCATGCCGCCGCGAATTATGTCCGCTTGCAGGTGGCTTAGGTAATGCGCGAATTGGGATGCGTGCATTTCTGTGATGGCGCGATGGGGTTTTGTGATGAGCCAAGTTATACCGCGCAGCCGGCGAATGAATTGCGCCGCGATTCGACTGGTGATAGAATGCGCGCTAATCGTCCAATAGGAAAAGGATTTGAAATATGAAAATTGCTATCTATGCTCGCGTAAGTTCCGACACTCAAAAGAAGGATGGCACAATAGAATCGCAGATTGAAGCACTCAAAGATTATGCCAAACAGCATAAACACGATATTGCTTTTGAATGTCTCGATGATGGATATAGCGGAACAACATTAGATCGACCTGGCTTAGACCAAGTTAGAGATTTAGCACAAACTGGAAGCATCGAAGGAGTGTTGATTCTTTCGCCTGATAGACTATCGCGCAACCAAGCGAATCAAATTATTCTGCTCGAAGAATTCAAGAAGCGCGATGTACAACTGATACTTACCAATCAAAACTTTGAAAATAATGCCGAAGGTAATTTGATGCTTCAAATTCAAGGCGCAGTAGCAGAGTACGAAAGAACCAAGATCCTTGACCGCATGAGACGCGGAATAATCCATGCTACAAAAAAAGGACAGATCAACGGAAATAATCCGCCATTGGGATACCGATATATCGCGAAGAGTAAAGACTCGCCTGGTCACTGGGAAGTTAATCTTGCCGAGGCTGATATTGTCCGTTATATCTATGACTTATACGTCAATAAAGGACTGAAAGGTACCAAAATTGCAAAGCGCATGAATGATGAATACATACATTGCCGCGGAAGCAAATGGTGGGGTGCCAGAGTTTATGCAATCCTCAAAAATGAGACCTACACGGGTACAGCATATATGTTCAAAAATCGAAGTGTTGAACCGAAGAAGTATGCTAAGTCCAATACATACCGAAGGAAGAAAAATTCGGGTGTTTCACAACGTCCTCGTGAAGAATGGATAGGTGTTTCTGTTACACCGATTATTGATGTGCAAACATGGAACAAGGCACAAGAGTTACTACAGCGAAATGCTAAGCAGTCACAAAGAAACAATAATGTCAATCATTATCTGTTACGCGGCTTGGTTGTTTGCGGCTTATGCGGATCGATAGCCTCTGGATACGTAAGCAATAAATCAACATATTATTCCTGTCGTGCAAAACGAGGCAAAAGTATTACTACCCGTCCGCATGATGAAACAGTCCAAGTTAAGCACAAACCCTTTGACGATAGAGTCTGGGTGGGGTTGACTGAATTATTGAGTGACCCTGAAAGCTTGAGAGTACAGCTTGAAAAACGAATGCAGGCCAAGACAAAGGGGTTGCCGTCCTCCAAAACTGACAATGATTTTGATAAAGAATTAGGGCAATTGGCTGCACAGGAAAAAAGAATTCTTGATGCATACCGTGAAGAAGTCATCAGTCTGGGGGAATTGAAGGCGCAGAAAGAAAAGATTTCAAGCAGGCGCAAAGTCTTAGATGCTAAAAGGAAAGTCGCTCTAGGCCACACAGAAAGCTTGAGAGAGCCTCAAATCACGATGGACATGCTGCTGGGTGATGTCTCTGCTCGTTTTAAGAGGGTTATGGCTAAGGCAAATTTCAAGACTCGTGAAAAGCTTGCGAACCTTTTGATTAATTCAGTGACCTTATTGACTGATAAAGCGATTGTCAAAGGGAACATTCCAATTACCAAACTTGATGTTACCAAGCTAGACGCTTTGGAGACGCGGCGCCAACGTGCTTCGTATTCAATTAATTGCCTGAATGGAAGTAAAACTAGGCCACTGTTTTGGGGGTTTTAGCATGGTCTGCAATTAGGCATACTTAAAGCCAGAAACCTTGGGAAACCAGGGTTTCTTTTGTCTCAAGCGGCATTCCTATTTGTGTGTGCAGTGCTGTCTTCGACCTGTTAGACTTTTTGCGAGTGGCAAGACCGCGATACTTAGCCACCCACTCTTCTAATGTCTGTACAGGAGTATTTAACCTTTGAACTTTCATCATTCGCTTCTATGCTGCCTCGACATCAAAATCGTTGTTTTCATCAAGCTCTCCCCTATCGCCTAAAATTCTCTTCCTTTCAGCATTGATTGCATCCCATACATTATCAAGATTAACAAATATTTCTTCAGAGATGCAATGTCTTTTAACAATTGTGGTATCGAACCCTGCCGCATGAACCGCATTTGCCACACGAACAACTTCATCTTCATATACCCCACCAACAATACCTATTCTCGTACACGTCGGGTTGTTTTTTGCTATTCCATCCAGAAGTACACGCAAATTTTCAAACTCATAATTATCACTTCTTACAATGTAACGACTATGTGGCTCTACATCTTTAAAAAAATCCCCTACCATACCTTCGCCTGCCATGATGATTAATGTTTCATTTGCGTCTTCGGCCCAGGGCATTGGTACAAAATTCAGGTATTCGATGTCGCCTATTACATCGTCAATAATTAGCTCAGAATGCATTTCCAACAACTGAGAAAACTTCTCATCATCTGGCATCGCCCAGGTTTCTGGGTCAGGTTCAGCCAACACAATCACATGAAAATTATAGAGTGGAAGTTCACTCATATCCAAATCAGATATCTTCACTTTAGGATCTAGTGGTACAGATTCTGCCATTTTCAACTAACTCCTTTTTGTGGATATAGGTCAAATTTGCAATTACATATATTCACCTCAAGAAGAAACCCAGCCGTCCGCTGAACCCAGTAATGATGGCGGGCAATCATTTTTCACGAGAGAAACCGCCCAGCGTTTGCAAAAGTATACTCGGAAGTGGCAGGTCAACAAGCCGTACAAAGCAATGGAGACGCGCAGAGTCGCAGTCCCGCGCTGCACCGTGGTTGCCGGTCAAATTGATTTATATACTGGCGGCAAGGGGGCAAAGACCCCGATGAGAAAGCTAATCCCATAAGTGACCGGGACCTGCCCATCAAAGTGAAAGGAGAAATATATGAGGCAGAAAAGCAAACGTACCAAGGGGATCGAAGAAGCGCATCCATTCAGCGGCATGAGCAGAGTGAATCCGAAAGCAGCAGGAGTGGATATCGGTGCGGTTGAGATCGTTGTCTGTGTAGCACGAGATGAAAGTACACAACTGGTAAAAGCATTTGGCAACTACACGGTGGATTTGCAAGGGATAGGTACATGGCTGAAGGAGTACAAGATCCAAACGGTCGCGATGGAAAGCACCGGTGTGTATTGGATCCCATTATTTGAGGAATTGGAACGGCAAGGCTTTGAATGTCTGCTAATCAGTTCGCGCTCATTACGGAGAGTATCGGGTCGGAAGAGTGACATCACAGATGCGCAATGGATCCAGACCTTGCACAGTTATGGATTGCTGGAAAGTTCGTTTCGACCACAGGCAGACCTGGTGGCGCTGCGGACGCTGTTGCGGCACCGCAATCAATTGCTGGATCATAGATCGCCGCACATTCAACATATGCAAAAAGCATTGTTGCAAATGAACGTGCAGTTGTCGCAGGCATTGAGCGATGTAACGGGAGAGACCGGGCGTGTCATCATCCGCAGCATCGTGTCGGGCATCCATGACCCGAAATTGTTGGCGGCATTTCGAGACCCGAACTGCAAGAAAAGCGAAGAGGAGATCGAGAAAGCCTTGACCGGGACATGGAGGGAAGAACATCTATTTGTATTGAAACAATCATTGGAACTATATGATTTTTATACAAAGCAGATCGAAAGTTGTGATGAAGAGATTGACCGCATGTATGGGATGACACGACCCGATTGGGTATCGGGAGAATTACCGCCAATTCCGAAGAAGAAGCGCAACTCGCACAGCAAAAACGCGCCAGAGAAAGCGCGCGAGATCCGACAGCATTTGAAACGTATCAGCGGAGTGGACTTGAGTGTGGTAGATGGTTTTGGGGTATCCCTGGCTCAGATCGTCATCATGGAAGTGGGAACGGATATGAGGAAATTTCCAAGCGAGAAACATTTCAGTTCATGGCTGGGGCTTGCGCCCAAGCACGAGATTTCCGGGGGAAAGGTATTGAAGAACAAAACCTTGAAGACAAAGAACCGAGCAGGGCAGGCATTCCGCATGGCGGCACAATCTGTGAAGCAGGCGGATTGTTCATTTGGTGCAATGTACCGACGCTTGCGAGCCAGGTTGGGACCAGCACAGGCGACCGTTGCCACGGCACACGCGATTGCACGTGTGGTTTATCGCATGTTGAAATATCAAGTGGAGTATGACCCGTTGAGCGTGAATGAATATCAGAAGCAATATGATCAGCAGCAAATCAAATACATGAAGAAGAAAGCCGCGAAGTTCGGCTTCCAACTCGTCCCGGCCTGAATGTGAAAGGTTGTGATGAGAAAAGGCATCCACCAATTGAAGATGCCTTGTTTGCGTTTAACCGCTTAAGAGATTTTTAACGTTGCGCTTGATGTTCAGAGACAATCTGCATGAAATGGGACATCTGATGATGATCTCAATGGCGCTCTTGATGAATTGGTTTCTGAGAACGCTTTGTTTGCCGCCTTTTACGGATTGAACAGGAAACGTGGTGGGATCGATTCTCAAAGCGCCGCGTCAATTCGATGGATTTCGCATTCGCTCAATTACCGATGGGAAACGATGGTTTCTTTTGCCTCAATGCGGCATTCCTATTCTGTTATTGAGTTTCTGTGGGGGTGAAAATACAGAGAACGTGTATGACCGGAAGTTACCGGTTCAAACGTGTCGTGTGCTGCCTTGAAAATAAATATTGAAGGAGGGACATGGCGCAATTGCGCCATGTCCCTGAAAGCCTATACTGTCTGTAGTTGAGGAGAGATTTGGGCCTCATGATCTTGAGAAGCAGCGTCAAACACCCAGCTTTGGATGCGACGGTGCGCTTCATCAGGTCCAACTTTGCCCGATGCAACTTCAAATAGCATTCGACGCAGCTCATCATGTTCTGCGGTGCGCATGGGATCCGCGTTCTTAAGCAGAAAATCCACGGCTTGCGCCGCCTCATGAGCATTTAATACGTCAAGGTCCAACCCAACGGATTGAGCCTTTTCTCTGTCAGAGAAGTTCAGTGGGATCAGGGCATCGCCGCGGCGAGCAACCCTCATTCCACGACCGGGCTTGTGCTCGCATTCGCAGGCGAAATAGACATACCCAATGTATGTCTCCCAATTTCCCAACGCGGAACCGAAGTAATCCTTATAGGACACATACCAGTCGCCGCGTTTGCTGGTCGCCGCCGGTGCAGAGCAAAGCGGACAGCGCTGCTCGGGGAAGTACTGTATATGCTCGACTCGCAGGTCAAGATGATTCTGTTGTGCGTTCATGTTGCACTCCTTATTCTGTTAGAAACTTTGGGGAAAACCGATGGCGATCACCGGCTCGCTTGGTTAATCACGCAAACCCAAGACCGCGTTCTTTGAGCGAAACGAAGCGGCCGTTCCCGATCACAAGATGATCAAGAACTTGGACATCCAATAGTTTGCCGGCTTGAACCATTGCGCGTGTAACGGCAACATCATCCGGACTCGGTGTAGGATCGCCGCTCGGGTGGTTATGAACTACGATGATGGCCGGGGCGATTCGCCGGATGGCCGGCTTGAAGACCTCTGCGATCCGTACCTGTGCAGCATTGACCGACCCGTGATAAACCTCCACGACGTCGAGCACAGTATTGCGTTGGCTGAGTAAAATGACTCGCAGGTATTCCTGTTCGAGAAGACTCATCTCGTTCTGAACAAGGCCCGCGGCATCAGCTGGAGAGTTGATTGAGACCCTCTCACCCGCCGGCTCGTTGAGTTTCAGACCCAATGAAAGAGCGGCCTTGATCCGTACTGCGATCTGTTGACCGACCCCATGCAGAGACGCAAGTTCACTCACGTGAGCGCTGTAAAGCCTTTGCAGGTCGCCGCTGCAGAAAGCAAGCAGGCTTTCTGCAGTCTCGATTTGTTTCGATCCGCCGATGACTGCTGCAAGTAATTCAGCCAGGCTGCATGCCGCGACATTGGTACTCACGCGGTAAGCTGGCTGTTCACGCAACGGCAGCGTCTTGAGTTTGGTAGGTTTATATTGTTGAGGGAGAGCGAGGTGCGATTGCATCGTCAATCCTTTCTGTAAATGCAAAGGGACGGACGACGCCCCATTCGGGAACGGTAGTCCGTCCCCATGTTTAGGGGCTGTAGAGTTATTTGCGCGAGATACTGTCTTCTGTGATGATCTCGTCACGCCGCAAGCCGGGATAAAGAACTTTCCCATCAGGTGCAATGACCGGCTGGAAGATCCAGGGATTCTTCTTGAACTGTTCTCGAAGAATCTTCCCATGTGCCTGCCAGTAATGGCTTACACCCCCAACAGTACATGCCCAGCCGGCCCCGCGGTGCTTGCTGCTCAAATTTGCGACGTAATATGCTTCCGCGCCGCAAACCGGACAAACCGCCGGGGCAAGAGGGAAATATCCGGGCGATGGATCGGGAGCGCGTTCGCCTCCCGCTTTCAGATAATCCACAACTGCCAGAATAGCCGGACAAGCAACGCCAAGCGTACATGAACAGCGACGGTCTTTGCCAACTCTATGTTGCTTTGAGTCCACGCTATAGCCAAAGTCAACGGCGTAGAAATAGCCGCTGACCATGACACGTGCATCCTGTCTCGAGGCTTGCAAGTTGGCTTCTTTTAGAACTTTCTGCGATTCGAGTACATTGCCTTTGTGCATAGGCTTCCTCCATATGGTGAAAATGCTGCCAACGGATTTCCTGGCCGCGCCAGGCAAACGTTCGCTCAACATCCAGCAGCAAAGTGGATGTGATGCACAAAGGGATTGAGAAGCACGACGAGCCGTTGGAGAAACTCCAGCGGCCTGGCGTGCCGCTCAAAGCGAGCGGCACATTAGAGATTTTGGGAGAAGGGAGATTTAAGCAGAGAAGGGCAGTAAGCTATTGCCCTTATTGCTGGCTTTCGTCACTACGGTCAGAGCCGTCGCAAAAACTCTTTGTTGGACTTCAAATTCAATCATCTCAACATTTACATGTATTTCCTGTCTAAAAGGGGATTTCTTCTTTTTGCGCTGCATCAGACGGGCTATTTCCATTGCCATTCTGGCCATTGAGGAAACGAACGGTCTCTGCGCTGATCTCAAATGAAGCAGCAGCAGTATTATCCTGGCGAGTCCAGACACGCGGGCCACCAGTCTCAGGGTCCGCGATGAGCCGGCCTTCCACCAGAACGAGACTGCCTTTATGAAGATAGGCATTACAGGCTTCAGCCTGTTTGCCCCAGGCAGTGATCCGAAACCAGATGGTCTCTTTCAATTCTTCCCCGGCAGCATTCTTGTATTTGCGATTCGTGGCGACCGTGAAGCGCGTGCGGGTCTGACCGGAAGAGGTGTAGTCCATTTCCGGGTCCCTGCCGAGGTAGCCAACGATGAGATTTGATTGGTACATTTTATTTTCCTTTCTGTTTGAAGTTTGATTTATGGGATCGAGCGTTTATTGTGCCGGCTGCAGTGAATCAAGCAGCAGCCTGGCCGCGGCTTTGGCCTTTTGGCCGTTCTTATCGCCATTCGGCCTGTATTGGTCGCTTGCAAGATATTCAAGCACCTTGATGCCGTCCGACGCTTTGGCAACCTCTTCAAGAATCAACCCTTTATATTCCGGGTGACTCTTCGCACCCAATGGGCAGGGAACAGATTTGGCTTGTTCCATTGTCATCGTCGCAGAATCTGAACTGGGTTGCTTGTGTGCCGGCCTCTTCAGGTCGGCTCGTGAGGTTTTGTCGTACAGGTGGTTACCAAACTGTTTGCCCAACTGTCGGAAACAACGTTTGAGACAGTCGGTGGCACAACCGGAAATGGCAGTGTCGAACGCTTCGACTGTTTCACCTGTGAAGGTGCAGCGGCCAACATCCGAATGGATGTAAGCCAGCTCATCGAGATGAACGGTCACGCGACCTGTCACCCAAGCGATACCTACCTGCTCGGTGAGTGGTTGACCATCCTGACCCAATGTTGGAACACGCGCTTGTTTTTGCTTATCCCAATGCATCAGTGTTCTTTGCCATTGGCGGACCTGAGGCTCGCCGATTTCGAAGGACCAGCGAAATTCAAAGACCTCATTCGCCGTTTCGATCGTGTCGTAGCCTTCGAGGTATGGATATTGCTCGCCTTTCGATCCTTCCCGCCACTTTACGCGTGCGGGATCGAGCGGCTGTTTGAGCCGATCTACAATTTGTGTGACTGATGTACCAGTCATGAGAGAACCTCCTTCTGTTAAATTCTGTGCGCCTCGTAGTCTTATTTATGAAGGCGTAGTCCGGTGAGATGCGGACATCTTTTGATTGTTCTGTTCTGTATATAGTGAGATTATTGAGTGAGTCCTCCTTCTCCTTGGTGGAAATGCTTTTGACGGATGATCCCGAAATGGGACTAACGTAAATCAACGCTCTTAAAGAGCGCGATTCACAAAATTAGGAATAATTGCAAGCCGGCAGGGATCACCTGTCGGAGTTCTTTGGATGGGGTGGAGGAAAGTCCCGTGAAGAAAAGTCTGTAACAAATATGAAGTTGTAAAAGTACAAAACAAAACACGGAAGATGCGACCCCAGAGGGAATACATCTTCCGTGCAGACCACGCGAGGACTCCGGCGTGGCGGTCCCCACACTGTGGGGAGGCGAATCGCGGTGGAAAGACGCCGCGGAATTCGAAAGTTAGGGTGTTATTTCAAGTGCTCTCAACAAGTCGATCTCTGCCTGGTCTGGTTCAACGAACACATCGGGAGACACTTCTGCTTTCGGCCCTTTCGTACTCTTCCTTTTCGTCGGTCGCTTCGCATCAGGATGAACTTTGACTTGGGTTGCCCAAATTTGAACGGTAGGACGTCGAACAATCAACTTGCCCAATTCACCGGGCAATTCGACCCCTTCGTGAGATTTGCTGACTACCAGTCGCAACGGCTCGACGATGTCCCGCCCAACGATGCGGCCGGTCACTTGGATCAATTGACCAATCTTTACCCGACGGGCATCCAAGTCCAGTGCAGGATCGATCTGGACCGTCACATAGTCCGAGAAAGTCTTGCCATTTTCGCCAGGGCGATGATTTGCCAGGCGTAGAAAACGCTGTTCACGATAAACCCAGGAACGACTAACGAAACCTTCAAATTCGACTTGGTTGAGCATGATTTAACTCCTTCTGTCGAGTGAAATAAAACACTAAATCTGTCAAGAAACAATGCAGCCTAACGATGTGAAGATAACATTGCCAAAGGTAATTGTCATCCATTGTGTCCACAGTTTTGAAACCATCTCGACCCTTGTTCCCAGCTGCACACCACTCAGTTAACAAAGCAGCCCAAGGTAAATACCGGAATAACATTCTGGCGAGTTAGTTCCCCGTTTGGCATGAATTGACGGCAATAGTTGGGGGTTTTGCTATCGGTGGGACTGGTTGGCGTCTGCGCAAGCAGTGATTTTTCGGGTATCCTAGGGACATAATACGGGGAAGATCCTCTCCCTAAACAAGGAAAATTCATGCCTACAAAGAAGACCACAAAACAAAAGAATGGAAACGGTGCGACACTCGATTTTGAAGCGCAGCTCTGGGCCGCAGCGGATAAACTTCGCGGCCATATGGACTCCTCAGAATACAAGCATGTGGTGCTGGGACTGATCTTCCTGAAATATATTTCGGATTCGTTTGAAGAAGTTCACTCACAATTGGTCAAAGAAAAAGATGCCAATCCCGAAGACCGGGACGAGTACCTGGCGCAGAATATCTTTTGGGTGCCGAAGGAAGCGCGTTGGTCGTTCTTGCAAGGCAAGGCGAAACAGCCTGAAATCGGGAAGTTTCTGGATGATGGGATGATTGCCATTGAACGCGATAACCCAACGCTGAAAAATATTTTACCGAAGGATTTCGCGCGTCCCACGTTGGACAAAATCCGTTTGGGCGAGTTGATTGATCTCGTAAGCGGAATCGGACTCGGGTCCAGTGAGAACCGAGCAAAGGATGTGCTTGGGCGCGTCTACGAATATTTCCTGTCCCAATTTGCAAGCGCGGAAGGCAAGAAGGGTGGAGAGTTCTACACGCCGCAGTCGGTGGTGCGAGTGTTGGTATCGATGCTTGCTCCGTACAAGGGACGCATCTTTGACCCATGCTGTGGATCGGGCGGGATGTTCGTCCAAAGCGAAAAGTTTGTGGAGGCGCACGGCGGCAAGGTGGATGACATCGCCGTGTATGGACAGGAAAGCAACCCGACCACATGGAAACTTGCCAAGATGAACCTTGCCATTCGCGGTATCACCAGCGACCTCGGCAAGGAAAATGCAGATTCATTCCACAGGGATTTGCATCCCGACCTGAAAGCGGATTTCATTCTCGCCAACCCGCCGTTCAACATGAGCGACTGGGGCGGTGACAGATTGCGTGAAGATAAACGTTGGAAGTATGGCGTGCCGTCTGCGGGCAATGCTAATTATGCGTGGATACAACATTTTATTCATCATCTCGCGCCGAATGGCACAGCGGGATTCGTGCTGGCAAATGGCAGCATGTCGTCGAACTCGTCGGGCGAAGGTGAGATTCGCAAGGCAATCATCGAAGCAGATATGGTGGACTGCATGGTTGCATTACCTGCAAATTTGTTTTATTCAACAACAATTCCAGTTTGTTTATGGTTTATCACTAGAAATAAACATGATAAAGGCAAAAGGGATAGACGAGGACAAATACTTTTTCTTGATGTAAGAACATTTGGTGTATTAGCAGATCGAACTCATGTTCAATTGTCCGAGAACGAAATCAGTCAAATCGCAACCACATATCACTCATGGTGTGGTGAAAAGGAATTTGGGAAATATAAAGATATTCCTGGTTTTTGCAAGTCTGCAACATTAGCGGATATTAGTGCCAATGGATATGTTTTAACGCCAGGAAGATATGTTGATTCGGTCATGGAAGATAACGGCAATCAAGAGGCTTTTCCCTTGGAATTTGAACGACTCCAAAAACAATTAATGTCACAAATGACAGAAGCAACTGACCTAAATAAAAAAGTACTTAATGCATTAAAAAGGATTGTTGTAGATGAGTAATTCTGCTTGGACCTCCGCGAGTTTAGGAGATGTTACATCAGAAAGCAGAAGACGGGCTGGAGAAAATGCTGTTGCCCTGGAGCGAAGTGTCTATGGGGTGGATAGGTACATTGGGTTAAACCCAATTGCAAAATATACTGCCAGCAATCTTGAAAGATATAAACTGATAGAGCAAGGCATGTTCGCGTATAACCCAATGAGACTTAATATTGGTTCAATCGGATATTGCTCACAAGATATTACACCTGGACTTGTAAGCCCTGATTATGTCGTGTTTGAATGTGACCCTCAAAAATTAGACCCAGAATATTTGAGCCATTATATAAATAGTCCTGATTGGATTGAATGGACTGCAAAAGCAGGTGTTGGCTCAGTTCGGATGCGAATTTATTATAGTGAATTAGCACGATTACCCATATTGTTACCTCCTCTCATAGAACAACATTCTATTTCCGAAATTCTCCGCTCATTTGATGAACGGATAGAAGTAAATCATAAGATGAATGCAACACTTGAGTCCATTGCGCAGGCAGTATTTCGTCAGTGGTTTGTGAATTTCCCAAAAGCAGATTGGGAAACAAGACTTTTTGGTGAAATTATTGAATTTGCAAAAGGTAAAAAGCCAAATACAACAGTAGATAAACCAGTTACGGGCTTTTTGCCTGTAATACTAATTGAGACCTTGGATGCAGGCATATCATCTTATGCAGATACTGAAAACATGGTTGTTGCCGAACAAAACAATGCATTAATGGTAATGGATGGTGCAAGTTCAGGGCGAGTAGAAATTGGTCACCGAGGAATTGTTGGTTCAACTATTGCAATGATTGCCAGCAAGGAAGATAGCATTGGTGATTACTTTCTTTATTACTCATTAAAGGAAAAAGAAACAGAAGCCCGCAAAAACCTTACAGGGACTTCGATTCCTCACATGGATAAACAATGGCTTTTTAGACAAATTACTTGCTTACCTGATCAAAATAAAGCGAGAGAGTTTGAAGAGCTTGCAGGAAGTATTCGAATGAAGATACAAGCTAACCTGAAAGAATCGCGCACGTTGGGGAGTCTGCGGGATAGTCTGCTGCCGAAGTTGATGAGAGGTGAGGTGCGAGTAAAAGATGAGAATTAAAACAGTAGCCTTGAAAGGCTTTAAACGTTTTGATGACCTGACAATTGATCTAGGCGATCAACCATCAAAGATTGTTGCATTGGTAGGACCCAATGGCAGTGGCAAAAGTAGCGTGTTTGACGCATTTGAAGAAAAACAAAAAGATTATAAAGGAGGCGGCAGAGAATCAAACGAGTTTTATTCAAAGTATCTTTTTAGTATTGATCAACAAATTAGGGAAAAGCCCTACGAGAAAGATCAAGCTATTAGGATTACTACTACAATAGACAATCAAACCTTTGACAAAAAATCGTTTTACATAAGAAGTGCATATAGATTTACGCCGAAATTGAATGTAACTAATATAACTGCTCAACCTGATGTTATAGATGATTCAGCAAGACCAACAAGCATGATCGCTGCTGACAACCGTTTCCAGCAGGATTATGAAAGATTTCTTGGTCAGGTGATAAGTGAATTCCAAAGGGGCACAATCACTGGACAAGAACTTCGCAACCAAATGATTGGGCGAATAAACAAAATCCTTCAAAACATATTGGAAATTGAAATATCAGACATTGGAAGTGTGTTGGATAATAGAGGACAACTATATTTTGACAAAGAAGATGCTAAGTTATTTCCTTATCAGAATTTATCTTCTGGAGAAAAAGAAGTAGTAAATATCATACTGGATCTTTATGTGAAATCGCGAGATTTTGATAATACGGTTTATTGTATTGATGAACCAGAATTGCATTTGAATACATCAATACAACGAAAATTGTTGATTGAAATCGAGCGATTAATTCCCGAGAATTGTCAGTTGTGGATAGCTACTCACAGTATCGGTTTCTTGCGCGCTCTGCAAGATGAGCTTAATGAAAAATGTTCGGTTTTGGATTTTTCTCAGAAGGATTATTTTCGGGGTACCCACACTATTACCCCAATGCCAAAGATAAGAACTAACTGGCAACGCATTTTCAGCACTGCACTTGATGATCTCGCAGGACTGATTGCTCCTAGGCGAATTATCTATTGTGAAGGGAGGCAGGAACCGAATCTGAATGGCGAAGAGCAGGGTCTAGATGCAATTGTATACAATGAGATCTTTAAAGATGCTTACCCAGATACATTATTTATATCGAGCGGTGGGTCAAGTGAGCTACCCAAGCATAGTGGCCTGGCTATTAAGATTTTGAATAAGGCATTTTTAGATGTTGAAATGTTATTGCTTCGCGACCGCGATGCCAACTCCGATGACGCGAGAGTTGCATTCCTCGCTCAAGTACCACATCATCGGATGCTAGGTCGACGAGAAATTGAAAACTATCTTTTCGATCTGGCCGTATTACATGAATATTGTGCTCAGAATGGGACGTCGATTGCCGATGCCAATTACACCCGTATCGTCTCGGATATTGTTAGTCAAGACCTTAAACTGGGTAGTACCCTGCGCCAACTAAAAGAATTGTGCGGATATGCTAAGAGTGTGGAAGATTTTAAAAAAGAGTTAGCATCATATGTAATTTCAGGTGGGCTAGTTTACGTTGAATTGGACAGTTGTATTTTCAATCAGGGTTCGTCATGAATATCGTTGTGTCTCAAAATACACTGGGGAGTCCGCTGGATAGTCTGCTGCCGAAGTTGATGAGGGGTGAAGTCCGCGTGAAGGAATAGGACATCGTTATGGATACAAATCAGGTTGTAGAATTGCTAGAAAAGATTGCCAAAAGCTCTGAAAACTGGGATGCAATTGCGACATCGCTTCGAGCGCAAGTTGTAGAGGATCCGAGCAATCCTCTATGGAAATTTGTCTTTGCATTTCATTACATGTATGTTGCGGACCCAAAATCAGATTACAGAGGGCGTTACGGGCCTTTTGCTCCAATTATCGAATTAAATGATGGCCGAGTGTATCCACCACCTTTATCAACAATAGATGATGAAAGTATTTCATCATGGAATGATGTTTTAGAAAAAACCACAAGCCCATTAATACGTTCCCGACTGGCTGACTTGTTATGGGTGCGAAATTGGGGAAGGAGACCAGATTTATGCGCTCAGCAAGCTATTGATTCATATCTGCAATTTGCTAAGGGCAATAAAATTGAATTTGAACACGTAAATTCTCTAATTCGGGCATTAGAGTTAGCGAAAGAGATTAATCATACAGACAAGAAAATGGCAGTTGTAGTAGAGATCCTTGGTGCCACCATTAAAGAATTGAATTCTGGCACCGACAGACCTGGTATTTCATTGACTCTGATTGAAGCGTTGATGAGTTTGCCAAAAGGCGAAATACCAAACGAAGTTGATGACTTACTGCAATCAGCGTTAAATATCTACAAAGATAATACTTGGATATTAGAGAACGTCTTTGAATTGCAGACGAGGCGCGTTGATCTTGAAAAACAGAAAGAGATAAGAAAACTTCAAATTGGCAAGTGGGTCGAAGAATCCGAAAAAGAATCTTCTCAGGGCATAGCACGTATGGCTCATCTTGAGCATGCTTTGGAGCTTGCCCGAAATTACGGATTCAGCGACATCGCCGATGAACTTCGCCTTAAGATTCAATCGATACCTGAAGAAGAATTAGGTTTGAAAACCGTTTCTGCATCAGTTAAAATTCCACAAGAAGAACTAGAAAAATTTCTGAATTCATTTCTCGGCGATCATGGATGGCAGGAATCGTTAATGAGGTTTGGGGTCTACGGTCCTCCAAGTGGAGATCATGGTAAAAATGTCGAAGCGGTTGAGTTGGAGGTTCAGAAGTTTCCTCTTCAGTTCCTAATTACAAGATCAATCCATCAAGAAAATAATGTCCCGGTACGAATAGCAAAGGACTTAGAAGAAAATAAAGCTATCGCTGTGGTGAATCATGAAACTATGGGCATCAGGGTTTTTGGCCGTTTTGCTCCTGAAATCTTACAAAGAATTACTGCGAAACACGGAACACCCTCAGTGCAAGATTTAACTGAGTTTTTTTCTACCGAACTGATCCCCAAAGATATTGCAGAAAATATTGCAATCAGTATTGATTGGTACAACAAAGGGGAGTATGACATTTGCGCACACCTTGTTGTTCCAAGGCTTGAAGCAATTATTAGGATAGTGGCAAGAGAAATTGGTTTGGTGATAATCCAAGAGCCTCAGGGGAATAGACCAGGTGGAGTTGTGCAGTTAGGTAATTTACTAACACGGATGCAAGATCGTATGGATGAGTCTTGGCGCAGATATTTCTATAATGTTCTTGCAAATCCTATTGGCGTAAACCTGCGCAACCGTATCTCTCACGGATTGTTACCTAAAGCTACTCAAGATGATGCAAGCCTGCTCATTCACGTGGCGTGTCATTTAAGGTTAATGGAAATTACCCAAAGTCAATCAGAAGAAACACTAAGGAATGGATAAATACTTCACCGAATCCACCATCGCAGAAACTGCACTAACAAGTCTACTGAATAATTTGTTGCCGCAGTTGATGAGGAGAGAGATCCGCGTGGAGGATATTTCACGAGAGGTTTCGACATGATGAAAAACTTGCGTGGCATGGGAAATCATATGAGCATTTCATTGCCTACTGACGAAAATGGCCTTACGAGTAGAGAGTGTCCAAATTCTGATTGCGGCGGAATATTTAAGATCAAGGCTGGCACTGGCTTGAAGGGCGATAACTTGCCTTGTCATTGTCCTTATTGTGGTCACAAAACCGATATGAGTGAATTCACTACGCCTGAGCAAATCGAGTACGCTAAATCTATAGCAATAAATCAAATAACGAGTGCTATTAAAAAGGATATGCAGGATTGGGGCAAGCAATTGGAGAGAAGCACAAGAAACAGTTTCATAAAAATGAGCATTGACTATAAAAGTCACCCTCATCCTATACGGTATTATCAAGAGAAACAAATTGAAACATTTGTGACTTGTGATGTTTGCACCTTGGAATATGCAATATTCGGAGTTTTTGCTTTTTGCCCTGACTGCGGAACGCACAACTCCGTTCAGATATTAACGAAAAACCTTGAGCTTGTCGAAAAAGAAGTCGCTTTTGCTAAGACTCTTGAAGATAAAGAACTGGCAGATCGATTAATAAATGACTCTCTTGAAAATGCAGTATCTTCATTCGATGGTTTTGGGCGAGCTACTTGTACAGCTTTTGCCGCCAGGTCAAATCACGAGAATCAAGCAAGGGAAATAACATTTCAAAATATCGGCAATGCTCAAACAAAAGTACAAAAACTCTTCAGCCTTGATATAACAGGCGGTATAGACACGAACGATTGGGATTTTGTAATAAAGGGCTTTCAGAAAAGACATCTATTGGCGCACAAAATGGGCGTAATTGATGATGAATATATTAAGAAGGCTAAAGATCCTAAAGCTGTTGCCGGTAGAAAGATAGTTGTCACACCAGATGAAGTTCTTCAGCTAACACAGTTAATAAGGACTATAGGAAATAATCTCTTTGATGGTCTGAAATCATGACAACGTTTATAGAATCTATCAGTGAGGATGCCGTGCCTGCGAGTTTGCGGGATAGTCTGGTGCCAAAATTGATGAGGGGTGAGGTCCGCGCGAAGAAAGGAGAGGGTGGATTATGAAACAAAAGGGTCTGCCAAAATTATTTACATACTTCTTTTATGTGCACTGGCTTATTGATTTGGCAATAGCAGTTCTGTCGTTTTTGTTTCTTGTAATAATTGTGACAGTTTCCATATCAAATCGCCAACTGGCCGATTTAGGCAGTCTTATATTTGGGCTTATTGCTATGGTTTATGGAGTTGCAAATTTTTTAGTCAAACGAAATAATGACCTTAGAGAAATCGCAGCTCTTCAGATAGAGGCGATTAATGTTTTTGAAAATTGCAGAAATGTAATCGTAGCGTATTATCCAAACGTCGACGACTTAACGCTTGCTACTGAAGAGAAGGTGTTGGCAACATATCTTGAAGACTGGAAAAAGCATAAGAGTATTAAACCGTTTGAATATCAATTAGTGGACAGTTATTTGAACCATGTCGTTTCTGCTATTTCCTTGGACGAAAGCGAGAAGCTGTTCTTAAAGTATCGAGTAGTAAGCTCGACTTTGACAAGCCACTTTCCGGCGCTAGTATCCGAAATTGAAAATGGGGATTACTTTACAAATGGGACAGTGCATAATAAATTCATCAAAAAGATTTACTTAGTTGCAAATGAGGCTGATGTCAAGGCCAGCGAGGATATTGAACTCGAAGCTGAGAAAATACAAGAAACAATTAGCTATGCACTCAAAAAATCTAATCCTGCTATGGAGAATCTCTTGAAGGAAAAGAAAAGCCGGGAGAAAATCCAATACTTGCTAACTAAATGTTACGAAAACGCATACTCTAATATTGGCAACCTTGATAAAGAATTGGGCGACGACTCTAAGCGCAATTTGACGCTGTTGTTTAAGTACGATGAGCGATTTAGTATACCGAAGCGTCAGTGGCACACTGAGATTAAAAATCAGCTATCAAAAAAGTATACTAAAGAAAAAGACTTAAATGATGCATATGAAAAAGAAGTGGCAAAACTAAAGACCATGATGACTGGACTGCACCCTGTAGACGAGACACAAAAAGAAAGCCCTCGAGTGGATTAAACGGACAGGCACCTGGTTTCATAAGGTGTCTGTCTTGTTTTTAATTGTACTCTCTCGAAATTGTAAAAGTGGACA
>Ga0209131_1000467_pt1 | contig 29209 bp, 20 predicted proteins | sample GraSoi_2013_40cm_FD_185826 | JGI IMG/M metagenome (GOLD analysis project Ga0209131, IMG submission 185826) | Grasslands soil microbial communities from the Angelo Coastal Reserve, California, USA - Sample 9_17_2013_40cm (SPAdes) (version 2) | ecosystem: Environmental > Terrestrial > Soil >...
CACCGCCATCAGCACCCCCGTCATGCCGCCGATGACGAAGGTCACCATGAAACCGATCGACCACAGCACCGGCACGGTGAAGCGCACGCGGCCGCCGTACATGGTGAAGAGCCAGTTGAAGACCTTCACCCCCGTCGGCACGGCGATGACCATGGTCATGACGCCGAAGAAGCCGTTGACGTTGGCGCTGGCGCCCATGGTGAAGAAGTGGTGCAGCCAGACGAGGAAGGAAAGGACGCAGATGGCCATCGTCGCGGCCACCATCGAGCGATAGCCGAACAGCGGCTTGCCGGAGAAGGTCGCGACGACCTCGGAGAACACGCCGAACGCCGGCAGGATCAGGATGTAGACCTCGGGATGGCCCCAGACCCAGAACAGGTTCATGTACATCATCGGGTTGCCGCCGGCATCGACCGAGAAGAAGTGGAAGCCGAGATAGCGGTCGAGCAAGAGCATCGCGAACGTCGCCGTGAGCACCGGGAACGCGGCGACGATGAGCAGGTTCGCTGCGAGGGCGGTCCAGCAGAAGACCGGCATGCGCATCAGGCTCATGCCTGGCGCCCGCAGCTTCAGGATGGTGGTGACGAAATTGATGCCCGTCATCAATGTGCCGACGCCGGAGATCTGCAGCGACCAGAGGTAGTAGTCGACACCGACGCCGGGAGAGAATTGCAGCTCGCTGAGCGGCGGATACGCCACCCAGCCGGTCTTCGCGAACTCGCCGACCACCAGCGACACGTTGGTGAGCAGCACCCCCGAGGCGGTCAGCCAGAAGCTCACCGAGTTGAGCGTCGGGAAGGCCACGTCGCGCACGCCGAGCTGCAGCGGCAGCAGGTAGTTCATCAACCCGATCACCAGCGGCATGGCGACGAAGAAGATCATGATCGTGCCGTGCGCCGAGAAGATCTGGTCGAAGTGCTCGGGCGGCAGGTAGCCCTGCGCGCCACCGGCGGCCAGCGCCTGCTGCGCGCGCATCATGATGGCGTCGCTGAAGCCGCGCAGCAGCATGACCAGCCCGAGAATGATGTACATGACACCGATGCGCTTGTGGTCGACCGACGTGAGCCACTCGTTCCAGAGGTAGGGCCAGGCGCGCTTCAGCGTTATCCAGCCGAGGACGCCGCCGACGAGCAAGCCCATGAACGCCATCGCGCCCATGATGATCGGCTGGTCGAACGGGATGGCGCTCCAGGTGAGCTTGCCGAGGAGATTCATTTTTGTGCCCCCAAAGCGACGTTGAAGAGATCCGGAACGACCGCGCGATACGTGAGAGGCGCGACCGCTGCGCTCGGCTTCGCGAGCTCGGCATAGGCCTTCGCGTCGAGCACTGGACCGGCGTTGCGGGCGGCATCTACCCAACGCGCGAAGTCTTCGGCCGGGACCGCGTTGACGGTAAAGCGCATATCGGCAAAGCCCTCGCCGCTGTACTGGGCCGAAAGCCCGCGGTACGTGCCCGGATGATCGGCCTGCAGATGAAGTTGCGTCACCATTCCAGCCATGGTGTAGATCTGGCTGCCGAGCTGCGGCACGAAGAAGCTGTTCATCACTCCTGAGGAAGTCAGCTCGAAGCGGACCGGCGTGCCGACCGGAATGGTGAGTTGATTGACGGTGGCGATGCCCTCCTCCGGATAAATGAACAGCCACTTCCAGTCGAGCGACACGACCTGGACGTGCACCGGCTTCGCCTCCGACTCGATCGGCTTGCGCGGATCGAGGTCGTGTGCGCCGACCCAGGCGACGCCACCCACGAGAATTACCGTCATCGCGGGAATCGCCCAGACGAGCAGCTCGAGGCGGCCGGAATACTCGAAGTCCGGCAAGTAGCGCGCGCGCTTGTTGGACGCCCGAAACCAGGCGGCGACGCCGAGCGTGGCGAGGATCGTCGGGATGACGATCGCGAGCATGATGCCGAGCGCGTTGAAGAGGATCTGGCGCTCGGCGGCCGCGATCGGACCCTTCGGATCGAGCACGCCTTCGGTACAGCCGGCGAGCGCGGCAACGGCGATCAGGAGGATGATGTGCTTCTTCATAGGTAGTGATCCACCAGAAGCGCCGCGAACAGCAGCGCGAGATACACGATCGAGTAGCGGAAGGTGGCGTGTGCCAGCCGGTCGCTGTAGCTCTGGTAGAGCCTGGCTGCGTACGCCAGGAAGACCCCGCCCAGCGCGACCGCGGCCGCCAGGTAGACGAGCCCGCTCATGCCCGCGCAGAACGGCAGCAGGCTGACCGCGAACAGGGCCGCGGTATACAGCAGCACGTGCCGCCGCGTGTAGCGCTCGCCGTGCGTCACCGGCAGCATCGGCACCCCGGCCTTCGCATACTCCTTGCGTCGATAGAGCGCGAGCGACCAGAAGTGCGGCGGCGTCCAGACGAAGATGATCAGGAAGAGCAGCAGCGCGTCGGCCGAAACCTCGCCCGTCACCGCGACCCAGCCGAGCACCGGTGGCATCGCGCCAGCGGCGCCGCCAAGCACGATGTTCTGGGGCGTGTGCGGCTTGAGGAACAGCGTGTACACGATGGCGTAGCCCGCGAACGTCGCGACCGCGAGCCACATGGTCAGCGGATTGACGAGCGCGTACAGCAACGCGAGGCCCGCGGCCCCGATGACGACCGCGAACGCAGCCGCTTCCGCGGAATTGAGCCGGCCCGTCGGCAGGGGCCGCGCACGCGTGCGCGCCATCAGGGCGTCGATCTTCTGCTCCAGCAGGCAATTGACGGCGGCAGCGGCGCCCGCCACCAGCGCGATGCCGATCGCGCCGAAGACCAGCGGCTGGAACGCGACCATCCCCGGCGCCGCCAGGAACATCCCGATCACTGCGGTGAAGACGATCAGCGACACCACGCGCGGCTTGGTGAGCGCGAAGAACTCCTGAAGCCGCGGCGAGGCGTCTGCCTCGATGCGCGAAATGCCGTTTGCCTGGGTCATGCCGGTCTCGCTTGCACCTCAATCACGTTGACCGACGAGATTCTGGCCATTGGCCGCGAAATCTTTTATCCCCCGCCCGGGGGACGACGCGGCTTTTCGGGGGACTGCAAGTGAACGATGGAGCGACCGTCGGCGTCAGATCGATGACGACCACGGAGTTGCAGGTCACTCCGGTCGGTGCGGTCAATCATGTGTTTCCATTAGATCGGGGAGCACCCTTCGCCGTTGGCAAGCACGCGTGGTTGGCCTATCGTTGCCAATCACCCTGTCAGGATCTTGCCCGTGGGGTCTGCCATGAAACCTGAGCTCGATGAAAACCTGAGTCGGTTGCATGCCCCGATCGTCGGCGGCGTGAAAGGGGAGGAAGCAACGCGCGCGATTCCGCCGCTTTCGGGCGCGATCGATGGACGGCGCGCGCGCATGAACAAGCTGTTTCGCGTCACTCCCTCCAGGCTGGCGATCGGTTACATCGCGCTCGGCGTGCTGGCGCTCGCCATCCTTGCCGTTCCACTCTGGTACGTGTGGAAGGTGAATCTCTCCACGCTCAAGGTCTACGTCGAGGACCGGGACGTCCAGGGACTGGTCCATGCCTTCGACAGGGAGGGAGCGCCCGGGCTCGCGGCCGCGATTGACGCCAGGGCAAGCAGCCTGTCCCCCGACGAAGTCCTGATCCTGGCCGATGGGTCGAAGCACAGGCTCGCCGGCAATCTGCCCGCCTGGCCGGCCGAGGTTCCCGATGCACCGGGAACCTATGGGCTGGGCATCAGCCTCGGCGATGGATCGTCGATGCGGGTGGTCGCCACGCACGTTGCCCTGCCGGACGGACACCACCTTCTGACCGGCCGCGAGAGCATTCGCTTCCAGTCGCTCGTGGATCTCTTCTGGTACGACATCGCCGGGGCGACGCTGCTCGTGCTGGTGCTCGGTGTCATCGCCGGATGGCTGATTCGCCGCGCACTCCTCTCGGAAGTGCAGGAGGTCAGCCGCACCGCCGCCGCCATTGCGGGCGGCGATTATTCGCGCCGGGTGCCGACGCACGGCCGCTCGGACGCGCTGGGCACGCTCGCCCGGACGGTCAACGGCATGCTCGATCAGCTCGCCAGCCAGAACGTTCGGCTAGAGAACGCTCACGACAAGCTGGAGGGGCTGGTTGCGCAACGCACGCTGGCGCTAGCCGAGTCCGAGGCGCGCTTCCGCAACCTGACCGAGATCTCGAGCGATTTCTTCTGGGAGACCGACACCGAGCACCGCTACAGCTCGATCGAGTTCGGCGAGGCCTACGTCGGGATACGCGAGCTCAGCTTCAAGCTGGGCAGGGCGCGCTGGGAGATTCCGTCCCCCTCGCCCGACGAGGCGGGCTGGGCCGCGCACCGCGCGGTGCTCGCCGCGCACCAGCGGTTCTTCGATTTTGGCTTCTCTCGCATGGAGAACGGCAAGGAGCGGTTCTACGAGATCAGCGGCGAGCCCCGCTTCGACGCCCGGGGCGGGTTCCTCGGCTATCGCGGCGTCGGGCGCGACGTCACCGAGCGCAAGTGCGCGGAGCTGGCGCTGCGGCGCAGCGAGCAATACCTCGCCGAAGCACAGAGGCTTAGTCACAGCGGTGTGGCGGCCTACAACGAGACGACGATTCTCTATGGGTCGGAGGAGGTTTACCGCATCTGGGGGTTTGATCCGGCGCAGGGTGTTCCGAGCCGCGAAGCCGTGTTCCGACAGATCCATCCGGACGACCGGGACCGCTTGCTCGCCGAGGTTCAGCGGGCGGTGGGCGAGAAAAGAGGCTACTCGACCGGGTACAGAATCGTACTACCCGATGGAACGACCAAACACCTCGAAGTAATCGGCCAACCGGTGTTCTCCGCAAGCGGGGAGCTGGTCGAGATTGTCACTACACAAATCGACGTCACGGAGCAGAACCGCGCCGCGCTCGCGCTGCGCAAGTCTGAGGAGCGCTATGCGCGCGCGATGGAGGCCTCGGGCGACGGCCACACGGACTGGAACATCGAGACCGGCGAGGTCTACGTGTCGCCGCGCTATCTCGAGATCTGCGGCCTGCCGCGCGACACGACGTTTCGCGACCGCGCCGAGTGGGTGCAGGCGTTCCCGTTCCATCCGGAGGACCGCGCGAAGTGGGAAGCGGCGGTCGCGGCGCACTTCGCCAGCCGCGGCACGCACTTTCGCGAAGAGATGCGCATCGTGGTGCGTGGCGAAACGCGCTGGCTAGACGTTACCTATGTGTGCCAGCGCGACGCGGCGGGCCGGCCGATCCGCTGGACCTCTGCGTCCTCCGACATCACCGAGCGCAAGCGAGCGGAGGAGGAGCTGCGGCGCAGCCAGCATTACCTCGCGGAGGCGCAGAAGGTCGGCCACACGGGGAGCTGGGCCTGGAGCCCGGTTTCCAACACCATCCTGTACTGGTCGGAGGAGTGCTACCGCATCCTCGGCTACGACCCGGCGCAAGGCCTGCCGTCGTTCGAATCCACCTTGGAGCGAATCCACCCCGAGGACCGGCCCGCTCTTGCCGAGACGATCGAGCGGGCGGTGCGGGAGAAGGCGGAGTTCCAGATCGAGTATCGCCTGGTGCTGCCGGACGGCACGCAGCGCAACGTCCGCATCCTTTCGCATCCGGTGCTGGATGCCTCCGGCAAGCTGGCCGAATTCGTCGGCACCGTGATGGACGTCACGGAGCAGAAACGGGCCAAGCAGGAGCGGCGCGCACACCTGTGGTTCCTCGAGAGCATGGACCGGATCAACCGCGCGATGCAGCGAAGCACCGACGTCGAGCTCATGACGAGCGGCGTGATGCAGGAAGCGCTGGAAATCTTCGCCTGCGATCGCGTCGCCCTGACCTACCCCTGTGATCCGGATGCGCCGACTTACCGCACGGTGATGGAGCACGCGATTCCGGAATACAAAGGCGCCCTAACGCTGGGCCAGGATGTGCCCGTAACGCCAGAGGGGGTCGTGTTCCTGCGGCGCGCCCTGCACCATCCCGGGGTTGTGGTCGACCCCAACCTCCCGGTGACTCGCCAGCAGTTCCGCATCGCGTCGATGCTCGCGGTCGCGGTCCGTCCCAAGGGCGACCGGCCGTACCTGCTGGTGGTGCACTGCGAGCGATCGCGCTCCTGGACTGCCGCCGAGCTGCGGCTGTTCGAGGAGACCGCCCGGCGCCTAGGGGACGCTTTGACGAGCGTGCTCGCGCACCGCAACCTGCTTGCGCGCCAGGAGGAGCTGCGGCGCAGCCGCGCGTACCTCGCCGAAGCGCAGAAAGTGAGCCACACGGGCAGCTTCGCATGGAACCCCGTGACGCGGCAGATCCTCTACTGGTCGGAGGAGTGCTTTCGGATCTACGGTCGGGACCCTGCGCAGGGCCTGCCGTCGCTCGAGCGGGTACTCGCGGACATACATCCGGAGGATGTGCCATGGATCATGGCGAAGCTGGAAGAGACGCTGCGCGAAGGTCGCGAGTGGAACACTGAATATCGACTGGTCAACTTTGCCGGCGGGCCGCGCACTGTCCGTTGCCTGGCGCATCCAATCCTGGACGGCGCCGGCCGGGTCCTCGAGTACGTCGGCACCGTCATGGACATCACGGAGCAGAAGCGGGCCGAGGAGGAGCGCCGCGAGCACCTGTGGTTCCTCGAGAGCATGGACCGGATCAACCGCGCCATGCAGCGCACGAACGACGTGGAAGGCATGATGAGCGGCGTGCTCGAGGAGACGCTGGCCATTTTCGGCTCGGATCGCGCCTGGCTGGCGTATCCCTGCGATCCCAATGCGGCCACGTCTCGCGTGGTGATGGAGCACACGCGTCCCGAATATCCCGGCGCCTTCGCGCTCGGCGAAGAGTTCCCCGTGGACATGCAGCAGGCAGAGCTCCTGCGGCGCGTGCTGGAGGGCCCAGGGGCGGCGGCGGATCTGTGCGTCCCGCCGGAAATACGCGAGCGGTTCAGCATCCAATCGATCATCGCGATTGCGGTTCGTCCCAAGGGGGACCGGCCCTACCTGTTCGGGCTGCACCAGTGTTCGCATGCGCGAGCCTGGACCGCCGCGGAGCGCCGGCTCTTCGAGGAGATCGCCCGGCGCCTGGAAGACGCGCTGACCAGCGTGCTCGCGCACCGCAATCTGCTGGCGAGCGAGGAGCGCTACGCGCACGCAATGGAGGGCTCCGACGCCGGCCATTGGGACTGGAACATCGTCACGGACGAGATGTTCCTCTCCGAGCGGGCTCGTCAGATGCTCGTGCTGCCGGACGGCCCGCTGCCGCGGACGCGCACTGCCGTCATGGCCCTCGCGCCACAGCACCCGGATGACATCGTGAGCTGGGACCAGCACATAGACGACGGCATCGCAAAGGGCAGGTACGAGCGGGAATACCGCGTCGTGCCCAAGCCGGGCGAAGTGCGCTGGATACGGGCGCGCGCCAAGGTCTACAAGGACGCGCACGGCGCGGCGCTGCGCATGACTGGATCGCTCGCCGACATCACCGAGGCGAAGCTTGCCGAGGACGCCCTGCGCGCGAGCGAGGAGCGCTACAGCCTGGCGCTGGATGCGACCGAGGAAGGGCACTTCGACGTCAATATCGACATGGACGAGGTTCTCACCTCGGCGCCCCTGAACGAGATCTACGGTTTCCCCCCCGGCACGCACTTGGTAAAGCGCAGTGAGTGCCTGAAGGGCTTCCCCTTCTACGGCAACGACGCCGAGATCTACCATGCCGAGATCCGCGCCGCCGAGGCGAAGGGCGGGCCCGAGCGCTACGAGTTCGAGTACCGCATCCTGCGGTCCTCGGGCGAGGTGCGTTGGCTAAGGACGCGCGGCAAGGTGACGCGCGACGCCGAAGGCCGCGCGCGCCGGCGCACCGGCGTGGTCGCCGACATCACGGAGCGGAAGCGAGCCGAGGACGCCCTGCGCGCGAGCGAGCAGCGCTACAGCCTGGCAATGGACGCCGCTGACGAAGGGCACTACGACCTCAACCTCGACAGCGGCGAGCTTTTCATCTCGGAACGGCTCAACGGGGTCTACGGTTTTGCGCCCGGCACGCGCTTCGCGAACCGCGGCGAATATCTGGACATGGTGCGCTTGTACCCCGAAGACGCCGACAAGTACCACGCCGACCTGGCTGCCGCCGTGGCGGACGGCGGGCCGGAGCGCTTCGAGTTCGGCTTCCGCATCGTGCGGCCCTCAGGCGAGGTGCGATGGCTGTGGACACGCGGCAAGGTGACGCGCGACGCCGAGGGCCGCGCACACCGGCGCACCGGTGTGGTCGCCGACGTCACGGACCAGAAGCGAGCCGAAGAAGAGCGGCGTGCGCACCTGTGGTTCCTCCAGAGCATGGACCGGATCAACCGCGCGATGCAGCGAAGCAACGACGTCGAGCCCATGACGAGCGGCGTGATGCAGGAAGCGCTGGAAATCTTCGCCTGCGATCGCGCGGCCCTGATCTATCCCTGCGATCCGGATGCGCCGACTTTCCGCACGGTGATGGAGCACACGAGCCCGGAATATGGCGGCGCCGTGTCGCTGGGCCTGGATCTGCCCGCATCGCCCGAGTGGGTGGAGGTCGCGCGGCGCGCCCTGCACCATCCCGAGGCTGTGGTCGACCCCGGCGTGGTGTCCGGGCGTCGCGAGCGGTACCACATCGCGTCAACGCTCGCGATCGCGGTCCGTCCCAAGGGGGACCGGCCGTACCTGTTCGCGGTGCACAGTGCGCGATCGCGCCCCTGGACTGCCGCCGAGGTGCGGCTGTTCGAGGAGATCGCCCGGCGCCTGGAAGACGCGCTGACGAGCGTGCTCGCGCACCGTAACCTGCTCGCGAGCCAGGAGGAGCTGCGCACGAGCGAGCAACGGTTCCGGACGTTCGTCGACCACGCGACCGACGCCTTCTACCTCTACGACGACGAGCTCGTCGTGCGCGACGTGAACCGCCAGGCATGCGAGACGACCGGATATACGCGCGAAGAGCTGATCGGCATGCACGTGAGCCAGCTCTCGGCGTCCGCCACGCCTGAAAAGATCGAGTCGCAGTGGCGGCGGCTGGTCGAGCACGGAACCGAGACGTACAACGGCCTGCGCCGGCGAAAGGACGGAAGTGTCTTTCCGGTCGAGATCCGTGCACGGACTTTCAACCGCGGCGGCCGCATTTTCGCTCTCGCTGTCGCGATCGACATCACCGAGCGCAAGCGGCGCGAGCAGCGGCTGCTCGCGCAATTCCGCGTTACACAGACGCTTTCTGAAGCGAGCTCGCTCGAGAAAGCGGCGCCGGGCATTCTTCGCGCGATGTGTGAGGCGCTCGAATGGGATCTCGGCGCTCTTTGGCAGGTCGATCCGGAAGGGGGCGTGTTGAGGTGCATCGCCACATGGCCCTCGGCATCCGCGGCGCCGCCCAACTTCGCCGCGGCGACCCGGGCGATCAGTTTCGGGCCGGGGATGGGGCTGCCGGGGCGGGTGTGGTCGAGCGGCGGGCCGGTGTGCATTCGCGATGTTGCCCTCGATCCGGAGCTGCCGCGCGCCAAATCCGCCGCGAAGGAAGGGCTCCACGCGGCATTCGCTTTCCCCGTCAAGCTAAAGAGTGGCATCGTCGGCGTTATCGAATTATTCAGCCGCGAGATCCGCGACGCCGATCGCGGACTCCTGCAGATGATGGCCGCTATCGGCTCCCAGGTCGCGCAGTTCATAGAGCGCACGCGGGCGAAGGACGCGCTGCGCGACGCCCAGGAAAAGCTTGCGCAGGCGTCGAAGATCGCGTCGCTCGCCGAGCTGTCCGCCACCATCGCTCATGAGGTCAATCAACCGTTGCAGGCAATCGTGGCGAACGGCCACGCGAGCCTGCGATGGCTCGACGCCACGCCGCCCAATATCGAGAAAGCGATCCGCACCGCAAAGCGCGTCGTCCGCGACGGCAACGCCGCCGCGGAAGTCGTCAGCCGCATCCGCGCGCTGTTCAAGCACGCGGCGCCGGCAAAGGTCGATCTCGACATCAACAGGCTGATCCTGCAGGTGCGCACGCTGATGGCCGACGAGATTCAGGGCAACGGGGTGTCGCTCGAGACCGAGCTGGGCGAGGACGTGCCGACGATCAGAGCCGACGCGGTGCAGATCCAGCAGGTGATCGTCAACCTGGTGCGCAACGCCATCGAGGCGATGGCCGGGGCGCGGCGCAAGCCGCTGCTGATCCGCTCGCGGCGCAGCGGGGGTCACGTGGTGGTCGATGTCAGGGATCAGGGCACGGGACTGGTGGATCCGGAGAAGATCTTCGAGCCCTTCGTCAGCACCAAGGAGACGGGCATGGGCATGGGGCTGACGATCTGCCGGTCGATCGTCGAGGCGCATGGCGGCGACATCAGAGTCGTTCATAACGAGGGGCCCGGCGTGACCTTCAGCTTCAGCCTGCCGAGCGAGGCTTCGGACGCGACATGACTGCGCCTGACCATATCGTCTACGTCGTCGACGACGATCCGCGCGTGCGCGAGGCCCTGACCGAGCTGCTGTCCTCGGCGAGCTTCAACGCCGTCGCGTTCGGCTCCGTCGCCGAATACCTGATGCAGTCCAGGCCGGAGCTGCCAGGCTGCCTGGTGCTCGACGTCCATATGCCCGACATCAACGGACTCGACTTCCAAAAGCAGCTGGCGGCAACCGACCATGTGCCGATCGTCTTCATCACGGGCCACGGCGACATTCCGACCTCGGTGCGCGCGATCAAGGCGGGCGCGCTGGACTTCCTGACCAAGCCGTTCGGCGACGAGGTCCTTCTGCAGGCCGTCGACGCGGCGATCGGGCAGGACCGCAAAGCGCTGCAGAAGCGGACCGATCTGGCGCAGATCAGGGCGCGCTACGCTTCGCTGACTCCGCGCGAGCGCGACGTCCTGCCGCTGATCGTGGCCGGCCTGCTCAACAAGCAGGCCGCGGCGGAGCTGGGCATCAGCGAGATCACGCTGCAGATTCATCGCAGCAACGCGATGCGCAAGATGGCGGCGGGCTCGGTGGCGGAGCTGGTTCGCCTTGCCGCCAGGCTCGACATTGCCATTCCGCCGCAAGGGCGCAGGGGCCTCCGGAGATGAAGCCCATGCGCCAACGTGTCGTCGCCGTGGTCGATGACGATACCCGGGTGCTCGAATCGCTCGAGGACCTGCTCGAGTCGGCCGGACATACGGTGCATTTGTTCAGGTCCGCGCAAGCGCTGCTGGAGGACGAAGCCTTCGGCAAGATCGATTGCCTCATCTCCGACATCGGCATGCCGACGATCGACGGCTTCGACCTGGAGCGGCTGGCGCGCGCTGCCCGCCCCGAGCTGCCCGTCATCCTGATCACCGGCCGCCTCGAGCTGATCAAGGGCCGGCAGACCACGGCACGAGGCGAGAACAGAACTTTCCTTCTGAAGCCTTTCAGTGAGAGCGAGCTGCTCGGCGCCATCAACAAGGCGCCGGCGCCGCGGCCGCGGACCTAACGGAAGGACGCTATGGCGTAGGCAGGAGCGCCTCGGTAGATTGCTAGTCACGAACTTGCGAGCCCACCATCGTGACTCTCTTCGAGCAGATCTCCCCCGAGTTGTCCCGCGACGAGGATCGCGCCCTCAGAAAACGCGCGAGCGAGCTGGATGGGATCCAGCATCCAGGCACGAGCCTGTCAGCGCGCGAACGCATGATCGTGCTCCTGATGAGCAACGGACTGTCCAACAAGGAAATCGCGCGCCAGTTGTGCATCGCGCCCGAGACCGTCAAGTCGCACGCGAAAAGGATCTTCTGGAAGCTGACGGTTCGTAGCCGCGCGCAGGCCGTCGGCCGGGCAGCGGCGCTCGGCCTGATCTTAATAAGCGTCGGCTAGGCGATCAGCTTCAGCCCGACCTCCCCCGGGCTCTCGCGGCGCTCCAAGGGTGTTTACAAGCCGACCGAAGCAGCGCGTTGCGGTTTTCGACTGGCCCTAGGCGCGCCGATCAGGCCAGCGAGCCGCTGCCGACATGAGCAACTAATAGGTTTCAGTAATACGTTTCTTTCGTCCGCCGCCACAGAATGGGCCGCCGTGGAGTCCGCCCGAGGAGGGGCACGGATTGGCAGCCAGCCGCTCGCACGTCTTGCAAGTGTGCTTCTTGGTCGCGCTCACGCTCGGCCAGATCGACGCGCGCGCCGCGGAAGGCGATGGCGACTCCAGGCTGACGCAGACCGAACGACTGGTCATCACCGGCTCGCGCCTTCCCCCCGCCGCGCAACAAACCTCCCAAGACGTCCGCATCTACGACCGCGAGATGATCGAAAGGAGCGGCCAGCCGACAGTTACCGAATTTCTGCAGACGCGGCCGGAGGTCTCGCTCGCTTCGCCGGAGAACGCGACGGGCGCCACCACCGTGCGCCTGCGCGGCGCGATCTTCGGATCGCCGCTGGTCCTCATCAACGGCCGGCGCACCGAGCCTGTCACCGGGGGCGCCGCCAGTTTCGGCTTCTTCGATCTCAGCACCATTCCCCTTTCGCTGGTGGAACGCATCGAGATATTGCCGACGGGCTCGTCGGCGATTTATGGCGGCGACGCGCTCGCCGGGGCGGTGAACATCGTGCTGCGCTCGGACTTCACCGGCGCGGAGGGCGGGATCGGCTACCGGTGGGCCAAGGGAACCGACGAGTCGCTCGTCTGGGCCGGCGGCGGATGGAAGTCGGACGGCTTCAGCTTCACCATCATGGCAACGGCCAGCCATCGCACTTCACTGCTGGGCAGCGAGCGCGACATCACGAACGACCCGGACCTGCGGCGTTTCGGTGGGCCGAACCTCGGCACCCCCGCGTTCGGTGTTCCGGCGACGGTCTTCTCCACCTCCGGCAACCTGCCGGGACTCAACTCGAACATGGCCGCCGTGCCGCGTCGCAGCTCGGGCGTCGGCCTGACGCCGGCGGATTTCGCCGCCACCGCCGGAACGCAGAACACGGGTTCCTTCAACCGCTGGCAGGCGATGATTCCCGAGAGCGACCGCAGCGGCATGTTCCTGAGCGGGAATCATCGCCTCACGAGCGATGTCGAGCTCTTTGCCGAGCTGCTCGTGACGAAATACAGGAACGTGGGCCTCAATACGCCGCCGTTCCTGCAGTTGACCACCGTGCCCGCGTCGAATGCATTCAACCCGTTCGGGGCCGCCGTCCGCGTGTCCGGCCTGGTCCAGGGCGGGGAGACGCTCGTCCAGTTTTCCCTCGACGAGCAGTTCGTACGTCCGCTGCTCGGGGTGCGGGGCAAGCTTGATACCTGGCAGTGGGAGATCACGGCGCTCGATGCCAGGGACTCCGGTTCACAAGTGTTGACGGGGCAGCCCAACAGCGCGGCGCTCAACGCGGCGCTCGCCTCGTCTGATCCGAACACGGCGCTGAACCCCTTCCGCGATGGACCGATGGGCAGCGCGAGCCTTCTCGGCTCGATCTACAGCGGTAACAGCGTGACCAATTTCAGCGCGGAGTCGAGAATCGTCGATGCCTTTGCGCGCGGACCGCTGCTGCAGCTTCCCGCCGGCCCGCTGAATGCCGTGGTGGGTGCAGAGCATGAGGACAGCAGCTTCAATCGCGGCTTCGACGCCGGCCGGACAGCGCGTGCCCTCTTCAGCGAGTTGCGCATCCCGCTCTACGCGGTAGAGGACGGGCGTGGCGGCAGGCGGGAGGTGCTCGCCGTGCAGGGCGCGGCGCGCTACGACCATTACAGCGATTTCGGCTCGAAGACCACCGGCCAGGCCGGATTCGAGCTTCGTCCCATCGAGCGCCTGCTGTTGCGCGGCACGTACGCGACGGCCTTCAAGCCGCCGACGCTCTTCCAGCTGGGCTCTCCCAAGACGAGTTTCCCCTCCATCGCGAACGATCCGAAAAACGGCGGCGCGACCGTCGCCATCCAGGACGTGTCGGGCGGCAATGCCAACTTGCGTCCGACGACGAGCACATCGAGCACGCTTGGCTTCGTGTGGTCTCCCGCAAAGGTCCGCGGCCTCGACCTGTCGGCGACGAGGTGGTGGTCGCGCATCGAGGGTGCGATCGCCTTCCCGCTGTCCGACCAGACTGTCGTCGACAATGAAGCCTCCTTCCCGGGCCGCGTCATCCGCGATAGCTCGGGCCAGATCGTCGCCGTCGACCGCACTTTCATCAACTTCGGCACCCTGCGCGAGGAGGGCGTGGACGTTGCTGTCAACTGGAGAATCCCGACGCGGTTTGGCATCTTCACGCCGGCGCTCGCCGGGACCTACGTCACCCTGTTCAACGGGCCGAGCACGCCCGGGGGGCCGTCCATCAATCGCCTGTCGCAGGCGACCGGCGACCGCGCTTTCGCGCCGCGCTGGAAGAGCATCGCGTCGATCAACTGGGCGCCGAATCCGGCATGGAACGCGTGGTTCGCCGGCCGCTACATCAGCAGCTACACGGATTACACGCCGCCCCACAAGATCGGCGACGTGTGGTACTTCGACGCGAGCCTCGAGGTGGCCGTCGAGCGCGCGCTCGACCTCACGAAGGGATCGCTCGGCGGCATGGTGTTCAGCCTGAGCGGCACCAACCTGACCGACAAGCTGCCGGACTGGTCGAACCTCTTTCGCGGATACGACGCTTACAACTACGATCTGGTCGGGAGAACGATCCTTGTTCGCCTCAAGTTTCAGATCTGAAGCCTTGACGAGGGTCCTCGCGGGCCTGCTGTGGGCGGGGTCGGCGCTCGCGCTCGACCCGTCGCTCGACGCGAGCCAGTACGGCCACACGGCGTGGCGGACCCGCGACGGGTTCGCCAACGGCCCCGTTCTTGCGTTTGCACAAACACCCGACGGTTACCTGTGGCTCGGAACCGAGTTCGGTCTCGTGCGCTTCGATGGCGTGCGCGCCATTCCATGGGTGCCGCCGCGGGGCGCACGACTTCCTCACGACCATGTACGCGCTCTCCTCGCGGCGCGCGACGGCGTGCTCTGGATCGGTACCCTGAGCGGCCTTGCGTCCTGGGACGGCAGAAGCCTCGCCACTCACCCGGCATTCGACGACAGGAGCATCAATGCACTCGTCGAGGACCGCGATCGCACGCTGTGGGTAGGCGCGCACACGTTGAAAGGCGGGCTGGTGTGCGCCATCCGCGGTGCCGCTACGGAGTGCGATGGGGGCGATGGAACCCTCGGCAATGCGATCACAAGTTTGTACGAGGACAGTAAGGGCGTGCTTTGGGCGGCCGGGCGCGATCGTATGTGGCGCTGGAAGCCCGGACCACGGAATTCGCTTCCCGGGATCCTGGACAGTCTGCAGGCCCTGAGCGAGAGCGCGCCAGGCACGATGGTCGTCGCGAGACCGGCCGGTCTTGCCAGGATCGCGGAGGATCGCGTGGTGCCCTATCCGCTGCCAGGAACTTCGATCAAGCTTTCACCTACGGCCCTGCTTCGCGATAGGGAAGGTGCGCTCTGGATCGGAACCCGTGACCGCGGCCTGCTCCACGTTCATCGCGGGCGAACCGACGCTTTCACACGCGCCGATGGTCTCTCAGGCGACTGGGTCGGGCGGTTGTTCGAGGATCGCGAAGGCAACATCTGGGTGACCACGCTGGACGGGCTCGATCGTTTTCGTGCGTTGGCGGCCGCGACTCACGCCAAGCCGCAGGGCGTACTGGCTCCTGCCGGTTCCGTGCTCGCAACGCGCGACGGCATCCTGGTCAGTACGCGTTTTGGCCTGCAGCTCGGGCGCGAGGGGCGCATGGTGCAGCTCGACGTCCGGGGCCTGCCAAAGCCGGGCGTGGCGTCGCTCTTCGAGGATCGCCGCGGCCGCATCTGGCTCGGATCGCAGTCGGGGGTCGGCTACATCGAGCATGGCGCGTACAGGTCGTTGGAGGACGTGCCTGGCGGGTACATCGATTCCTTTGCCGAGGACCGGGACGGCAACCTGTGGGTCGCTCACCGCGAAAGGGGTCTGCTCCGCATCGCCCCAGACGGCCAGATCGCGTGGAACGACATGGGCCAGCGGACTCGGCGCCGGCTCGCGGCTGATCCGGTGCGCGGCGGAATATGGATCGGCGATTTCCTGGGAGGCCTGACCCATTTTGTCGACGGGCGAATCGCCGCCTCGTACTCGGTCCGCGACGGGTTCGGGAAGGGGCGAATCAAACAGGTGAGCGTAGCCGGCGACGGCACGGTCTGGGCGGCGACCGACGGCGGGTTGAGCCGGATCAAGGATGGCCGCATCGCGACGCTCGACAAGCACGGCGGTCTGCCATGCGACAACGTGAACTGGATGATCGAGGACGCGGAGCATGCCTGGTGGATCCATACCGCATGCGGCCTGGCGCGCATTGCGCGCGGAGAGCTGGACAACTGGTCTGCGGCGGCGGACGCAGGCAAGGCGCCGCGGCGAATCGTGACCACTGTGCTCGACCGCCCGGATGGCGTACAGAGCGTCGCGTTTTTGGGCTCCTACGAACCGCACGCAGCACGATCCGGCGACGGAAAGCTCTGGTTCGTGAGCGATGGCGGGCTGATGGTGGTCGATCCGCGCGATCTTCGGTTGAACAAGCTCCCGCCGCCGGTGTACGTCGAGGGTATCGTCGCCGACCGGAAGCCCTATGAGGCGTCCTCGGGCGTGCGTCTGCCTCCGCAGGTGCGCGATCTCGCCATCGAGTACACGGCAACGAGCCTCGTGGCGCCCGAGAAGATGCAGTTCAAGTACAGGCTGGAGGGCCGCGACCGCGACTGGAACGACGCCGGCAATCGGCGACAGGCCTTCTATACCGATCTCGAGCCCGGCGACTATCGCTTCCGCGTGATTGCGGCGAACAACAGCGGTATGTGGAACGAGCAAGGCGCAACGCTCGAGTTCTCGGTGGCGCCGGCGTACTGGCAGACGTGGTGGTTCCGGGCGTTGTGTATTGCTGCGTTGGTAGCGTTGCTGTGGGCGCTCTATCGCTGGCGGGTGCGGCAGATCGCCCGCGAATTCAGCATGACGCTCGATGCGCGAGTGGCCGAGCGCACGCGTATCGCGCGCGAGCTGCACGACACGCTGCTGCAGGGCTTTCATGGCGTGCTGCTCAGGTTCCAGACGGTGCTCGAGCTGCTGCCGCACCGCGCGAGCGAAGCGAAGCAGACGCTCGCCAGCACGATCGAGCAGGCAGCCGCCGCGATCACCGAGGGCCGTGACGCGGTGCAGGGCTTGCGCGCCTCGACGACGGAAACGAACGACCTTGCCGAGTCGATCCAGACGTTCGCGGACGAACTCGCGGCGGAAGGGGGCGGCGAGGTGGAGCTGGGCATGGAAGTCCTGGGTGTGCCTCGGCCGCTGCATCCCATCGTGCGCGACGAGATCTTCCGCATTGCGAGCGAGGCCTTGCGCAACGCGTTCCGTCACGCCGGCGCGCGGCGCATCGAGGTGGCGCTTCGCTATGACGAGCGCCGGCTTCGCGTCGGCGTGCGCGACGACGGCCGCGGCATCGCGCCGGAGGTGCTGAGCGCCGGCGGGCGCGAAGGGCACTTCGGCCTGCACGGCATGCGCGAGCGCGCAAGGCTCATCGGCGGAAAGCTCACGGTATGGAGCGCGGCACAGGCCGGCACCGAGGTCGAGCTTGCCGTCCCGGCCGCGAACGCCTACGCGGTGGCGGCAAGGGTGGAGAGCGCGGCATGACGATTCGCGTGCTGTGTGCCGACGATCACCCGGTGGTGCGGCAGGGGATCGCCGCGCTCATCGGCTCGCAGTCCGATATGGCGGTCGTGGCCGAGGCGTCGAGCGGGCGCGAGGCAGTGCAGCAGTTCCGCGCGTTCAAGCCGGATGTGACGCTGATGGACATCCAGATGCCGGAGATGAACGGCCTCGATGCGATCACGGCGATCCGCGGCGAGTTTGCCGAGGCGCGCATCATCGTGCTCACCACGTATGCGGGCGACGTGCAGGCGCTGCGCGCGCTGAAGGCGGGCGCGCGCGCCTATCTGCTCAAGAACACGCTGCACAAGGAGCTGCTCGAGACGATCCGCGCCGTCCACGCGGGACGCAAGGCGATCTCGCCGGAGGTGACGATGGAGCTTGCCGAGCATGCGACGGACGAGCATCTGACCCCGGCCGAGCTGCGCGTGCTGCGCCTCATCGCGCAGGGCAACGCCAACAAGGAAATCGCCGCGCAGCTCTCGCTCACCGAGGAAACGGTCAAGGGCCAGGTGCGCAACATCCTCGCGAAGCTCGGCGCGAAGGACCGCACGCACGCCGCGATGATCGGCTTCAAGCGGGGCATCATCGAGTTGTAGTCCCGAAAAAGGGGCATATCCTGCCCCTTTTGAGGCTTTCGCCGGGCGTCGGGTCGTCTTTACAGTGAGTGCGTGCGGCGCCTCTACTCCAGCTTCGCCCATGGCGCTCCGGGCGCCGGGCTACTCCTGATGCGTGCGGTTTCAGGCGGCGCGTTCGCCCTTTGCGCAGCAGCGGCGCTCGGGCGCTCGCCCGCGCTCCTCCTTGCACTCCTCGACGTGGGCGCCGCAGGGATCGGGCTCCTTCTCCTCATCGGACTGTGGACGCCGGTGGCCAGCGTGCTGGCAGCGCTGATGGCGCTCTCGGCCGCCTATATGGATTCCGCGCACGCTGGCTACCACGTGCTCCTTGCGACGCTCGGTGCCGCGCTCGCCCTGCTCGGGCCAGGCGCCTTTTCGGTCGATGCGCGGCTCTTCGGCTGGAAGCGCGTGGAAATCCGGAAGAGCCGGGAAACGCCCCCCGTTTGAGCGGGGACGAAGCACGTTCCGGGGGTCGCGCGCGAGCGGACGCCGGGCCATATTGGCGGTGACTGATGTTTGAAACGAGGATCTGGAACATGGCCGCCTGGAGGCACCGGAGATGTCCTGTCGATCGAAAAGGCTCTCGAGAGCGCGGCTCGCGAGCGAGAGGCGGTTCCTGGCTCCTGATCCCCCGGATGGGGGATGGATGTGTCTCTCCACGTCGGGGGGATAGGTCGAGCGGCGCCTTCAGCACAAGCTTCAGCGAGGACATGCCAAACGCCGGGAGGCTTCATGACTGAGATGCGCAGCACGCTGGTGGTTGACGCACTGCGCCAGGCGGAGGAAGCGCTGGCGCGCGTCAACCGCGCGACGACTTTGGGAGTGCTCGGTGCCTCGATCGCCTATGAATTGAGTCAGCCGCTCTGCGCGATCGTCGCGAGCGCCGCCGCCTGCTCGCGGTGGCTCTCGGCGCAGCCGCCCAATCTCGACAGGGCACAGCGCGCGCTTGAACGAATCGCCCGCGATGGCGGGCGGGCCAGCGAGATCATCGACGGGCTGCGCGTGTTCGTGGAGCGCCAGGCGCCGCGCAGGGACCGCTTCGATCTCAACGAGGCGATCCTCGAAGTGCTCGGGCTGACGCACGACGAGGTGCGGCGCAACGAGATATCGCTCGAGACCTCGCTCGCCGAAGATCTGCCGCTTGTCGAATGCGGGCGCACCCAGTTCCAGCAGGTCATCCTCAACCTCGTCGTCAACGCCATCCAGGCGATGGGCGCGCTCGCCGAGCGTCCCCGCCGGCTCGCCGTCGGCTCGTCGAGGGAGGGTCCAAACGCGGTCCGCGTCGAGCTGAGGCACTCGGCACCCGGCAGCAAGGCAGACGACATCGGCATGGGACTGTCGATCAGCCGCGCCATCATCGAGGCTTACGGCGGACGGCTGTGGGTGGGGGCGAACGAGCCCCACCGCGCCGCCTTCTGCTTCTCGCTGCCGATCGAAGCGCCGGCGGCGTAGGAACTAGATCGTCTGGGTCGCGAGGAGCGCGAGGTCCTTCGCGCGCGCGATGGCCTGCGCGCGACGATCAACGGCGAGCTTGCCGTAGACGTTTTCCAGGTGCGTCTTCACGGTCTCCGGCGAGATGGTCAAGGTTCGTCCAATCTCCTTGTTCGACTGACCTTGGGCCACCAGCTCCAGGACCGCTCGCTCGCGCACGGTCAGGGCGCGGCCGCCGCTCGCCGTCGGAATATCCCTGGAGCGCCGCACGCGAGGACGCAAGTCGAGCGCTGCGGCGCGCGGTGGCAGCGGTGGAGTGAAGACCACATGCCACGGCGCCGATTCCCCGAGGCGCGTGAGCTTGGCGAAGCCGTCGCCGCTTTTCGAGGCAAAGAGTGACGGTGAACGATAGAAAAAGCGCCACAGGGACGAGCCCGCCGCGAGCTGCCGGTCGTCAATGTCCAAAGCGGCGCGCGCATGCCGATCGGCGCCGACAACGCGTTCGTCGTTTTCGACCGCGAGCAGGATCGGCTGCGAGCGCGTCGGCGCGATGACGGAAAGGATCCAGGCCCGGCGATGGACATGCCGGAACAGCCGCTCTTCGATGGAGCGCGCCGTCTCGACGGTCAGCGCGAAAGCGAGCGCGTGGGAGTGCTCGGAGAGCTCCGGCTCGTAAGAGCTCACGTCGACCACTGCGACGAGGTTCTGGTCCGGGTCGAACACCGGCGCGCCGCAGCAGCTGAGCGTCGCGTGCCGCGCCCGGAAGTGGTCGCTGCGATGAACCGTGACGGGCGCCTTTTCAGCGATACACGTGCCGATGCCGTTGGTGCCCTCGACGCTTTCGGCCCAGACGCCGCCCTGCCAGATGCCCCAGTGCTGGAACTGCTGGATCCTCGCAGCGTCGCCGCGCACGTCGACCACCACGCCGTCGGCAGCGGTGAAGAGCAGCGCGTATCCCACCTTGCCGACGGCGGCAAACAGCCGGTCGTTCTCGTGGGCTGCGATACCGATCAGCTCGTCCACCGGCGCGCGGCTCGCGCTCAGCTCCTGCGCGGTCAGGATCCACGGCGCCTGCTGGGTGCCCTGCGCGAGGTGGTATCGCTCCGCGCTCCGTTGCCAGGAGGCGCGCACCGGCTCAAAGTCGGGCAAGTCAGCCGGCGGCTGGCTCGCAACGGGATTCATGCTCGGCATAAGACCTGGGGTGGCTAGGTCATTGCCTCTTTAAACTGTGCGAGGGGGAAGGCTTATAAGTGTAAGCGATTCCCCTTTTCGGCGGGTGTCAGGTCAGGCGCAGCCTCAGAAGTGCCATTCAAGCTGGAACTGCGGCGCACGGACCTGCGTGCCCACCCCGGGCTGATTGCCGTACTTGTTATGCCAGTACTCGTATCCAACCCCGGCGAAAACAGTGCCCTTACGGCCAGCGACCACTTGACCTACGTCGAGCATTAGGGAGGTGCGCATAAGCGTCTCCCTCGCTGTCTCGTGGCTCGTGTAGTCCTTGCCCTTAGCGCCAACGAAGTTCACGAAACCCTGGAACTTCAGCGGCAGTGTGCCGGCGTGGAAGGGAATGCCCCAGGTCGCGTTGAGAAGATAAGTGGGATTAAACGTGACTTCCGAATGGGCATCCGGCGCCAGGCACGGGGCGATGGCGCAGTGGTTGTGCTCCCGGTAATACCAAAGGCCCACGTCGAGGAACCCGGGGACGTCGAACTTGACGGTCGGACCCACGACAAGCACCTGCTTGCGCGGCGCGAGGGTCGTGTTCTTGGTATTCAGGTCAAAGCCGGCCGTCAGCGCCATGTCCCGAATGACGCCGCCATAGGCGAGCGGCTTGGCGGTCAGCTTCCCGAATTGGAGCTGGTGGCGATAGGTGAGGTAGAACTCCACCGCGCCGCCGGAGTCGGGGCCGCTGGCGGGATCATTGCTGTCGGATTTGAAGTAGTCGATGTTCAGGTAGTTGGATCCGTAGCGGTAGGTGCTCGCGTGAGCGAATTCCACGATGCTCTTCGTGATTTCATGCGGGTTGTTCGGCTCTCGAAACCGAGTGCCGTATCGATAGCCGATGAAGGTGTCGCTCGAATCTTCCGCGGCCGCCGGGAGCGGGCATCCGAGCACCAGCGCGACGACCAGGTTTTGTCCAAAACGCACGATAAGACTCCTTTGACTCCTCATTTCACTCATTTGGCCGCGGTCCACGCGGCAGTCGATGATGAAAAGCGATAGCCCGCCACAGCGTTCAACGAGAGCAGCACCACGGCAAGCGCGAGCGCGGCGCTCACGCTGACGCGGAAGATGAGGACAGCGCCGACAAACGCTCCCACGAACATCGCGGCGATGGCGAGCAGGCGGCGGCCGGTATTCGGATGCGTGCCGCCCGCGGGATGCGAATCGGCGGCGAGTCCCGTGACCGTCAACGTCAGCACCGTGGTCGTCAGGTCCGGCACGCCCAGGCGGCGCGCGGTGGCGGTCTGCAGCCCCATTGCGAACGCAAGAAGCAGGACGAGGGCGTGGGCGGCGATACCGTCGCGCACGCCGAACAGCGCAAGCGACACGAGGAACGCGCCGCCGACAGCGACCGCTTGAACGCAGGATGAAACCGCCAGCAGCCGGCCACGATGCCCACTCGTGTTCCAACCGAGCCGGCCGACAGCCAGGGCGCCCAATGCAAACGCGGCGAGTGCGACCAGCGATAGCGCGGCCGAAATGTCCGCGGCGCCGCCCGCGACGAATCCCAGGAAAATGACGTTGCCGGTCATGTTGGCGACGAACACGTGGCCGAGGCCGAGATAACTCACCGCGTCCACCAGTCCGGTGACCGCGGTGAGCACGATGAGGAGCCGGGGCAGCGGGCCGTCAGCCGTGGCCATCGCGTTCACGCAAGTCGAGCCAGGCGACAAGTAGAAAGCCGCCGACCAGGCCCAGATGCTCGAAGAACGAGTTCTCGACCATGAAGCGCTGAGGTAACGGCATCTCCCAGAATCGATTTGCAACGAAGGTGGCGATCAGCGTGAAGCCGGCAAGCCACAGGGCGCCGAGCCAGCGGTAAACGCCGGTCAGGATGAGCGCGGAGCCGGCGAGCTCGGTGACGATCGTCGCGCAGGCAGCCGCGGTCGCGAAGGGCATTCCGAAGTGTTGCGCCTCGGCTATTGCCGCGTTGAAGTCGAGGAGCTTGTCGAGGCCGCCCTGAATGTAGGCCGCACAGAGCCCGAGCAGCGCGATGAAGCGGACCGGTGGCGTCGCGATAAACCACGCAGCCGCTCGGGCCAGGCGATCGGGCAAGGTCATCTGCGGCATTGCATTTCTCCAAGATCGGGACAGACCGAATGTTGCGCAGTCGCGCGAGAGACTTTTATCCCCCGACTGGGGGCGACACGGCGTGTACCCCCAACCGGGGGAGTTTCGAGCGGCGCCTTCAAACCCAAACTTCGCGACCGTTGCGCCAATTTTGAGCGCCTCAACTTGGAGATCACCCGTGACCAGTCCGAAGCTCGAAGTCCTCACCCCGTTGAACTCGCAAATCATCTTCATCGATCACCAGCCGCAGATGGCGTTCGGCGTCCAGTCGATCGACCGCCAGACGCTGAAGAACAACGTCGTCGGTCTCGCCAAGGGAGCGAAGCTGTTCAAGATCCCGACCACCATCACCACGGTCGAGACGCAGAGCTTCTCCGGCTACACCTATCCCGAGCTGCTCGACGTGTTCCCGGACAAGCCGGTGCTCGAGCGCACGTCGATGAACTCGTGGGACGACAGGAAAGTGCGCGATGCACTCAAGGCAAACAACCGCTACAAGGTCATCGTCGCAGGCCTGTGGACCGAGGTCTGCAATAACAGCTTTTCGCTGTCGGCCATGCTCGAAGGCGACTACGAGATCTACATGGTGTCGGATGCCTCCGGCGGCACTTCGAAGGAGGCGCACGACTACTCCATGCAGCGCATGATCCAGGCCGGCGTCGTGCCGGTGACCTGGCAGCAGGTGCTGCTCGAATGGCAGCGGGACTGGGCGCGCAAGGAGACGTACGACGGCGTGATGGCCATCGTGCGCGAGCACTCCGGCGCGTACGGCATGGGCGTCGACTACGCCTACACCATGGTGCACAACGCGAAGCAGCGCACCTCGAAGCTCCACGAGGCACTGGCGCCGGTGCACGCCTAAGACGGCGCACGGGATAGCCTATATGCGCGTCTACTTTCTATCGCTCGGCGCCGGCCTCCTGGTCGGCATCATCTACAGCGTCCTCAATGTGCGCTCGCCGGCGCCGCCCGTGGTGGCGCTGGTTGGGCTGCTCGGCATCCTCGTAGGCGAGCAGGTCATCCCGGTGGCGAAGCGCATGGTGGAGGGCTCGCACCTCGCCGCCGCGTGGCGCCAGGCGCAGTGCACGCAGCACATCTTCGGCCTCCTGCCCGGACGTCCCGGACCGCAAGTGCAACCGAAGACCGAACCCAAGGCGGAGCAGCGCACATGAGCAAACCAGGGGCGAGCGCAGATCTGATCCTGCATTGCGGCGTGTTCACGACGCTCTCGCGGTCCCAGCCGACCGCGAGCGCGGTCGCCATCCGCGAGGGCCGCTTCCTCGCCGTCGGCGCCGACCGGGAGGTATTGGCGCTTGCGGGTCCGAAGACCAAGGTCGTCGACCTCAAGGGCCGGCGCGTGCTGCCCGGGCTGATCGACAGCCATCTGCACATCATCCGCGGCGGGCTCAACTTCAACCTGGAGCTGCGCTGGGACGGCGTGCGCAGCCTCGCCGACGCCATGAGCATGCTGAAGCGGCAGGTCGCGGTCACGCCGCCGCCGCAATGGGTGCGCGTGGTCGGCGGCTTCACCGAGCATCAGTTCGCCGAGAAGCGGCTGCCGACCATCGCCGAGCTCAACGCCGCCGCCCCCGAGACGCCGGTCTTCCTGCTGCACCTCTACGACCGCGCGATCCTCAATGCCGCCGCGTTGCGCGCCGTGGGCTATACCAAGGACACGCCAAACCCGCCCGGCGGCGAGATCGTGCGCGGCCCGGATGGCACGCCGACCGGCCTGCTGCTGGCGAAGCCCAATGCGGGCATCCTCTACGCGACGCTGGCCAAGGGCCCGAAGCTGCCGTTCGAGTATCAGGTCAACTCGACGCGGCATTTCATGCGCGAGCTCAACCGGCTCGGTGTCACCGGCGCGATCGACGCCGGCGGCGGCTCCCAGAACTATCCCGAGGACTACGCGGTGATCGAGAAGCTGGCCGCGGCCGGTGAGCTCACCATCCGCCTCGCCTACAACCTCTTTACCCAGAAACCGAACAGCGAGAAGGACGACTTCCTGCGCTGGGCGAAGTCGTCGAAGTACCAGCAGGGCGACGACTATTTCCGCCACAACGGCGCGGGCGAGATGCTGGTGTTCTCGGCCGCCGACTTCGAGGATTTCCGTCAGCCACGCCCCGAGCTCGCGCCGCAAATGGAGGCCGAGCTCGAGGGCGTAGTGCGCATCCTGGTGCAGAACCGATGGCCGTGGCGGCTGCACGCCACCTACGACGAGACGATCAGCCGGGCGCTCGACGTGTACGAGCGCGTGAACCGCGACATGCCGCTAGCGGGCCTGCACTGGTTCTTCGACCACGCCGAGACCATCTCCGAGCGGTCCATGGACCGCATCGCGGCGCTGGGCGGCGGCATCGCCTTGCAGCACCGCATGGCCTACCAGGGCGAATACTTCGTCGAGCGCTACGGCGCGCGCGCGGCGGAAGCCACGCCGCCGATCGCGCGCATGCTGGAGAAGGGCCTCAAGGTCGCCGCCGGCACCGATGCCACGCGTGTCGCGTCCCACAATCCGTGGGTGTCGCTCGCGTGGCTGGTCACCGGTCGCACGGTGGGCGGCCTGCGCATCTACCCGCAGCGCAACTGCCTCGACCGCGAGACCGCGCTGCGCCTATGGACCGAGAACGCGACCTGGTTCTCCAACGAAGAGGGCAGGAAGGGACGCATCGAGGCCGGCCAGCTCGCCGACCTCATCGTCCCGGACCGCGACTACTTCGCGTGCCCCGAGCAGGACATTGCCGACACCGTCGCCGAGCTGACGATCGTCGGCGGGCGCATCGTCTATGCCGCGGGCAGCTTCGCGAGCCTCGACACGCCGCCGCCGCCGGCAATGCCGGATTGGTCGCCAGTGCGCCGCTTTGGCGCGCACGCCATCCGGGCCGAGCACGGCCAAGCCATCGCCTGCCGCGTTCACGGCCACGACCACGGCCGCGCCTGGGCCGGAGCCGCGCCTGCCGACGACCTCGAGAGCTTCTGGGGCGCGCTCGGCTGCTCGTGCTGGGCATTCTGAATTCCAGTAGCCGAGGAAGCGACAAGCCAGTCGAATACTTGGTAAAGGAGAAAAAATCATGCAGACAAATATTCTGAATAATCCGCAGGGCGATTACGAAAGTGCGACCGATTCTCGCAATGCCGGTGTGGTGGCGTGGGCGGCACTGGCCGGCAGGATAGGACTCGCGCTTATTTTCCTATGGTCCGGCTACGGAAAGATCATGCACGTACAGGAGAGTGTGGGATACATGAATGCCTACCACCTGCCCTTGGCCTCTGTGCTCATTTGGCCCGCGGCGATCGTGGAGCTCGCTGGCGCGGCGATGCTGGTTACCGGATGGAAGGCGAGAGGGGCAGCTCTACTGTTGGCAGCCTATAGCGTCCTCGCAGCTTTTATCTTCCATAATTTTTGGGCAGTCCCTGCCGATCAGGCGTTGAATCAGACCATTCATTTCATGAAAAACATCGCAATCATGGGCGGGCTTCTGCAAATTTGTGCGTTTGGTCCAGGTCGATACGCATATAGGTAGTTGCACCACACAGGTAGACGATGCGATGACCGACAAGATCAAGTGCCCGTTCAATCACGCCGGCGGCGGCACCACGAACAAGGAGTGGTGGCCGAACCAGCTGCGCCTGGATCTGCTGAACCAGCATTCCACCAAATCCAATCCGCTGGACAAGGACTTCGACTACGCCAAGGCCTTCAAGAAGCTCGACTACGTCGGGCTGATGAAGGATCTGCTGAAGCTGATGACCGATTCGCAGGACTGGTGGCCGGCGGACTTCGGCCACTACGGCCCGCAGTTCATCCGTATGGCCTGGCACGCCGCGGGCACCTATCGCACGGCTGACGGCCGCGGCGGCGGCGGCCGCGGGCAACAGCGCTTCGCGCCCCTCAATAGCTGGCCCGACAACGTCAACATCGACAAGTCGCGCCGCCTGCTATGGCCGATCAAGCAGAAGTACGGCCAGGCGATCTCCTGGGCCGACCTGCTGATCCTCGCCGGCAACGTCGCGCTCGAGTCGATGGGGTTCCGCACCTTCGGCTTCGCCGGCGGCCGCGAGGACGTCTGGGAGCCGGACAACGACGTCAACTGGGGCAGCGAGACCAAGTGGCTCGCCACCGACAAGCGCTTCACGGGCGACCGCGATTTGGATCAGCCGCTGGCCGCGACGCACATGGGCCTGATCTACGTGAACCCCGAGGGTCCGGACGCGAGCGGCGACTACCTCGCCGCCGCCAAGGACATCCGCGCCACCTTCGGCCGCATGGCGATGAACGACGAGGAAACTGTCGCGTTGATCGCGGGCGGTCACAGCTTCGGCAAGACGCACGGCGCCGCCCCGGAGTCGCACAAGGGTCCTGAGCCCGAGGGCGCGCCGATCGAGGCGCAGGGCCTCGGCTGGGCCAGCAACTTCGGCAGCGGACACGGCAAGGACACCGTCTCCAGCGGCCTGGAAGTGACCTGGACCTCCACTCCGGCGCGCTGGAGCAACGACTTCTTCGAGCACCTGTTCAAGTACGAGTGGGAACCGACCCGGTCGCCCGCCGGTGCCAGGCAGTGGGTTGCCAGGAACGCGCCGGAGATCATTCCCGACGCGCACATCCCGGGCAAGAAGCACAAGCCGACGATGCTCACCACGGACCTTACGCTGCGCTTCGATCCCGCGTTCGAGAAGATCTCGCGCAAGTTCCTCGACAACCCGCAGGCGTTCGCCGACGCCTTCGCGCGCGCCTGGTACAAGCTCACGCACCGTGACATGGGCCCGCGCGCCCGCTACCTCGGACCCGAGGTACCGAAGGAAGAGCTGATCTGGCAGGACCCTATCCCGAAGGTCGACTACAAGCTGATCGACGAAAAGGACGTCGCGGCCCTGAAGGCGAAGATCCTGGCCTCGAAGCTCAGCGTCTCGCAGCTGGTATCGACCGCCTGGGCTTCAGCTTCCACCTTCCGCGGCGGCGACAAGCGCGGCGGCGCCAACGGCGCGCGCATCCGGCTCGCGCCCCAGAAGGACTGGGAAGTGAACCAGCCCGCGCAACTGGCGAAAGTGCTGAAGACGCTCGAAGGCATCCAGGCCGCATTCAACGAGAAGGCCGCCGGCGGCAAGAAGGTTTCGCTTGCCGACCTCATCGTGCTGGCCGGTGCCGCCGGCGTCGAGAAGGCTGCGAAGAACGGGGGCGTCGCCGTGAAGGTGCCGTTCACCCCGGGCCGCAACGATGCCACCCAGGAGCAGACCGACGTCGAGTCCTTCGGCAATTTGGAGCCCGTCGCCGATGGCTTCCGAAACTATGTGAAGGGCAAGCCGTCCATCCCGGCCGAGTACCTGCTGGTCGACAAGGCGCAGCTGCTAACGCTGACCGCGGCCGAGATTACCGTTCTCGTCGGCGGCCTGCGCGTGCTGGGCGCCAACGCCGGCGGCAGCAAGCGCGGCGTCTTCACCGGCAAGCCCGAGACGCTCAGCAATGACTTCTTCGTGAACCTGCTGGACATGGGCACGCAGTGGAAGGCGGCTGGTGACGTGTTCGAAGGCCGCGATCGCAAGACCGGCGCGCTGAAGTGGACGGGCACGCGAGTCGACCTGGTGTTCGGCTCGCACTCGGTACTGCGCGCGCTGGCCGAGGTCTACGGCAGCGCGGACGCGAAGAAGAAGTTCGTCACGGACTTCGTGGCGGCGTGGAACAAGGTGATGAACCTGGATCGATTCGACCTGTGATCGAGCTGGTAATAGAGGAACGCCGGCGCAGCATCGGTCCCTTCGAAGTGGGGCGCGTCCTGCCCTTCGCAAAGCGGCGCATGGTCGGTCCGTTCATCTTCCTGGATCACATGGGGCCGATGGAATTGCCAAAGGGAGTCAGCCGGGATACCGACGTGCGGCCGCATCCGCACATCGGCCTGTCCACGGTTACGTATCTCTTTGCCGGCGAGATCACGCACCGGGATTCCATCGGCGTCGAGCAGGCAATCCGGCCCGGGGAGATGAACTGGATGATCGCCGGCCGTGGCGTTACGCACTCCGAACGCTTCGAGCGCGCACGCCGCGAGGGCGGGCCGTGCCACGGCATCCAGGCCTGGGTGGCGCTGCCGGAGAGCGACGAGGAGGCGGAGCCGGCTTTCGCGCACCACGAGGGCGCTGATCTGCCGGTTCATCGCGACGGCGGTGTCTGGCTGCGCCTGCTCGCCGGCGACGCTTTCGGCCTGCGTGCAGCGGTCAGGACGCACTCGCCCCTCTTCTACGCGCACGTCGCACTCGAACGCGACGCGCGCATCGCGCTCCCTCATGAGCACGCCGAACGTGCGGCGTACGTCATCTCTGGCGCCGTCGAGGCGGGCCACCAGAGGCTC
>Ga0209131_1000468_pt1 | contig 29207 bp, 28 predicted proteins | sample GraSoi_2013_40cm_FD_185826 | JGI IMG/M metagenome (GOLD analysis project Ga0209131, IMG submission 185826) | Grasslands soil microbial communities from the Angelo Coastal Reserve, California, USA - Sample 9_17_2013_40cm (SPAdes) (version 2) | ecosystem: Environmental > Terrestrial > Soil >...
CAAGGTCATATTCAAGATTGCTGTACTGCGTGGCGCTGCGGCGGAATTCGTCCACGACTGTTTCCGGCAGCGGCGCCCGGCCCAGGTTCGTGTGCAGAATCACTCCGGTAGCGTTGATGACCGGCTGCAGCGAGCGCGAAAGAATTCGTTCGACTTCGGTGCTGATGAGCTCTTCAACGGAGGTGGCGCTGAGGCCCAGCGCCGTCCAATTCGAATCGCCCACGATGCGTGCGCGCACATCCGAGAGAACAGCGCGAGCAATTTCAACGACCAAGTTGCGGTCCACGCGTTTCGAAAGCGCCGCCAGCCGCGGCTGGGCGACCAATTCGTCCACAGAAGGAATCTGCCGCAGCAGTTCCGCCTGTTCCGCAGAAACCGTTTTCCTCCCGTGCGCTTCCATTCGAATATTTCAGCACAGTGCAGCGCGGCGGGCAATGCCGATGCCTGTCCCCCCGGCGGGACGGTGAACAGACCGGGTGTGGTGCGCGATGCGCATCGCGGCGCACGCATCCGGTTGACGGTTTTGCTCCGTACACCTAGCATGGAGACTCGAGGGATTCCTCCACGCATGGCGACCATCGACGAAGAGCTGGGCCAGCTCGAACGAGACATCCGTCAGCTCAAGATCGAATACGACCAGTATTTCGGCGGCGGCAGGAAGCGTCCGCCCACGGAAATCGAGTGGCGCATCGATCAGTTGGTGAAGCGCTATGCGGAACGCGGGGGCGAGCTCAAGTTCCACCAGCGATTCCGGTTCAACAATCTCTCGCAGACCTACGCAAAATATAAAGATATTTTCCGGAAAAAGGTCGCACTAAAAGAAGAAGGAAAAATTCAGCGGCACTTCGGCGCGGCGGCGAAGGAGATCGAAGCGGCTCGTGCGAAAAAAGAAGCCGAAGACCATGCAGCCGCGGCTAGGGCCAGTGAGTCCAAGGCATTTCGCATCACGTGTTCCGAGCCGGAGCGTGAAACGGAGAAGGTCGAGCAGTTGTACCAGGCGTTCCTGCAGGCCAAGCAGACCGCCGGAGAAGAGACGAGAAAGCTGTCGCGCTCCAGCTTCAACGAATTTGTGTTGAAAAAAACGAAAGAACTGCGAAAACAGAAGAATTGCCGCGACGTCGAATACGTCGTGGAAGTAGTCGAAGGCCAGGTCAAACTGAAAGCCCTGGTGAAGTCCTGAAGAGTCGATAGTTCACGGTTGACGGTAGACATTCCAGAAAAATCCATCCCTAGAGTTATCCACAAGTCTTTCACGTTCAAGACGTAACGCAGAGCGGATTGCGCTTTCCGAATAAGCGCGGCGCGCTTAAACTGTTGTGCTTTTCCCATTGTGGAGGAATCCATGGCGGTGCAGCGCGCGCTCATCAGCGTGTTTGACAAAACCGGAATTGTGGAATTTGCGAAGCGGCTGGCCAAGCTGAAGATCGAGATTCTTTCGACGGGCGGAACCGCCAAGCTTCTGCGAGAAGCGGGAATCCCGGTGCGCGACGTTTCCGATTTCACGGGCTGGCCCGAAATGCTGGGCGGACGTGTGAAGACGCTGCACCCGAAAGTGCACGGTGGGCTGCTCTTCCGCCGCGGCCACGCGGAAGATCAGAAGCAGGCGGCGGAACATGGAATCGCGCCGATTGATCTGGTGGTGGTGAATCTGTATCCGTTTGAGGCGACCGCGGCGAAAGCGGGACTGACGGCCGGAGAGCTGGTCGAGAACATCGATATCGGCGGGCCGACGATGCTGCGCTCGGCAGCGAAGAATTTCGAGAGCGTGACCGTGGTGACAGACCCTGCGGATTTCGAGCGCGTGGCGAGGGAAATCGAGAGCGCGGGCGATACGACGTTGGCGATGCGCCTGGAGCTGGCGCGAAAGGTTTTCGCGACGACTTCGCGATACGACGGCATGATCACGACGGAATTGGAACGGCTGTCGGCCGGCTCCGGACACGTTTCTTTGGAAGCGAAACCGGTGTTGCCGGAGCGGGTGCATCTTGCCTTGCGGCGGCAGCAGGAATTGCGGTACGGAGAAAATCCGCATCAAGCCGCGGCACTGTACGTGCCGGCGGGCCGCGCACCGGAGGGTCTGGCTGCGGCCAGGCAGCTCCAAGGCAAGGAACTTTCGTACAACAATCTAGTTGATCTCGAAGCAGCGCGGAGCCTGGCAGCGGAATTCAAGAACCCGGCGGCGGTGATCATCAAGCACAACAATCCCTGCGGAACAGCGGAACAAGGGACTTTGCTGGAAGCGTACTTGAAAGCGCTGGCGTGCGACCCGGTCTCGGCGTTCGGCGGCGTGCTGGCGTTCAACCGCGCAGTGGATGCGGCGACGGCGGAAGAGGTCGCGAAACTTTTTGCGGAATGCATCGCAGCGCCCGGTTTTGCGGACCGCGCAAAGGAAATTTTCGCGGCCAAGAAAAACCTGCGGCTGTTGGAGCTGCCCGCGGGTGGCCTGGAGCCGGAACGCGAATTGCAGCTCAAGCGCATTCTCGGGGGAATGCTGGTGCAGCAGCCGGATCTCGGCGAAATCAGGGATGGTGAGCTGCGCACAGTAACGAAGCGAGCGCCAACGACGGAAGAGATGCACACGATGCGTTTCGCGTGGAAAGTGGCGAAGCACGTGAAGTCGAATGCGATCGTTTTCGCAAAAGATGGCGCGACGCTGGGCGTCGGCGCAGGACAGATGAGCCGCGTCGATTCGGTGAAAATCGCGGTGATGAAGGCGCAATCTTCACTGGCCGGTACCGTGGTCGCATCCGACGCATTTTTCCCGTTTCCTGACGGCGTCGAAGAAGCAGCGAAAGCGGGAGCCACGGCGGTGATCCAGCCTGGCGGATCGGTGCGCGATCCCGACGTCATCGCCGCGGCGGACCGTCTGGGCCTAGCCATGGTTTTCACTGGTATGCGCCACTTCCTGCATTGAGAAATAAGGAGATGGTCAATGGGTAGGGCTCACTTGTCGGCCTACCGGCCTTCTCCCAATAGTTCCTGCGGAGCCACAATCTTCGGCTAGAAACCGCGCACCCTTTGTACCCGGGACAAGACTTGCAATCGTATCTCCTCCCAAGTTCCTTTTAGCCGCTGCGTGCGCAGCAGTTTAAGAGCCCCCGCGACATCCGACAGCATCGTTCCCGCCCCGACACGGGACGCAGCGGCTGCTCCGGCGGCGTTGGCAGTAAGGGCTGCCTCGAGTGTAGACCACCCGCGCATGCGAGCCTGCAGAAACGCCGCGGTGAACGCGTCACCTGCGCCCGTTGAATCCACCGCTCGGACAGCGAACGAAGGAACCTCGCGGAGAATTCCTCCATCCGAGATCAGGCAGCCGAGTTTTCCTATTTTCATGACGATTTCTCTTGTGCCCGCCCGTTCGAACTGCAGAAAAGACTCGTGCGGGTTGCTTCTCCCCGTGAGGATGGCGGCTTCATCGCTGCTTACAAAGAGAAGATCCACCTGCGGGAGCAGTCGGAGGATTTTCTTGGGAATTCGCTTGCTCGGCTCCATCCCCACATCGAGAGAAACCCGTTTGCCGCGCGAATGAAACTGGCGCAGGATCTGCCTCGCGATTTTTTCAGGTCCCGGATTGAGAAAGCTGTAACCCACAAGATGCGCGGCAGCTGATGAAAGAAGCGAACCGGCGGGAACGTGTGGAGGACGCATAAACTGATTGGCGCCGCGGCTGCCGAAAAACGTGCGTTGGCCGTCGCGTGTGACGTTGATGTAGAGAATACCTGTTAGGGAGCGAGGGCTGCGCTCCACACCGCGAATGTCCACGCCAGTTTTTCGGAGTGTATCGAGCAGAAGGTCGCCAAAACGGTCCTGGCCCACGCACCCGAGCAAACGAACGTTGATCCCCCAGGGAGCGATGGCCAGGGCGCAGTTGGCCCCAACGCCACCGCAGTGCAGTTCCAGCTGCGGGCAAAGACATTCGCCGCCGGGGGCCGGCCACGCGTCCACGCGGCCAATCATATCCATATTGAGATCACCAAAGACGAGAAGGTTTGGGGCGGAATCTTTTTTGCGGCCCATGGCGGCGGCATCTTATCATCTCTTAATGCGGTGCCTGCGCACGGTGGCCTGAGCGTTGCGTTGGTGGCGTCATCGGCTTCGCGCTTGGCGCTTTCTTGTGATAAGACGGCAAGTGCCTGCCTGGAGGAACCGATTGGAGAAATCTCTCACCGTTCGTGAGGACGTAGCCTCTGCGATTGCCGCAGGGCAGCCGGTCGTAGCACTGGAGTCCACCGTGATTGCGCACGGATTGCCGCGGCCGCTGAATCTGCAAACCGCTCGCGCGATGGAAGCTGCGGTGCGGGAGGCGGGAGCGACACCGGCCACGGTCGGTGTCTTGAATGGGCAACTTGTTGTTGGGCTCTCCCCGGAACAGATCGCATTTCTTTCGGAGGCGGAAAGCGTAGCAAAAGTAAGCCGCGCAGATTTGGCTGCGGTCCTTGCGTTTGGCGGGCCGGGTGCAACGACGGTTGCGGGAACGATGATCGCCGCGGAGACGGTGGGAATACACGTCTTCGCTACGGGTGGAATTGGCGGCGTGCATCGCGGTGGCGAAAATTCTATGGATATTTCCGCAGACCTGACGGAACTCGCGCGCACCCCCGTGGCCGTGGTTTGTGCGGGCGCGAAGGCGATCCTTGATCTGCCGCGAACGCTGGAAGTGCTTGAGACTTTCGGCGTGCCGGTGGTGGGTTACGCGACAAAAGAGTTTCCAGCGTTTTATTCAAGAGAGAGCGGCCTGCAGCTTGTTCATCGCGTGGAGACACCGGATGAAGCTGCAAAGGTAATGAGGGCTCAGTGGGGATGGGGAAAGCGCGGCACCAGCGAGGGAACGAAAACGGGCATCCTGTTTGCCAATCCCGCGCCCAGGGAAAGTGCGCTTCCACACGGCGAAATCGAAGCATTCATCGCCGCGGCGCTGCGAGCTGCCGAGACGGCCGGAGTACGCGGAAAGGACGTCACGCCGTTCTTGCTGCAAGAAGTGGCAAGATTGAGCGGCGGAAAAACGTTGAAGGCGAACATCGCGCTTCTTGTCGCGAACGCAACTTTGGCGGGGCAAATTGCCGTTTCGTACAGTACCCGCGGTTAGAAAGGCAGGCGCTCGCCGGAGGTCTTCTTTTTATCCCACCTTTTGATGGCCGTCCTGCATCCTAGAAAAGGGGGCGCCCAAGCTCTGGAAACGTCTTGTATTTGGCTTTTGACCGCGTTTCGGCCGCATGGGATAATTTGAGTTTCTGGGGCTACGATGAACCTTCGACAGATTGCTCTTGCCGTAATGTTGACGGGCGTCTCCGGTGCGGCTGCCACGGCGCAGACGGCACAGGAGCCCCTTGCCGACCCGAAAACCGCTCCTTCCGGAAAAGACTCCGCGCGCGCCGAGGCCTACTACAACTTCACGATGGGCCACATCTACGAACAGCAGTACGAAGCGACCAGCAGCGCGGAGTACGCCACCAAGGCGATCGAGGCCTACAAGAAAGCGTATGCTCTCGATCCCAAATCGCAGGTCATCGGCGAACGGCTGGCGGAGATGTATTGGAAGGCGCAGCGGATTCACGATGCGGTAACCGAAGCCCAGGGAATCCTGAAACGCGACCCGGATAACGTGCAATCGCGGCGGCTTCTGGGGCGGATCTATTTGCGGAGCCTGGGGGATGTCAGCGCGGGCAACGGCCAGCCGGAAACGGTGAACCGCGCCATCGAGCAGTACCGCGAGATTAACCGGCTCGATCCTTCGGATACGGAATCGGCGTTGTGGCTGGCGCGCCTTTACCGGCTGAAGAACGAACACGACAAGGCGGAACAGGTTCTGAGGGGCATCCTGAAGACTGATCCGGAAAACGAACCGGCGGTCGAGCAATTGACGCAATTGTTGATGGACCAGGGCAAATCGCCTGAGGCGGTCACGCTGCTGGAAGGAACCACCGCACATTCTCCATCGCCGGTGCTGCTGGATCTTATGGGCGATGCCTACACGCAAGCGCATGAACTGGCGAAGGCGGAAGAGGCTTACCGCAAGGCCGTTGAACTCGATCCTTCGGAGCTGAGCCACCAGCGCGGGCTGGGTCAGACCTTGCTGGCCGAAGAAAAATATTCCGAAGCGTTGAAGGTGTACCAGAAGCTTTCGGACGTGATGCCGGACGATTCGGACGTGTATTTGCGAATCGCGCAGATTTACCGCGAGCTGCACCAGCTCGATAAGGCGGAAGAGAATCTCGTGAAAGCGCGGCAGTACGCACCCGGAAGCCTGGAAGTCATGTACAACGAGGCCATGCTGTACCAGGCGCAGGGCCGCTACGAGGATGCCGTCCGCGTTTTGTCGGACGCGGTGACGGGCATCAAGGGGCAGTCGACCGCAGTGCCGTCGCGGCGGCGGTCGCTGGCCATTCTGTATCAACAACTCGGGCAGCTTTATCGCGATATGCAGAATTATCAAGCGTCGATTTATACCTTCGAGGAATTGGGGCATCTGGGCGAGGAAGAGGATCGCCGGGCGCGGATGATGATCATGGAGACGTACCGCGCCGCAAAGGATTTGCCCAAAGCCCTGCAGGCGGGCAAGGAAGCGCTGGCGAAATACCCGGCCGATCCCGCGATTCGCACAAGCCACGCGTTGTTGCTTGGCGAGAACGGACAGACGGACGACGCGGTCAAGATTCTGAGGGCGCAGCTCCACGGCGACGCGGGAGATCGCGAGACGTATCTGAACATCGCCCAAGTGTACGAGCGCGGCCGGCGTTACAAGGAATCCGAAGAAGCGGCTCACGCCGCGGAAGTGCTGCCGGGGCAGGCGCGTGAAAACGAAATGGTGTGGTTCCTGCTCGGAGCCGTCTACGAGCGGCAGAAGTTTTTCGACAAGGCCGAGGAGCAGTTTAAGAAAGTGCTAGCCGTGAACCCGAAAAACGCTCCGGTGCTGAATTATTACGGGTACATGCTGGGCGACCTGGGGATACGGCTTGACGAAGCGGAAAATCTGGTCCAACAGGCGCTCAAGGAAGACCCTTTCAACGGGGCGTACCTCGACAGTCTCGGCTGGATTTATTTCAAAGAGAACAAGTTTGACGCTTCGGAGAGCACGCTCCGGAAGGCCGTGGAGCGCGAAAGACACGACGCGACCATTCATTCGCATCTCGGCGATCTGTACGCCAAGACAGGCCGCGGCAATCTAGCCGCCGCGGAATGGGAAAAGTCGCTGGTGGAATGGCGCCGCTCGCTGCCGGCGGACATGGAGACAGACAAAGTCGCGGAACTCGAGAAGAAGCTCTCGCAATCGAAGCATCGCGTGGCGCAAAAATCCACGGCAAGTGACGCGAAGCCGTAACTCAGCGCATGCCCGAAGTCCGCATTCCCGCGTTCGCAAAAATCAATCTCCGCCTGGATGTCCTCGGCAAACGCGAAGATGGATTTCACGAATTGCGGACCATTTTTCAGACCATCTCGCTGCAAGACGAATTGCGGTTGCGCGCTTCGCGCAGCGAGGGAACTGCGCTGAGCATCGAGGGGAACCAGCTGCTCTCCGCGGAACCGGTGGAGAAAAATCTTGTGTATCGCGCCGTCGATGCGCTGCGGCGCGAACTGAGAATCCGCGGCGGCGTGGAAATCCAGCTGAAGAAAGCGATCCCAGCCGGGCGGGGACTGGGCGGGGGATCGAGCGACGCCGCGGCCGCACTGCATGGCTATCTGCGCCTTACGAAGAAGAAACTGGCGGCGGCGCGATTGATGGAAATTGCCGCGTCGCTGGGCGCGGACGTGCCGTTTTTTCTATGGGGCGGGCGCGCGCTGGGAGTAAATAAGGGCGATGAAATTTATCCGTTGCCGGATATCGCGAAGCGGCACGTGCTGGTCGTCTCGCCTTGGGACATTCACGTGCCTACGCCGGATGCCTACGGCTGGCTGAACGCTAAGGCTCTGAGATTGACAAAATCGGCCGCAAACCCTAAACTTTGGGAGTTCTGTACTCTATGCTGGAGCGCGCAGGGAAGCGGCCTTTCGAACGATTTCGAGGAGCCGGTTTTCCGGCGGCATCCCCGGCTTGATGAAATCAAGCGGGAGTTGCTCCAAAGAGGAGCTGCAGAAGCCTCGCTGGCGGGTAGCGGTTCGGCGGTGTTTGGAGTTTTCCCGAGCCCAGCGTTGGCGCGCCGAGCCGCTGTTGGGTTTCCGCACGATCAGACCTTCGTCTGCGAGACTGTCTCGCGCGACAGGTACGCTCGTCTGATGCGCATCGCAGAATAGTCTGCAAGCGTGTCGTGGATTCTGCCTCAGCGTCTCTTCGTGTCCATCTCGTTGTTGAAGATCTTTCCAGATCGGTTGCATGCAAGTGGTGTGGCCGCTGAGTGGCCACACGGAGCGCGAGCGTCGTGAACGACGACCGATTCAAGATTTTCTCGGGGACCGCAAATCCGATACTGGCGGAAAGCATTTGCCGCCACTTGGACGTGCCGCTGGGCAAGGCGCTGCTCGGGCGATTCAGTGACGGAGAGATCTATTTCCAGATTCTGGAGAATGTGCGCGGCGCCGATGTGTTCGTGGTGCAGCCGTGCCATGCTCCGGTGGACAACCACCTGCTGGAACTGCTGCTGATGATCGACGCGTTCAAGCGGGCGTCGGCGTGGCGGATTACGGCGGTGCTGCCGTATTACTGCTATGCGCGGCAGGACCGGAAAGACAAGCCGCGCGTTCCGATCTCCGCGAAGCTGGTGGCGGACTTGCTGGAAACCGCGGGGGCGAGCCGGGCGCTGACGTTGGATTTGCACGCGCCGCAGATTCAAGGCTATTTCGACGTGCCGGTGGATCACTTGTATGGCTCGCCGGTGCTGGTGGAACATTTCCGGCACATGAAGCTGCCAAATCTGACGGTCGTTTCGCCGGATGCGGGCGGAGTGGAGCGGGCGCGATTTTTCGCGAAGAAACTGGATGCCCCGCTGGCAATCGTCGACAAGCGCCGCGTGGACGTGGATGTCAGCGAAGTGATGAACCTGATCGGAGACGTGCGCGGACGCAGCACGCTGATCGTGGACGACATTATCGATACGGCGGGGACGCTGGTGAAGACGGCCGAGGCGCTGGCGCGCGAAGGCGCCACGCAAGTGTATGCGGCGTGCACGCATGCGGTACTTTCCGGTCCGGCGGTGGAGCGGATCGCGAAGTCGATCATTACGGAAGTGGTGGCGACGGACTCCGTGCCGTTGAGCGAAGCCGGCAAGAAGATGGGGAAGATCAAAGTGTTGAGCGTTGCGGATTTGCTGGCGCGAGGAATTCGCTCGATTCACGAAGAGACTTCGATCAGCGAGCTGTTTATTTGATTTTGCGGGACAGACATTTTTGTCTGTCCGCGGAGAAATCGCAGGAAGAGGATAGGCAAGGATGCCTGCCCGCCTGGAATTCAAGAAGGGAAGAAGGACATGGCAGAAAAGATTGTAGTGGAAGGTGCACCGCGGGAGACGCGGGGCAAGAATGAGGCGCGGCGGCTCCGGCAAACCGGCAAGGTGCCGGCGGTCCTGTATGGCGGCAAGGGCGCGGCGATCACATTGGCGGTGAACGCCAAGCAGGTTGGCGCGATTCTCCGGTCCGAGAGCGGGCACAACACGCTTTTTCAGGTGGATCTTGGCGGAAAGCACGAGCCCGCGATCCTGAAGGACTGGCTGGTTGATCCCATCACCGGGAAATTGCTGCATGTGGATCTTCTGCGCGTGGCCATGGACGTTCGAATGAGGGTGAAAGTTCCCGTACACACGTTTGGCGAGCCTTCCGGCGTGAAGGTGCAGGGTGGAGTTTTCGAAGTGGTGACACGCGAAGTGGAAATCGAATGTTTGCCGTCGGATATCCCGACGGAGTTCAGGGTGGATGTCAGCGGGTTGATGCTCGGCAAGCAGCTGCGCGCCAATGAATTGCCGCTCGACGCGGCCAAGATGAAGTTGATCACCGAGCCGGAGCGCGTGCTGGCGCATGTCGTGGCGCTGAAGGTGGAAGAAGAGAAGCCCGTGGAGGCTGTGGCGGCGGAAACGGCAACGCCGGCCGAGCCGGAAGTCATCAAGAAGGGCAAGAAGGAAGTGGAAGGCGAAGAAGGCGCCGAGGCGGAAGCCAAGCCCAAGGCGGAGAAGACCGACAAAGGCGAGAAGGGCGAGAAGAAAAAGTAACGCGATGTTGTGCGACGAGGGGCCTGCGGCTGGCGGGCTGCCGGAAAAAGGATTATGCGGCTCATTGTCGGACTTGGGAATCCCGATCCGGAATATCAGTGGACGCCGCACAACCTGGGTTTCATGACGGTGGATGAACTGGCGAATCGCAACGGGATTCGCGTGGAACGGCCCGAGGGCAAGGCGCTGGTGGGCCGGGGAAAAATTGCCGGGGAAGAAGTGATCCTGGCGAAGCCGCAGACGTACATGAATCTCAGCGGCATCTCCGTGCGGGAGCTGCTGGGGAAGTACGACCTGGGTGTGAAGGATCTGCTGGTGCTGTGGGATGAGGCGCAACTGCCTCTGGGAACGATCCGGATTCATCCCGACGGAAGCGCGGGAAGCCACAACGGCGCGAAGTCGGTGATCGGTTCGGTCGGCACGCAGGAATTTACAAGACTGCGGCTGGGTTGCGGACCGGGTCATCCGCTGAGCAGCCGCAAAGAATACGTGCTGCGGCCGATGAAGAAGGCAGAGCTGGAAGTAGCGGCGGAAATGATCGGCGAAGCCGGGGACGCTGTCGAAATGATCCTGAGTCAGGGCATCGACGCGGCGATGACGAAGTACAACCGGCGAAAACCAGCCGATCCGGAAGAGCCGGAAGAAAAGTAAGAACGATTTTGCCGGGCTCGCGCCCGGCGTGAATGGAAAGAGGTCATCATGGAAGAGCGTTATTACGATTTGGTTTTCATTGTGCGGCCGGCGACGCCGGAAGACGAGATCAAGAAAGTCCTCACGGTCATCGAGCACACCTGCGCGGAAAAGGGCGGCAAGATCGAGAAGACGGAGCACTGGGGCACGCGGAAGCTGGCCTATCGCGTGGCGAAGCACCGCGAAGGCATCTACGTTCACCAGGAAATCCGCACGAACCACGGCGAACTGATTGCCGAGCTGGAGCGGCGTCTGCGCGTGCAAGACACGGTGATCAAATATCAGACCGTGCGGCTCGACGAAGATCTGAAGCGCCAGAAGAAACTTACGATGAAGCGCGAGAAGCGCGCCGCGCGGCGACCGCGCCGCACGACGCCTGCCCCTGCCCCAGCGGCGGCAGCGCCCGAGCAGGCCGCGGCCGGCAGCTAGGTCTGCGAGCCGAAAGAGTTTTTTGAATCGAGAAAAGGTGACTCCGGCTCGACCGGGATCACCAGTAGATTGACCCCGGCAAGGCCGGGGCGATGAGTGAAAGGGTGGAAGGTATGGCAGAGGAACAGAAACAAGCACCAGCGCCCGGCGGAGCTCCGCGGCGTGAAGGCGGCCATGGTGGTGGTCACGGCGGTCCGGGCGGCGGGCACGGTGGTCCGCGGCGCGAAGGCGGACCAGGCGGAGGCGGTCCGGGAGGTCCCGGAGGCCGGCCTAGGGGCAAGCGCCAGTATTTCCGGAAGAAGAAGGTGTGCAAGTTCTGCGTCGAGAAGATGGACTTCATCGACTACAAGCGCGCGGACATCCTGTCGCAGTTCGTGCAGGAGCGCGGGAAGATTCTGCCGCGGCGGATGACGGGCGTGTGCGCGCGTCATCAGCGCTGGCTCGGCGTGGCCATTAAGCGGGCGCGCAACATCGCGCTGTTGCCGTTTGCGGGCAGCGCGGCGGGCACGCAGGCACCGCGCGTAGTCGTGCCGGGAGCGCCGGCAGCTCATGCCGCGCCCGCTCATGCAACTCCGACACCGGCCCCGGTGACTCCGGCACCAGCCGCGGTGACACCAGCGCCGCCAGCCCCCGAAGCGCCGAAGGCGTAAGGGAACAGGAGCATAGAGAGAAGACATGCAAATTATTCTTCAGGAAGACATTGAAAAGCTGGGCCACCGCGGCGACGTGGTGACCGTCAAGCCGGGCTATGCGCGCAATTTTCTTTTGCCGCAAAAGCTTGCCGTCGAGGCGACCGCGGGCAACTTAAAGGCTATCGAGCGCATTCGCACCTCGCTGGCCAAGAAAACGGCTACGGAGCAGGAGGCTGCCGAGAAGCAGGCCGCGCTGCTCAATGGCGTTTCGCTGAAGTTCACGCGCAAGACCGGGGAGAACGATCAGATGTTCGGCTCGGTCACCTCCGCCGATATCGCGGAAGGACTGGCGGCGCGGGGCTTCAAGATTGATAAGCGCCAGGCACAGCTTGGCGAGCCGCTCAAGACCATCGGAGAATTTCCAGTGACTATCAAGGTGTTCCGCGATGTCACCGCACAGATAAATGTTAGCGTTGAGAAGGAAGCCTAGTCGTCCTTTTCATCACAACTTTTTCGCGAATGGGGCGCAGCGTGCTGCGCCCCTACTTTTTGTGTGCGAAAAGTTTTGCAGAGATTTCCGAGGCGATGCACAGGCACTCCAATTGACGCGCGCAAGACTTCCACGCACAATGCGGCATCGTTTTGAATAGTGAAGTGTCCGTACCCAGAATTAAAAAATCTCCGCTTGCCCTCCTGCGGAGATCGTGGTACTAAACCGAAGAAAAGGCGAATATAAAACAAACCTCTCATGCCTGTTGACACGACTCTTGAGAAGCCACTACCGAATAACCTGGATGCGGAACGCTCCGTTCTGGGTGCGATTTTGCTGGATAACCACGCGCTGAATTCGGCGATCGAGCATCTGCGGCCGGAAGATTTCTTTCTGGACCAGCACCGGCGCGTCTTCACGCAAATGATCGCGCTGGGAGAGGTGCAGCAGGCCATCGACCTGGTGACCCTGACCGAGGAGCTGAACCGCAAGGGCGATCTGGAAGCCTCCGGTGGCGCGCCGTACCTGGCGTCGCTCGCCGACGGCATGCCGAAGGTATCGAACATCGAGCACTACGCGCGCATCGTCAAGGAAAAGGCGATCCTGCGCAACCTGATTCACACCACGCACAATATTCAGCAGCGCGCTTTCGAGGGTGAGGACGGCGCCGACGCGATTCTCGATAACGCAGAGTCTTCGATTTTCGCGCTAGCGGAAGACCGCGTGCGCGCGGGGTTGCTACCAATCAAGGACATCGTCCGCGACAATTTTGAGCGCCTGGAAAGAATCTTCCGTGAGGGGAAGAGCATCACGGGAATCCCCACGGGTTATACGGAGCTGGACAAGCTCACGTCGGGCCTACAGCCTTCCGAGCTGCTGATTCTGGCGGCGCGCCCTTCGCAGGGGAAAACGGCGCTGGCGCTAAACCTGATGGAAAACATCGCGATTCGCGGCGGACACCCGGTGGCCATGTTCAGCCTGGAAATGTCCAAGGAATCCCTGCTGCAGAGGCTGGTGGCGTCCGTGGCGCAGATCGATGCGCACAAATTCCGCACCGGTCATTTGAGCAAGGAAGACTGGCGGCGGATGACGGAATCGCTGGGAACCATTTCATCCGCGCCGCTGTGGATCGACGACGCGGGCTCGATCAGCGTGCTGGAAATCGGGGCCAAGGCACGGCGGCTGAAGCGCGACAAAGGATTGTCGATGCTGGTTGTGGATTACCTCCAGCTGATCACCGCGCGGGGGAGATTCGGGAACCGGCAGGAAGAAGTGTCCAGCATCTCGCGCGGGTTGAAGGGACTGGCGAAAGAGCTGCAGATTCCCGTGCTGGTGCTCAGCCAGCTTACGCGCGCGCCGGAACGCGACGAGCGCGGGCCGCAGCTTTCGGATTTGCGCGAGTCGGGCGCCATCGAGCAGGATGCCGACGTGGTGATGTTCATCTACCGGCCGGATTTCTTCAAGGCAGGGGCGACGCCGGAAGAGAGGGAAGAAACGGAGCTGCGCATCGCCAAGCAGCGAAATGGACCGACGGATATGGTGAAATTCGTCTTCCGCAGCCGGTTCACGCGGTTTGAAGAGGCTGCGCCGGACGCCTTCTCGCAATTTGCCCCCGATGACATGTAATTGTTACCACAGCGCGGCAGTCTGTCCACACTCCGCGGCCCGGCTGAGGGCTTGGGGCGGTCGTTTCGCCGGAAGCAGGGCTGCGGCGCAAAACTCACCGGGAGATGGGAATAGCGATCCTGGGGGGGGCCCTAGTTAACTATAACACCTGTCCCCCCCCTTGTTTTTCATAAGTGTCTAAAGGGAGTTAAAGTCCTTTTTTTTGATACACTTTTGCAAGTGTTCATTCTAAAGGTACTTACGATGCACTAAAGTTCATAAGTATTGGCTCTAAAGGGTTTTAAGTTGTTTAGAATGAACACTTCTGCAGCCTTTGTAAGTGTTGATTTTAAAGGTACTTACGATGCACTAAAATTGTGCAACTGCCTTGTTCTGCTTCCGGTGGGAGGATGCACGCTGGCGGAGGCCACAGGATTAACGACAAATACACCTAATATTGGAGTACCAGAGATAAAGCAGTTTGTCAAATAAAACAGCGAGAAAAGTCTCGGGGTGCCCCGCTTCGCACAAATTGCGCACTTTCTTCGCTGCGGCGGAGTGTTTCGTTAAGGGGATGCTAAGGGCCTTTGGGTTGCTATGTAACAGAGAGCAGCGGCCCGCCTCAGAAGGCGGCCCCTACAAGAGGGTATTGTCACTCACGCGGCAGGCTGTGCGGCTGTCGGCGAGCCGAGGCCGCGCGAATGTCGTAAACTAATTTATCCGGAAGGCCCATGGCAGGCACACAGAAGAGTCCCCGCAAAGAAGTGCGACGTCCGGTATGGGCGGAAGTTTCGCTTGGCGCGCTGACGCACAACCTCGAAGCGATTCGAGAGTACGTAAACCCGGCGCAAGAAAAGCGCAAATCGCCGCGCAAAATTCTTTCCATCGTGAAAGGCAATGGCTACGGCCACGGCGGCCCGGAAGTGGCAAAGGCGCTGGAGAAGGCCGGCTCAGACTGTTTTGGCGTTACCTGCACGGACGAGGGCATTGCCGTTCGCCAGAACGGTGTGCGAAAGCCGATCCTGGTGCTCACGAGTTTCGTGCCGGGAGAAGAATCCCGGCTGGTGGAGCACGACCTTACGGCGGTGATCCATCGCTGCGAACAATTGGCGTTACTCAATCGCGCGGCGGCGCGCCGCGGCGGCGAGAAGGCCGTGCCATTCCATTTGAAGATCGATACGGGAATGAACCGGCTGGGCATCGCTTCCGAGGACGTGGAGTGCTTTGCACGGCAACTGGGGAAGTGCAAGCATCTGCAGCTTACCGGCATCTTTTCGCACTTTGCTTCATCGGAAGTTTTTACGGATACCGTGGTTGGCCAGCAGACACGCGAACAAGAAGAGCGATTTTACGCTTCAGTCGAGCGCCTGCGCGCGATGGGGATCGATCCGGGCATCGTGCATCTGGCGAACAGCGCGGCGATCGTAACGCGGCCGGAAACCTGGGCGGACATGGTGCGGCCCGGCGTAATTCTTTATGGCTACCATCCGGGCTACGATCCCATGGAAAAGCGCGAAGAAGCTGAAGAGCGGTTGCCGCTGAAGCCAGTGATGAGCCTGCGTTCGCGGATCATCAGCCTTCGCAGCGTCGCTGCGGGCGCTGGAGTCGGCTACAACGCGACGTTTGTGGCCAAGCGGCCGTCGCGCATCGGCGTTCTGGCCGCGGGGTATGGAGACGGAATCCACCGTTCGCTGGGAAATCGCGGCAACGTGTTGCTGTGCGGAAAACTCGCGCCGATCGTCGGCATCATCTCCATGGACGTGACCATGATCGACGTCACGGACATCGAGGGCGCGGCGATTGGCGACGTGGCCACAATCCATGGGACGGACGGCACGCAAGTGCTGCCGGCGAATCGCGTGGCACGCAGCGTCGGGACGGTCACCTCGGATCTGCTGTGCGCGGTGAGCCAGCGCGTGCCGCGGCTCTACGTCAGATAATTGGAAGTTTCTATCCACCGCATTCGGTAATTCCTCTGCAGCTGATTTGATAGCTGCTTGACGCCTTACTATTGAGAGAGTATATAGACCACGGCAACGCGAACCGGCGTTCCACATCCCGCATCGGCCCTTTCGCCTCCGCTCCTGCGGGCTGGCTGTACTGATTTTGCAGTGAAAGCTAGAAACTGTGAGGTCGTATGAGCCGGATCGGTCTTGAAGCGCAGCGACGTTTGCATTCCCCGGGATCCAGAGTTTCATCCCAGGGTGAAGATCATGCAGGCCACGCGCGTTCAGCTTGGGCTTGGCGTGGGGGCTGGGATTTTTGGGTGGTGCGCGTGGTTCTAGTGGCGTGCGCGGGGGCCGTGAGTTATACGTTGGGGCCCTTCGGTCTTCGTGGATTTCCGGCTGCCGGGGTGGGATTTCTCATGGCGGTGGTAGTCCTGTTGGCGGAATTGCGGCTGCGGCGGGTGGGGCTCAGCGGACTACTCGGCGGGGCGTTTGGCGTGGTCCTCGGTGTGTTTGCTGCTCTGCTCGTGACCCTGGTCATCTCCCGCACGGATGAACCCGAACCCACCAAGTCCTTCCTTGAGTTTGCCGCACTGTTCGCGTTTGGCTATCTCGGATTTGCCGTTGGCTCGGGCCGGGGCGGGGAATTGCATGTGGAGGCGCTGGACGGGTTCTTCGGGAAGAAGTCCGTTCCCGCAGAATCCGTAAAGCTTCTGGACACCAGCGTATTGATCGACGGCCGGATCGCCGATATATGCGATGCGCAGTTCCTGGAAGGCGTTCTCGGAGTGCCGCAATTCGTGTTGCGCGAGCTGCAGATGGTCGCCGATTCCTCGGACCCGTTGAAGCGGCAGCGCGGAAGGCGCGGTCTCGAAGTGCTGCAAAGAATTCAGAAGATGCCGCAAATCGAGGTGCGGATTCTGGAGGATGATTTTCGGCAGGCTGGGGACGTGGATCACAAATTGGTGGAGCTGGCGCGGCGCATCGGCGCAAAGATTGTTACCAACGACTTTAACCTGAACAAGGTGGCCACAGTGCAGGGGTTCTCGGTGTTGAACGTCAACCAGGTGGCGCAAGCGCTGAAGCCTGCGGTGCTTCCCGGCGAGCCCATGCGGGTTTTGATTCTTCGTGAAGGCAAAGAAGCAAACCAGGGTGTGGCCTATCTGGATGACGGCACGATGGTCGTGGTGGATGGCGGGCGCCGGATGATCAACAAAAGTGTCGACGTCATTGTTACGTCCGTTCATCAGACCACGGCAGGAAAAATGATCTTTGGACGCCTGGAGGAACGGGCGGAGCAAGCGGCGCCTGCGTTGCGACAAGCTGCCGCGGCAGGGCGTGGCGACGGCAATGGCGGCGTGCGTTCCGAGGCAACGATCCGAGTGGAAACACCCGCGCGTCTTCCAGAACAGGGCACGCCGGACCGCCAAACACGTCCCATTTTTCCTGAGCCCGATGCGGGTTAGTCGTTGGTGTGCAGGGAGCACCCCTGCTCATTCCATAAAGCAAAAGGAACTTGCTGAACTGGAGGCCGACGGCCTGGGAGCACCTGCCACGGCTACCGAGTTCACGCCGCGGCCCCGCTTGAGGTACACTCTGAAGTTTGCGAGTCCGCACCTTGAAGCGTCCGGGCGGGACCGCTCCAAACATGAGCCGAATCGCTGCCATTCTTCCCGCGGCCGGTATGGGAACGCGCATGGGCGCGGAAAAGCCCAAGCAGTTTCTGGAGCTGGATGGAACGCCGATTGTGATCCTCAGCCTGCGGCGGATTGCGGCCTGCCCGCAGGTTACAGACATCATTGTGGCGACGCGGGCGGATGAAGTGGCGCGCCTCAAAGAGATGATCGCGCGGGAAAAATTCAAGCAGACGGTGCGCGTCGTAAAGGGCGGCGACTCGCGGCAGGATTCGGTGAGTGCGGCGCTGCGCGAGGTGGCGAACGGCACGGAAATCGTGGTGGTGCATGACGCCGTCAGGCCCTTCGTGACGCCGGAGCAGATCGCGCGGGTTATCGAGGAAGCGCGGCGGTGTGAGGCCGCGATTCTGGGCGTCCCGGCGATGGACACGGTCAAGGAAGTAAAGCGAGCCAGTCTGCCGGAGGACGTGGCGTTGATTACGGGTACGGTGCCGCGCGAGCGCGTGGTGCTGGCGCAGACGCCGCAGGCGTTTTCCACGAAACTTCTGAAAGAGGCTTTTGCGCGCGCGGAGGCGGATGGAGTGAATGCCTCGGATGAAGCAGGGCTCGTCGAGCGCATGGGGCACGATGTGCATGTCGTGCTGGGCTCCGAGCGGAATATGAAAATCACCAAGCCGGCGGACATGGAATTGGCGCGCTTTTACGTCGAACGCGAGCGCAAGAAAGCCTGAAAATGCCATCTCGTTCCGTCACGAAGACCTTTTTCCTTTGGATCGGCATCGGATTTATTAGTTTCATTTTCTTGAAGCTAGTCTTAACGGATAAGAATCCCGCCTCTGGTCTCGCATATTCCGAGTTCCAAAAGCTGGTCGACGATAACGACATCCTTTCCGTGAAGATCTACCCCGAACAAAATTCTGCGAAGGTTTTTGCCCTCCTGCGAGGTACACAGAAGTATGTGGAGACAACCATTCCTTCTGCCGAACTGCCTGATCTCACGAGGCGGCTGAGAGACGGTGGAGCGAATATAAGCATCAGCGAAGTGAGGAGTGGGAATTGGACATTGATTGTTCTCATGGCAGCGCCACTAATTCTTCTCATCGGCTTCTGTCTTTTCCTTGCAAGGAGGGTCCAGAGCAGCGCTAGGAGAGTCCAGGCTGCGGGGGGAGCGACATGCAGGACGGGAATCGGTTATGACCTGCATCGCCTGGCGGAGGGGCGGAAACTCGTCGTTGGCGGGATTGAGCTGCCGTTTGACAAAGGACCGGTGGGGCACTCGGATGGCGACGTGCTGGCGCATGCTCTTTGCGATGCCCTGCTGGGCGCGGCGGGGCTTGGCGATATCGGGACGCATTTTCCGGACACGGATGCAAAGTGGAAGGGCGCGAACAGCATGATCTTCCTGGAACATGCAAGAAAGCTGCTGGATGAGAAACATTTTGCGATCGAGCATGTCGATGCGGTGGTGATTACCGAAAAGCCGAAGCTTGGTCCGCATTTCCCGAAGATGCGCGAGGCGCTGGCGAAAGCGCTGGGCGTCAGCGCGGAAAAGATTCATTTGAAAGCCAAGACTAACGAAGGCGTCGATGCGATTGGGCGGGGGGAAGCTATTGCGGCGCATGTGATTGCTACGTTGGTTTCCCACTGAATTCATGAAGCTGTGCCTGTAGGGGCGCAGCATCCCGACAGGGTCGGGACGGGTGCTGCGCCCCTACGCTACAATCTCCCTTGATGCTTCCGGCCGAACATTCTGAGGCTCTTGCCGCCGCGAATCTCTTCACTGGCGCCGACGTTCTCGGGATCCTTCGCGAGCGCGGGTGGCTGGCTGGAGAGCCTTCGCCTGAGCAACATGGCTGGTGCGAACGGGCAGCTTCGATCCTCGGAGGGCACGCCACTGACCGCGGTGCGCTGGCCGATATGCTCAGGCTGGTCTTTCAATACGACGCGCGGGAAATCATCTCCAGGGTAGAGAGCCATGTGGTGCTCTCGCGCTATGCGGCACGGGATGTGCTTCGGCAAGTGGCGCTGTTGCTGCTGGATGGGGCGCCGCTGACGTCGGAAAGATTCAAGGAGATTGTCACGGCATTGAAAGATGGAATGGAATTGCGCGGGCGCGAGCTGTTTCATCCCATGCGGCTGGCGCTGGCCGGACGTGCGGGGGAAGGAGAACTTGATCGCGTAATCTTGCTGCTTGATGAGGCTGCTGCGCTTTCGTTTGCCGCGCCGGTAAAATCTGCGCGGGTGAGGATTCTCGAGTTCTGCTCGGCGTTGGATTAATTGTGCCACCGGAAAGGGCGCAGCATGCTGCGCCCCTACAAGGATGGTGGAGGCAACTATCGGCCCAATTTGAGAAAAATCGCGTGCCTTTCAACTGTGGACTGGCAACTGTAAACTCTCTACTTCATGGACAAACTGACGGGCATACACGCCGTTAAAGAAGCGCTGGAAGCACGACGCCCCATCGATCGCATCGCCATTGCAAAAGGGAGGCAGGACACGCGAGTCGAAGAAATCGTGCAGTTGGCGCGCAAGCAGGGGGTTCCGGTGCGGTTCGAGGACCGCGGACAGCTCGACCGGTTGGCCAATTCGAAAGACCACCAGGGAGTTGTGGCGTTGGCGGCGGCGCGCGCGGCGGCGACTCTGGAAGACATTCTGGCGCATGCCAATGCTAGCCAGGGCCAATTGGGACTGATCGTTCTGCTGGATGGGGTCGAAGATCCGCACAATTTGGGCGCCATCGTTCGAACGACGCTGGCCGCGGGCGCGCACGGCGTGGTGATTCCCGAACGGCGAGCGGCAGGACTCACCGATACGGTCGCGCGGGCTTCCGCAGGAGCGCTGGCACATCTGCCGGTCGCGAAGGTGACCAACCTCGTGCGTACGATGGAGCAGTTGAAGGAGGCGGGCTATTGGCTCGTGGGCCTCGATGAGCAGGGGGACAAGAACTACACCGAAGTGGACTATACCTCGCCGGTGGGCATTGTGCTCGGCAGCGAAGGCCAGGGTTTGCACGAGCTGACGCGCAAGCGGTGCGATTTCGTTGTTTCGCTGCCAACCACCGGCCCGGTAAAATCCCTCAACGTTTCCGTGGCTGCCGGCGTTGTGCTCTTCGAAGCTATTCGCCAACGGAACACGCGCGCGCGAGGGAAGTAAGTTCTTCCCGTGTCGACCCGAAATCGCGGTTGGTCTTTCCTACTTGTCGTACTGGATCAGTGAGAAGACATCGAGGCCGTTCAATTTTTTTCGGCCGTTGAGGAAAGTGAGCTCGACGGCGAAGGCGGCGCCTTCGACCGTACCGCCCAGTTGCTGGATGAGTTTGGCGGTCGCGGCAGCGGTGCCACCGGTGGCGAGCAGGTCATCGCAAATGATCACGCGCTGGCCGGGCTTGACGGCGTCTTCGTGGATTTCGAGCGTGTCCGCGCCGTATTCCAGGGAGTAGGAGACGCTGACGGTTTTGGCAGGAAGCTTCTTCGGCTTTCTAACCGGGACAAATCCCGCGCCAAGCCGGTACGCCAGAGCGGGAGCAAAAATGAATCCGCGGGCTTCGATCCCTGCCACCACGTCGATGGTGTGACCATTGTAATGCTCGCAGAGCCGGTCGATTAGCGTATGAAAACCCTGCTTGTCTTTCAGCAGCGTGGTCAGGTCGTAAAAGAGAATACCCGGCTTCGGGTAGTCCGGCACTTCGCGGATCAGCTTCTTCAAATCGTTCATTCGAACGTCTCCTCGTTGTTCGATTCAAGTTTGGTGGTGCAATTCAAGCACTGGGGTTGATGAAAAACCCGCCTTCATACTGCGGATCCGGAGTTGCGGGCTCTTCCTGCACTGCGCTGACGCTCGAGAAGCGTGGTCCGCGCTCGAGCATCGTTCGCAATTCGGCATGTTGCTGCGGCGTGGCCATGGCGAACACTTCAACGCGGCCGTCCCGCAGGTTTCTCACGAAGCCGGTCGCTTGCAGCTCTTCCGCGGCGTCTTGCGTGAAGTAGCGGAAGCCTACGCCCTGGACCATTCCCGACACGAAGTACCGCTTGGCTAGTTTAGCGTCGCTCACGAATCGTCAAAATTGTAGCAGAGAGCTGCTGATTCTTCCTCGGCGTCCTACCCAAGCTGTCCTGCTAGGGCGGCACGCGCGGAGTGCGTTAAACTCTTGGTTCGGCAGGGCACGTGAGGCTGCCCAAGACGAGTGGCGCGCATCCAATTTCCTATGAACCAGGCGAGACTATTGCGGTGTTACAAACAATTCTCGTCCCTCTTGCCCGCCGTTGTTTTTCTTGCAGCGGCCGCGATTCAGGGATCGCCGCTGCGCGGGCAGGATGCTCCGCAGGGGCCGATCGCTCCGCCCTCGGCGGAGCATCACGTCACGCGTATCGGAAATGAAGCAGAGCCGGCGGCGCCGCCATCGCTCCCGGAGGCCGAAATCGTGAAGCGCTTTTCCCAAAAAGAAGACGAGTACATCCTCTCGCGCACTCACTATACCTACCGGAAGACGATTCGAATCCAGGAGTTCGGTGCGGACGGGCAGCCTTCCGGTGAATTTGTGCTGGTGACTCAACCAGGGCGCGACGCGGACGGGAAGCTATTCGAAAAGGTAATTGAAAGGCCCCAGTCCACCCTCCAGCATCTCTTTCTCAGATCGGAAGATCTCGAGGGGCTTCAGCGCATCCCCGCGTTTCCGCTCACTTCGAGCCAGCTTGCGAAATATGACCTGAAATACCTGGGCAAGGAGCAGGTGGACGAGGTTGACTGCTACATTTTTCAGGCCAAGCCAAATGTGGTCGAACGCATCAAGGCCTATTTCGATGGCATCGTGTGGGTGGACGCAAAGTATCTGGAGGTCGTGAAAACATACGGAAAATGGGTTACCGATCAGGGCGACGTGCACACGATTGCGGATCTGCCGTTCAGCCTGTTCGAAACCTATCGCGAAAATGTCGACGGAAAATACTGGTTCCCGAGCTACTCCCGCTCGGATGACACGCTGAATCTGAAGGGGCTGGAGATTCCCGTTCGTCTCGTCATCAAGTGGACGGACTTCAAACCCATTCCCAGCGCGCCGCAAGCGCCCGCGCCGCCGGCTCCTACGGCTTCTCCCAAACCGTAAGCACGGTCGCTATGAACCCCGGCCCATCAGCGGAGTAATCTCTTCAGAACGTCCGGCAATTCCTCGATCGAGCCGATCAGAAACTCCGGACGGGCCGCGCGCAGACGCCTTTCCGTGGGGAAGGGGCCGAGCACGCCAATCGCACGCACGCCGGCGCGCCGGGCCATCTCCACATCCTGTGGCGCGTCGCCTACATAGACGCACGCGGAGGGATCCAGCTTCATCTGCCGCATGGCCATGCGCAGCGGGTCCGGATGAGGTTTCTTGCGCAGAGTATCTCCGCTGCAAACGCGCGCCGCGAATAGCGTCGTCAAACGAAACTCACGCAATTGGCGGGTGACGCGGTCGCGATCGCCGCTGGTGACGAGGCCAAGAGGATGAGCGCCGCCCAAATTCGCCAGGACCCGGCGCGCACCCGCGATCAGCTTCGGCCGGTGCTTTGCATAGTGCGCGCGCCACGCGCGGTCCGCATCTGCCCAGCGCCTGCGCGGCAAACCCGCGGCGCGATAGACCTCATACCAGTTGGGCGAATAGTTTTTCTCGAGCTCTTCGATCCCCCAAGAGATTTCCAACTCCTTGAACATTGCCAGGTATGCGGATGCGTCGGCGCGGTAGGAATTGATGAGTGTGCCATCCCAGTCGAAGAGAACTCCTTCAATGCTGCGTTTTCGTTTCGCGGTCATCATTTCTCAGAGTAGCAGAAACTTCGTGAACGTCGACCCTGTAAAGTCTGAGGGCGACGGCAGGAGAAGCTTTGGGAATTAGATTGGAATTGAACGGGGCGCGAAACCTACGGTTTCAGAAAGCGGGAAGGAATGCGATCGTCGCGGTCAAACTGGACATCATCGAAAGCTGCGGCGATGCCATACCAGCCGGGCATAGCAGCGGCCTCTGCGCAGCACACATGCGCCATCGTAGCAACCACGACGTTTCCGAGGCCCAGGGGCTTGCTTACCAGTACAATCTCAAGCTCGATCGAGGCGCCAACCGCCAGGTACAGGGGGCAGAGGAAAAAGACGCCGGTGGAGCTGACATCGCGAGTGACCAGAGTAATCGGAAATTCCTCGGGCACTCCGCCCGTACTCCGAAGGCGCAGCGGCAGATTCAGTGTGGCGCGGGGGTACTCCCGATGTTCTGGATGCACGCCGACGGCGTGCGTTGGCACCCGGACGAAACGCCGAGGCTGCGTGGGGACCAAGAGCGGCGCCAGCCGAAGGGCAGGAACGCGCCGCGCATCCGCGAGCGGTTGCGGTCCTAAGACAGCCTGGCGAACTTCCGCGACTGGTTTGGGAGGCCACGATTCAAATGGAACTACCCGCTTCGTCGCGCTCATCTAGCCCTCGGTGACGACACATCGCTGTCGCTGGCTACGGCCCAACAGACTGAACTGCCAAACTGACTTTCTGGAATTTCCCCGTCCGCACAAGTGCAATGCGGAGCGCTAAGATGGCACTCCTGGTAATCAACGTCAACCTGTGGAAAACACTGGAAGTGTTCTAACGTCAAACACTTAGTAATGGTACCGGAACCCACCCACTACATTCTGTGGATTCCTTTGGAGAACCCTCTACCAATATGGTGCTCGACACCTCTGCCTTTCGCCGCTATTCATAGAAGGGCAAGTCAGGCAAGAAAACATGTCTACGACAACGCTAGAAACGCAGGACACCGTGGTAGCCGCGCCCCTACCGCCCAATCCCGCCCGAACGACAACGCTGGTTCTGATGGCTTTTGCTGCGGTCTACCTCGTCTGGGGCTCTACCTATCTGGCAATCCGCATTGGAATCGAATCGTTTCCGCCGCTGATCCTGGCGGGACTCCGCCACATTACCGTGGGCCTGTTCCTCTACCCTATTCTTCGCAGGAAGACAGGGATCACTCCTACCGCCGCTAACTGGCGGACAGCCGTTGTCACCGGCGCTCTGCTTCTATTCATCGGCAATGGCGGCGTGAGTTGGGCGGAACAGACCGTGCCTTCCGGTATCGCGGCGCTCCTGGTGTCTACGGTATCGCTCTGGCTGGTGATTGTGGACTGGCTCCGTCCCGGTGGCGTGAAGCCCGCTCCCAGGGTCGCTATGGGACTTCTGATGGGATTTGCGGGGCTCGCCCTGCTGGTCGGGCCTGCGCATCTTGGAGGTTCAGAGCGCGTCGATCCACGGGGCGCTGCCGCGCTGGTGGCCGCCTCCCTGGCCTGGGCGTGTGGTTCGCTCTATTCGAAACATGGTGGGATGCCCAGTTCGCCGATGCTGGGCGTGGCGATGCAAAGCTTCGCGGGTGGAGCGGTTCTGTTGATAGCCGGGTTGTTCGCCGGAGAATTCCACGGGCTGCATCTTGGCACGATCTCGCTCCGCTCCTGGCTTGCGCTCGCCTACCTCATCGTATTCGGGTCGGGCATCGGCTTCAGCGCGTACATCTACATTCTTCACAAGAGCACCGCGGCGCGTGTGGCAACGTATGCGTTTGTGAATCCCGTCGTGGCGCTCTTCCTGGGCTGGCTCATTGTCGGCGAGACCATAACGCTGCGCACCGTCATTGCCGCCGCGGTCATCCTCACGGCGGTCATTCTGGTGATCACCGCGCCGCACCGGACGCCGGCGCCAGCGAGGGATCCGATTCCTACCCCCGACGAAGTCTGATCGTTCCGGCTTTTCGCCGGAGTTCGCCTTCTGCACTTTGCCGCACGATTGCGGATAGATTTGCTTTTCAGTTTGCGCTACTTTTAGCGTATCGAACATGAGCCAGACACAAACCAGATTCGTACAGAACATTTCGGCGCACGCGGCCGCGCGGTACTGGCAGGCCACGCTGGCACGCGACTCCCGGGCCGATGGGAGCTTCGTGCTTGCCGTGCGCTCGACGCATATTTATTGCCGTCCTTCGTGCCCAGCGCGCCGGCCGCTGCGGCGCAACGTCACTTTTTTTCGCACGCGAGAAGAAGCGGAAAAAGAAGGTTACCGGCCTTGCCTGCGTTGCCGCCCGAATGAGGTTTCCGGCCCGGTTGCGCTGGTGCAACGTGCCGCCGGTCATCTTGCCGAGTCTTCCGAAGAGGGCGTTCGTTTAGGAGTCCTGGCCAGGACGCTCGGGACGACGCAAGCCACGTTGCGGCGCGCTTTCCTGCAGGTGACGGGACTAAAGCCGCGCGAGCTTGCGGAAGCGCTGCGCATCAAGAGGTTCAAAGCGATGCTCCGGGCGGGTAAGAGCATTGCCGATGCACTGTACGAAACCGGGTATGGATCATCCAGCCGCGTCTATGAGCGCAGCAATGCACAGCTTGGCATGACGCCGGCGACTTATCGAAAGGGAGGACAAGGTATGAAGATCGGATACACAATTGCGAAATCGCCAGTCGGAAAAGTTCTAGTTGCCGCCACGGAGCGCGGCGTCTCGGCCGTCTATCTCGGAGATGCAGAGAGTACGATGATCACCGAGCTGCGTGAAGAATACCCGCGCGCGGAAATTGCGCCCGCCACGGATTCGTTCCAGCGCTGGGTGCGGGAAATCGTGCAGCGGGTCGAAGGCAAACAGCCTAGATTGGAACTCCCGCTCGACCTGCAGGCGACGGCGTTTCAGCGCCGCGTATGGAAGGAACTGCAGCAGATTCCGCGCGGCAGGACGCGCACCTACTCGCAAGTCGCGCGGTCCCTCGGCAAGCCCAAAGCCGTTCGGGCCGTTGCCAGAGCTTGCGCCACGAACCCCGTGTCCATCGTGGTACCGTGCCATCGCGTCATTCGCGAAGACGGAGCGCTCGCCGGCTATCGCTGGGGGCTCTCGCGAAAGGAACAATTACTGGCGCAGGAGCGCGCCGTCGGCGACTAGCTTATCGTCTTTTCAGCGTGTCGGAACCGGTGAGCTTGCGAGAATCAGGAGATTGCAAGAGTTCAAAGATTACCCTCGGGGCTTTTCCACCTTTACGCCCTTTGGCCAGTCGGGCTTGAACTTCGCATCGGCAATCTTTAGATTCTTCATCAGGTGGGTGTAATGTGACAGGAAGTAGTCGTCGGAGTTCGTCTCGAAAAATTTCTGTTGCACCGGCAGCCAGGATGCTTCGTCGATCCACATTCGAATTCTCGCGATCTGGCTGCGCGACTGGTCAGATTTCGGCGTCAACTCCAGCACGACGGTCTTGCGGCTGTCGAACTCTTCTTCTCCGATCAATGTCAGAACGTAATTTTTTTTGAGCGTATCGCCTTTCGTTCCGAATCCTAGCGCCAGATACTGGTCGGCAAACGCGTGGTGCTTTCCGATGTTGTATTCCTCGATGCGATTGATCTTAGGCGTGAAAATGTAAAGCGAATCGCCGTTTCGGAGGATCGTTCGCGGATCGGGCTTCTGGAAATCGATGCGCATCTTATCATCGCGGCGCACGAAAATCTGGCCGGTCTCGGTCGAGGTATCTTTCACTACCGCGGTGTACTTGATGTGCTCGATATCGGCTGTGAGGGTGTGAAAATCCTGCGCGGACTTGTCCATCATGCTCAGGACGCCTTCGATGGTCCAATTTGCAGTGGTCTGCGCGGCCAGCGTTCGAAACCGGCCTGCGGCGCAGCACAGACTCACCAGAGCGAAAAAAAGAAAAGGTAGACGTCTCAAACGTGGCCTCAATCCAGTAAAGATGCAGCGGCTCATTTAGGCCTTCGGAATCCTAACATATACAAAGAGATGCGCGAACGCGCTGCAAGGGTACCTCAGCAATTCCGTAAAGCGGCATCTGCCCATCGAGTACGCCGCTGATTTGACTCCGATTGTGGCGGCCAAGGAATCTGGGGCGAGTTGGAATGCTCGCGGGATGGCAGAAACCGCTTGATTTTTCGAGTCGGAAGGAATACGGCGGCATGGCGTCACAGCGGACGCCCAGAAAGATTGCCGGACACGTCGAAGGCCCCGCGGCGCAGATCAACTGGTATTTGGCGAGAGAGCGACGAACCAGTAGGCCAAGCGCTTGGCGAACTCATGAAAAGTCTCGCATTTTCGGCGGGAGTGGCTGCGGACTTGGCGCTGGTAGAAGACCAGTGACAGGGTATAGGCCAGAAACCGGATCATGGTCAGCACCACCAGGGCCGTAGTTCGGTGGACTGCGGGGTGTTTGAGGTGACAGTCGGTGGTGATGGTCTGAAAGACTTCCGTATCGATTCGCCAACGGCTGCGACTCAACTGATGAATGAATAACGGGGAGATTGAGCCGAGTTCGAAATTGGTGGCGTAGAAGTTGGTGCTCTGTTGCGACATCGCCGTCTTACCTTTCGTTCGATGAGCGTCTTTTTCGCTGACCGTGACGCGGCGCTGGTGTTCGATGCGAACCGTTTTGACGACCCGCACCCGGCGATCGGCGACGGGCCAATCAAGCTCCGGCAAGTGCCAGTATCGAATCTCCCGGCCCGGCTCTGGGTGAACGCCGGTGGGAGATTCCTGAGTGAGACGCTCCGCCTCACGCAATAACTCGGGCTGGTTCTCTTTCAAGGTGAAGGCCCAAACCAGACCCAGACGTTCCACCTCTTTGACGAAGGGAGCTTGCAGATACAACGCGTCCCCCACCAACACATCCAGGAAGCGGCGGCCCAACTGTCCCACCAGATCTTGGAGCAGAGCCCGGGCGCAGGACACCTCGGTTTCGCCGTTCTTCTGAAAGCGGACACCTAAGGGAATGGGGAAATCTGGGCTGACTAAGACCACTACGACGATGCGGTGATAATACTGAATATCGGTTTGCATCTCGCCGTTCACCTTGTGCTGAACCTCCCGCTCCATACAGGCATCGCAACACCGGGCAAACGAACTGCAGATTTCAATTCCATCGACCGCCCCCACCACCCATCCTCTGGACCAATCGGAGCGTAGAACTCCGTTGCGTTTCAGGCGGCGAGCCATTTCACAACTGAGCGCGAACACGGGTTCGGGAGATTGTCTTTCTAGCGAGTAGCCGAGGGTGTCGTCGCTGATCGGTCCGATGCGTTTCGCCAGCGCCCCATGGTGACATTCTGCCTCGATCTGAAGCAGGCTGGGAATCTGCATAGCCGCACCCAAGAAGACAGCGTCAAACACCTTTTTCCAAGCGTGCTGCGGAAACTGCCGTCCCTCGGGCAGAGCGCTCACCAAATCGGAGAAGCCAAACACCTTATCGAGATAAGCCTCGAACCGGTGCCGGGTCAAACTTGGCGATCTTCCTTTGCTTTGAGAAACCGCTTCAGGTTGACTTTGCAGATGGTAGCGGCCGCGGCATCAAAACGGCGGCGCATCTCGATCTTTTGGCGCACCATCTCCACCAATTCCGCCGGAATGTTGAAAGCTTTCGGCTTGCCGTCAATCAGCACCGAGATCTGATATTGCGCGTGCAGGCGTTTGCCGTCGGCGCAGTGACAGTTGGGCTGACCACAGGCGCGAGTGCGTTCGACAAACGAGCCGGGCAGCATTTCGCGGAGAGCACCGAGGCTGCGGATGAGTTTGCCGCGCAGTTCCAGGTCGGGTTCGCGGGGCGATTTCATATGACACTAATACTAGTGTCAGAAATGCGGAAAGTCAAGCACCCAAAAAGATTTGCAAGAATGCCGTC
>Ga0209131_1000469_pt1 | contig 29198 bp, 19 predicted proteins | sample GraSoi_2013_40cm_FD_185826 | JGI IMG/M metagenome (GOLD analysis project Ga0209131, IMG submission 185826) | Grasslands soil microbial communities from the Angelo Coastal Reserve, California, USA - Sample 9_17_2013_40cm (SPAdes) (version 2) | ecosystem: Environmental > Terrestrial > Soil >...
GGTGATCCACACCGATGAGTTCTTCGGCTACTAAAGCGAGCGGCGGCGCGCGCCCGTAAAATAGCGGCATGCTGCAACGCCGCTCCGATCCCGCGATCGTCATCCGCGGCGCCCGCCAGAACAATCTCAAGAATCTCTCGCTCGAGATACCGACGAGCGAGCTCGTCGTCGTGACCGGCGTCTCGGGATCGGGAAAGTCCTCGCTCGTTTTCGACACGCTCTACGCCGAAGGGCAGCGGCGCTACGTCGAGACCTTCAGCCCGTACGCGCGGCAGTTCCTCGACCGCATGGACAAACCCCAAGTCGATGCGATCGAGGGGATCCCGCCCGCGATCGCCATCGACCAAACCAATCCGGTGCGCACCTCGCGCTCCACCGTCGGCACGATGACGGAGCTGAACGACCACCTGAAACTTCTCTTCGCACGCGCGGGACGGCTCTTTTGCCGCGGCTGCGGGCAGCCCGTGCACCGCGACTCGCCGGCGTCCGTATACGAGCGGCTCGCCGCGCGCGCTGCGGCTGCCGGGGACCCCAGGCTGATCCTCACCTTTCCGGTGGCGGTGCCGAAAAACTTCAAGGAAGAGGAAGTCCAGGCGCTGCTCAAGGCGCAGGGCTACGACCGCATCCACGCGCGCACGGGCGCGCTGCTCGAGGTCGTGCAGGATCGGGTGAAGATGTCGTCGGCTGAGAAAGCGCGCGTGATCGAAGGCATCGAGGCCGCGTTCAAGGTCGGCCAGGGCAAGGTCAACGTCTATCCGCTGGACGCGGACGGGAAGGCCGGCGCGCCATGGCGCTACTCCTCGGACCTGCACTGCGCCGAATGCGACATCCACTATTCCGAGCCGCTGCCGAGCCTCTTTTCCTTCAACTCGCCGCTGGGCGCCTGCGAGACCTGCCGCGGCTTCGGGCGCGTGATCGGCATCGACTACGGCCTCATCGTCCCGGACGAGTCGAAGACGCTGCGCGAAGGCGCGATCCGGCCCTGGCAATCTCCCAGCTTTCACGACTGCCAGGACGACATCGAGAAGTACGCGAAGAAGCGCGGCGTTCCGCTCGACGTTCCTTTCCGCGATCTCGGAGCGAAAGAGCGCCAGTGGGTGCTCGAAGGCGAGCCCGAGTGGGTGAGCTGGAGAAAATCCTGGCCGGGCGTCTGGTACGGCGTCGCGCGCTTCTTCCGCTGGCTGGAGACCAAAGCCTACAAGATGCACGTGCGCGTGCTCTTGTCGCGCTACCGCGCCTACACGCCTTGTTCGGCCTGCAACGGCGCGCGCCTGAAGCCCGAGGCGCTGCTGTGGCGCGTCGGAACGAAGGAGGACGCCGATCGGGTGCTCGATCCCGCGCGGCGCTTCATGCCCCAGGGCGCGAAATTCCCGGACGAGGTCCTGCGCGCCCTTCCCGGCCTTACGGTGCACGACCTGGTGCTATTACCCGCCGAGCGCACGCGCACGTTCTTCGAGGAACTGCACCTGCCGGCGCCGCTCGACGAAGCCACCGACCTCCTTCTCACCGAGATCCGCGCGCGGCTGCGCTATGTGCAGGAAGTCGGCCTCGGTTACCTCACCCTCGACCGCCAGTCGCGCACGCTCTCCGGCGGTGAAGTGCAGCGCATCAACCTCACGACCGCTCTCGGCACTTCGCTCGTCAACACGCTGTTCGTGCTGGACGAGCCTTCGATAGGCCTGCACCCGCGCGACATGGGCCGCGTGATCGGCGTGATGCAGCGCCTGCGCGACGCGGGAAATTCGCTCGTCGTCGTCGAGCACGACCCGCAGATCATGCTGCAGGCCGACCGCATCCTCGACATGGGCCCCGGACCGGGTGAGCGCGGCGGCGAGATCGTGTTCTTCGGCACGCCCGACGAGCTGAAACAGTCGAAAACGCTCACGGCGGAATATCTCTCCGGGAGGAAGCGCGCCGGCGGCGGCAAGGCGTCGGCGACGCCGGACAGGAAAGGGCCGAAGATCGAGCTGCTCGGCGCAGCCGAGCACAACCTGAAGAACATCGACGTCGGAATCCCGCTGCAACGCCTGGTGTGCATCACCGGCGTATCGGGCTCGGGAAAATCCACCTTGGTGCAGGATGTGCTCTACGCCGCGCTTCGAAAGGCAAAAGGCAAGCCGACCGAAGTGCCGGGGACGTTCCGCGAGCTGCTCGGCCACGCGCTGATCGAGGACGCGGTGATGGTGGACCAGACGCCGATCGGGCGCACCACGCGCTCGAACCCCGCGAGCTACGTCGGCGCCTGGGACGCGATCCGCAATATCTACGCGAAAGAGCCGCTCGCGAAGGAGCGCCAGTACACCGCCGGCACCTTCAGCTTCAATTCCGGAAACGGCCGCTGCCCGACCTGCGGCGGCAACGGCTTCGAGCACGTCGAGATGCAGTTCCTGTCGGACGTGTACCTGCGCTGCCCCGACTGCAACGGCAGGCGCTTCCGCGACGAGGTGCTCGAGGTCGTGGTGAAAGGAAAGTCGATCGCCGACGTGCTCGAGCTGACCGTATCCGGGGCGCTCGCGTTCTTCCGCGACCATCCCGAAGTGCAGCGCGCGTTGAAACCGCTCGCCGACGTCGGCCTGGAGTACCTGCGCGTCGGCCAGCCCGTGCCGACGCTCTCAGGCGGCGAGGCGCAGCGGCTGAAGCTCGCCGGGCATCTGGTCGAGGCGTCCTCGAAGCCGAAGGGTGCGCGGGGTTCGCTCTTCCTGTTCGACGAACCCACGACCGGCCTGCATTTCGACGACGTCGCGAAACTGCTCTCCGCTTTCCGCCAGCTGATTGCCGCGGGGCATTCGCTGGTGGTGATCGAGCACAACCTCGACGTTATCCGCGCAGCCGATTGGTTGATGGATCTCGGGCCTGAAGGCGGCGACGCCGGCGGCGCGGTCGTCTGCACCGGGACGCCGGCGGAGGTCGCGAAGCACGCCGGCTCGCACACGGGCAAGGCGCTGCGCGAATACGAGGCCGCGTTCGCAAAGCCCGCCGCCCTTCGCACGGCGGAGCCAAGCGTGCCGCTGCAGCTCCGCGTCAGCCAGTCGATCAGGATTCACAATGCGCGGGAGCACAATCTGAAATCCATCGACGTCGAGATCCCGCGCAACGAGTTCACCGTCGTCACCGGCGTGTCGGGCTCGGGAAAATCCACGCTCGCCTTCGACATTCTTTTTGCAGAAGGCCAGCGCAGATACCTCGAGTCGTTGAACGCCTACGCGCGCCAGTTCGTCCAGGGCGCGGCTCGGCCCGACGTGGACGCGATCTTCGGCATTCCGCCCACGGTCGCGATCGAGCAGCGCACCAGCCGCGGCGGAAGCAAGAGCACGGTCGCGACGCTGACCGATATCTACCACTTCCTGCGGTTGCTATACGTCAAGCTCGGGCTCCAGCACTGCCCCGACTGCAAGGTGCCGATCGAGCCGCAGAGCGAGGACGCGATCGCGGCACGCCTCCTGCGCGAATACAAGGGGCAACGCATCGGCCTGCTCGCCCCGCTCGTCGTCAACCGGAAGGGCTATTACACCGACCTCGCCAAGTGGGCGCGCGGGAAGGGTTACGATTTCCTGCGCGTGGACGGCGAGTTCCTGCCGACCGACAAGTGGCCGCGGCTGTCGCGCTTCCAGGAGCACACGCTCGAGCTGCCGGTCGCCGACCTGCGCATCGCCGCTGACAGCGAGGCGGAAATCCGCCGGGCGCTCGGCCGAGCTCTCGAATTCGGCAAGGGTGTCGTGCACGTGCTTTCGGGGCTCGACCGCCTGGCCGAGGCCAAAGTGAAATCCCGATCGGCGCGCGTGGAGATGGACCTCCCGCAGCGCACCTTCTCCACGAAGCGCGCCTGCCCCTCGTGCGGGCGCAGCTTCGCCGAGCTCGACCCGCGGCTTTTCTCTTTCAACTCGAAGCACGGCTGGTGTCCCGGGTGCTATGGCACCGGGCTGAAACTCGACAAGGTCGAATGGGACGAGGAGCGCGAGAAGACCGGCACCGAGGACCGTGTGCTCGACTCCTGGATCGAATGGCTGGAGGTGGACGAGACCTGCCCCGCCTGCGACGGCAAGCGCCTCAACCGCGAGGCGCTCGCGGTGCGCTGGCAGGAGCGCTCGATTTCCGAGCTCGCCGCGCTTCCCGTGGGCAAGCTCGGAGCGCTGTTCCGCGGCCTGGAGCTCTCCGGCCGCGAGGCCGAGATCGCGCGCGACATCGTCGCAGAGCTGAAATCGCGCCTCTCGTTCCTCGACCAGGTAGGCCTTTCCTACCTTTCGCTCGACCGCTCGGCGCCGACGCTCTCCGGCGGCGAGGCGCAGCGCATCCGCCTCGCCTCGCAGCTCGGCTCGAACCTGCGCGGCGTGTGCTACATCCTGGACGAACCCACCATCGGCCTGCATCCGCGCGACAACCGGATTCTGCTCGACACGCTGGAAAAGCTGCAAACCAAGGGCAACACGCTCGTCGTGGTCGAGCACGACGAAGACACCATCCGGCGCGCCTCGCACGTGATCGATCTCGGCCCCGGCGCGGGAAAGCGGGGCGGCCGCGTGATCGCCGAAGGCTCGGCCGGTGATCTGATGCGAAACGCAGACTCGGTGACGGGACGATTTCTCAGGAATCCCCTCATGCATCCGCTGCATCCGCCGCGTCCGGTGACGCGCAACACGCTTTCGATCGAGATCTCGGGCGCGTCGCTGCACAACCTGAAGGACATCGACCTGCGCGTGCCGCTTGCAAGGTTGAGCGTGATCACCGGCGTCTCGGGCTCGGGCAAATCGACCCTTGCCCGCGACGTGCTCTATGCGAATCTTTCAGGAATGGTGGGCAAGCGAAGACAGAACAAAACCGCGCCGCTGTCCGGTTGCCGCGCGATCCACGGAACGGAAAACATCGGCCGCGTGCTCGAAGTCGATCAGACGCCGATCGGCAAGACGCCGCGCTCCTGCCCGGCGACCTATGTCGGCTTCTGGGACGCCATCCGGCGCCTGTTCGCCGAGGCGAACGAATCGCGCATGCGCGGCTGGAGCGCCAGCCGCTTTTCGTTCAACACCAAGGGCGGGCGCTGCGAGGCCTGCGAAGGCCAGGGAATCAAGAAAATCGAGATGAGCTTCCTGCCGGACGTAAAAGTGACCTGCGAGGTCTGCGGCGGATTCCGGTTCGGCCCCGAGACGCTCACGGTGCTCTGGAAAGGAAAATCGATCGGCGAAGTGCTGGCGATGAGCGTGGACGAAGCGGCCGAATTTTTCGCCGCGCACCCTTCGACCCATCACGCGCTGCGATTGCTGCAGGACGTGGGCCTGGGCTATCTGACCCTCGGCCAGCAGAGCCCGACGCTCTCCGGCGGCGAGGCGCAGCGCATCAAGCTCGTCACCGAACTTTCCAAGGTCCGCGCCGATGCTCAAGGCAACGCCGCATCGCGCCCCGGTCGAGGCGGCGCCGACAACAAAACGCTCTATGTACTGGACGAACCCACCGTCGGCCTGCACATGGCCGACGTGGAAAAGCTCCTTCGCGTGCTGCACCGCCTCGTGGACGCGGGCAACACGGTAGTGGTGATCGAGCACAATCTGGATGTGATTGCGGAAGCGGACTGGATCGTCGATCTCGGGCCCGAAGGCGGCGAAGCAGGCGGACGAGTCGTCGTACAGGGACCGCTGGAAGGACTGATCGAGTCGCGGCAAACCGGCCACACCGCGAAGGTGCTGAACGATTTTCTGAGGGACCGGCGCTCGCCCGCGGTCGTCTAGCCGCGCGCGATCCGGCTCAAGCCGGTCGCCCGGCTTTTTTCGCCTGCAGGTACTTCTGCAGGTTGGCCGTGGTCTCCATTTTCTTGCGCTCGGTGATGTCACGCCCGGTGATGAACATCCCCTCTTCTCCGCGCGCCGGCCGGCGCTCCCACTCGAAGCACCTGTACGATCCGTCGCTGCAGCGCAGCGAGAATTCGATCGGTTTGGCTTCGAGGACGAGACGCGTATTTACGAGCATCAGCGCAGGGGCCTGCTCGCCCTGATCGATGAGCCTGGTGAGCGGTTTGCCCAGCAACATTGCACGCGGGTAACCGAGGACCTTTTCCCAGGTTCGATTCAGGTTCTTGAGCCTAAGATCGAGCGCGACGATTCCCAGCAGCAACGGCGACTCCTCGATAACCCAGTCTTCTCTCCTGCGCCCGAAATCTTCCATCGTTCTCCGCTGACCTCGCAAAATCTTCCACTGGCTCCTTGGCCGAATCTATAATTCTGACGGCTTTTCGATGCGCGTGCCTCTGCGACTTGAGGCTAAACGGACGGGCGGGCGTCGTCCATCGGGTAAACCCGACACAAGATGTCAGGAAACCACGATAATTGAGACGAATCAAAGAATTATTCCCATCGAACGCCCCTCTCCAGCATCCCGTTGAACCCCTTACTCCTTCGAATTCTGCAATGGGTGGCCGTTCCGGCCGTGATCCTGCTTGCGGCTGCGCTCGCAGTCAAAGCAAGCCGGGCGCTTCCGGTCTCCCTGTCGGGCCTGACGGTGGTCGGACCTTATATCGTGCTGCTGCTCGGGGCGGCCATCAGCGCATGGTTCAACCGCAGCCGCGCGCTCATCATGCTGGCCTCGCTTCTCGCCGCCTATGCCGGCTACAACCTGGCCCGGGACCTGGGCCCGGAGAGTTTCGCCCTGCGGGCGGTCTTTACTGCGTTTGCCGTGCTCGTGCCCCTCAACGTCCTGCTCGCGCTCGCGTTTCCGGAACGCGGGGTACGTCAGTACCGAAATTATCGCTGGCTTCTTCTCGGCCTGGCTGAAATCCTGATCGTGATCTGGATCGCGAATTCCGGCCGCTCGAACCTCTCGGGCATGGCGTGGCACGACGTGCTCGATCACAGATTGCTGCGCTATCCGCCGACGCCGTTGGTGGCTCGCATCATGCTCGTGGCGGCGTTCGCCGCCGCCTTGGCGAGGACCTGGCCCCGCCGCAGGCCCAAGGAACTGCGCAAGGAGCCGCGGCCGCTCGACATCGGCATCGCGGCGGCGCTCGTCGCGTTTTTCATCGGTTGCGAATTTGGGGAAGTGCCGCGCGCGTTCGGCGCGTTCATGTCGGCCGCGGGCGTGATCCTGCTCGTGGCAGTGCTGCAGGAATCCCACCGCCTCGCCTTCCGCGACGAATTGACGAACCTGCCCAGCCGCCGTGCGCTCGAGGAGCGCCTCACGGGGCTGGGACCGACGTATGCGATCGCGATGATCGACGTGGACCACTTCAAGCTGTTCAACGACACCCACGGCCACCATATCGGCGACCAGGTGCTGAAGCTCGTCGCCGCCCGCCTCGCGGCGATCGAGGGCGGCGGCACGTCGTATCGCTACGGCGGCGAGGAGTTCTGTGTTCTGTTCTCCGATCGCACGCTCGATCAGGCGTTGCCGCACCTGGAGCAGCTGCGCAAGGACATCGAGAACTACAAAATGGCGGTGCGCGGCGGGAACCGGCCCAGGGAGAGGGAGACCGGATCGCGTCTCCGCGCAACGCGCGTTCCGGAAAAAACGCTGTCGGTGACGGTGAGCATCGGCGCAGCCGAGCGCGACGACACGCTCATCAGGCCGGCGCTGGTCATCCGCGCGGCGGACGAAGCCCTTTACCGCGCCAAGCGCGCAGGGCGAAACCGGGTGATGCGGTAGCCCGGGCTGTAACGGGACTACAATGGCCGCTCGCATGAGACAGTCCGCCCGCCCCAGACAGAAAGGCAACGACCGGACCGTTCCGAAGCGGGCCAGCGAAGGGCCGGGCGAAAGCGAAGTGCGCTTTCGCGCCATCGCAGAACTGTCGGGTGACTGGTACTGGGAACAGGATGCCCGTTACCGCTTTACCTGGGCCTTCGTGCGCGACGGGTCCGCCGAGGAGATCTCCTGGATAATCGGAAAGACGCGCTGGGACTTGGGCGAGCAGCCTCTCAATGGAACATGGGAGGAACACCGCAGACTGCTCGACGCTCGCCAGCCCTTCAGCGATTTCCACGTGCGACTGGTCGACGAGAACGGCGCGGAGCATTTTTTCTCGACGACCGGCGCTCCCACGTTCGACGGCGCAGGCATTTTCACGGGATACCGCGGCCTCGCCCGCCGCATCACCAAGAGCAAGCGCGCGGAGCAGCTGCTTTGGCTCGAGCACACGGTGGCGCGCTCGGTTACCGAGGCCGACAGCGTTGCGGCCGCGCTCAAGGCGGTGATCCGCGCGGTTTGCGAAGCGCAGGACTGGGAGTGCGGGCGTTTTTTCCGCGTCGACGACGAAGCCGGCGCGCTGCATTTCGCGGAGTTTTGGAGCAAGCCCGGACCGCAGTTCGACGTGTACATCGAGCGCTCGCGCAAAATCGTCTACACCCCGGGCGTCGGACTGGCCGGAAAAGTGTGGCAATCGGGAGAGCCGATGTGGGTTGCGGACATCACGCGGGACGCACGCGTGTGGCAGCAGGCGATCGCCGTCGAAGCGGGCATGCACGGCGCATTCGTCTTTCCGGTGAATTCGGAAGGAAAGATGATCGGGGTTCTCGCGTTCAACAGCCGCGAAATTCGCGATCCGGACGAGCACCTGATGCGGGCGATCCACGTGATCGGCGCGCAGATCGGACAGTTCGTGCAGCGCAAGCAAGCCGAGGAAGTGCTGCGCGAAAGCGAAGAGCGCTTCCGCAACCTGACCGAGCTCTCGTCGGACTGGTACTGGGAGCAGGACGAGAACTTCCGTTTCACCATGGTTTCCGATAATCTCCACCGGCGCCTCGGAACTGCGACTCACTCGGTCATCGGAAAGGCCCGCTGGGAACTGCCCACGCTCAACATGACCGAGGCCGACTGGGCGGCGCATCGCGCCCTGCTGGAAGCGCATCAGCCGTTCCGCGACCTGCAGTGGCACCGCCTCGACGACGCCGGCAAGCTGCAGATCGCCAACATCAGCGGCAAGCCGATCTTCGACTCCGAGGGGCGTTTCCTCGGCTACCGCGGGATAGGCCGGGACATCACCGAGAGCAAGCGAAGCGAGGAAGCGCTGCTGCGCTTTCGCGCCTCCATGGACATGTCGGACGACATGATCCTGCTCATCGATCGCAAGACGATGCGCTTTATCGACGTGAACGAAACCGTTTGCCGGAATCTCGGGTACTCCCGCGAGGAGTTTCTCGCGATGACCCCGGAAGATGTCCTGCCTACGACCCGGAAGGAGCTGGAGACCGCTTACGACGAGATGATCGCGACCGGCTCGACGCAAGGCATGAGAAGCGAATACCGCTGCAAGGACGGCTCCACGCTGCCGTTCGAATCGAGGCGGCGCGTGATGCGCTCGGGGGACAGCTGGATCATCGTCGCCACGGCACGCGACATCCGGGAGCGCATCGCCCGGGAGGAGGCGCTCCGCAAGAGCAACGAGCGCTTCGACATGGCGGTGCGGGCGACCAACGACGTGATCTGGGACTGGGACCTGCTCACCGACGAAATCTGGTGGAACGACAACTTCACCAAAGTATTCGGCCATCCCCGCGAGGCGGCGGACCGCACCGTCAAATCCTGGTATGAGGGCATTCATCCCGACGATCAGGGGCGGGTCATCGCCGGCGTGCATCGCGTGATCGGCGCGGGCGGCGAGTACTGGAGCGACGAGTACCGGTTCCGGCGGCACGACGGCAGTTTCGTCCACGTGCTCGACCGCGGCCAGGTGATCCTGGACGACGCCGGGCGGGCGGTGCGCATGATCGGGGCCATGGCCGACATCAGCTCGCGCAAACAGGCCGAGGAGAGAATCCACAACCAGGCGCTGCGGCAGCGCCTCATCGCCGAGTTCGGCCAGCAGGCGTTCGCGAGCTCCGACGTCGAAGACGTGCTGAGCCGCGCCGTGGAGCTCGTCACGGTGGCGCTCAAGGCCGACTACTGCAACGTGCTCGAGCTCGATGAAAGCGCCAAACAACTCCTGGTCAAAGCGGCATCCGGCTGGCCGAGCGAGATAGTGGCGCGCCGGACGGTTCCCATCCGGCCGGGGGGCCGCCTCGAATTCGTGCTGTCGCGCCGCGAGCCTCTCATCATCGAAGATCTGGCGAAGGACGAGCGCTTTTCAAATTCCCCGCTGGTGCAGCTCGGCGTTCGCAGCGGCATCCAGGTCCCCATATTCGGAACGGCAGGAACGTTCGGAATACTCAGCGTGCACGCACGCTCGGAGCGCCACTTCGGCCTGGACGACGCAAGTTTCCTGCAGAGCGTGGCGAACATACTGGCGGTTGCGATCGAGCGCAGGAGTGCGGAGGAGCGCCTCGAGCGCCTCGCGCAATTCGACTCTCTCACCGGGCTGCCCAACCGGCACCTGTTTCACGACCGCCTGCTGAAAACCGTGGCGCACGCGCGGCGCAGCGGGGCACCCATGGCGGTGCTCTTCATCGACCTGGACCGCTTCAAGCTGGTGAACGACACCCAGGGGCACAGCGCCGGGGACAAGCTGCTCAAGGAAGCGGCGGGCCGGCTTTCACAGTGCGTGCGGGGCGGCGACACGGTAGGCCGGTTCGGCGGCGACGAGTTCGGCGCCATCGTGTCGGAGCTTGCGAAACCGGGGGACGCGGGTGTCGTTGCACAAAAAGTCCTGGACGCGCTCGCCCAGCCGTTCAAGCTCGATGCGCACGACACCTACGTCAGTGCGAGCATCGGCATCACGCTGTTCCCCGCCGACGGCGACAACCCCGAAGCGCTGGTCATGAATGCCGACACCGCGATGTATCGCGCCAAGGAGCAGGGCCGCAATACCTACCAGTACTTCACCCGCGAGATGAACGAGCGGGCGCTCGCGCGCGTGCGGATGGAGGCGGCGCTGCGCCGGGCCATCGATCACAAGGAGTTCCTGCTCCACTACCAGCCCAAGGTGAACCTGGAGAGCCGCCTCATATGCGGTTTCGAGGCGCTGCTGCGCTGGCGGCATTCCGAGAAGGGTCTGGTCCTGCCGGGGGAATTCGTTTCGGTCCTGGAGGACACGGGTCTGATCGTGCCGGTGGGCGAACGGGTGTTGCGCGAAGTGTGCGAGCAGATTCGGACATGGCAGCGGGACGGGCTCGCAGTCAAGCCCGTGACGGTGAACCTCTCCGCGCGCCAGTTCCAGCAGAAGGATTTCGAGTCCATCGTGAGGCACATCCTGCGGGAAGCGGGCATCGATCCGTCGCTCGTCCAGTTCGAGCTCACCGAATCTCTGCTGATGAGCGATCCGGAGGGCGCTGCGCGCACGCTGCGGGGACTGAAAGACTCGGGCGTGAAGATCTCGGTGGACGATTTCGGCACGGGCTACTCGAGCCTCGCGTACCTGAAGCGTTTCCCGATCGACGCGCTCAAGATCGACCACTCCTTCATTCGCGACATCACCACCGACCCGGAGGACGCGATGATCACGCTCGCCATCATCGGCCTCGCACACAGCCTCAAGCTCAAGGTCGTGGCCGAGGGCGTGGAAACGCAGGAGCAGCTCGAGCTGCTCGCGGCGAACGGTTGCGACGAGATCCAGGGCTACTACTTCTCGGTTCCGACGACGGCCGAGGAGTGCGCGAAGATGATGAGGGAAAACCGCCGCCTCGCCTGAGCCAAACGCGCTCCGGTGCCCGGAGGCGTATCATCGCCGCTTTGCCCGCCGCACCTCATGAACTCAAGCGCCCTTTTCCTGCTTAAACCGCACACTCGTGACCTCGGCGGCTTTTCGGTGCGGAGAGTGCTCCCAGGGGTGCCGCACCGCATGGTCGGCCCGTTCATCTTCTTCGATCACATGGGTCCGGCGGATTTCGCGCCGGGCACCGGCATCGACGTGCGCCCGCATCCGCACATCGGCCTGGCGACGGTCACCTACTTGTTCCAGGGCGAAATCCTGCACCGTGACAGCCTCGGCACCGTACAGGCGATCGCTCCGGGCGACGTCAACTGGATGACCGCCGGACACGGCATCGTTCATTCGGAGCGCACCGCGCGGGAGCTGCGCCGCACGGGCACGCACCTGCAGGGCCTGCAAACCTGGGTCGCGCTCCCGAAGGAGAGCGAGCTCGCCGATCCCGCGTTCAGCCATCACCCCAAGGCGACGCTTCCGCGGATTTCCGCCCCGGGCGTGGAATTGCGTGTCGTCGCGGGCAGCGCCTTCGGCAAGCGGGCACCGGTCAAGGTCTTCACGCCGACGCTCTTCGCCGGCGTCGAAATCGACGCGGGCCGCTCCTTCGAGCTCGACGCCGAGCACGAGGAGCGCGCCGTCTACGCACTTGAGGGCGATGTCACGGTGACCGGAACGCCGCTGCCGCCGCAACACATGGCGGTCATCGCACATCGCGAGCCCGTGGAAGTGAAAGCGCTGACGCGAGCCCGCCTGATGCTGATCGGCGGGGAAAAAATGGACGGCGAGCGCTTGATCTGGTGGAACTTCGTCGCGAGCTCGCGCGAGCTCCTGGAGGAGGCGAAGCTTCGCTGGCGCGAGCAGCGCTTCCCGCGCGTCCCGGGGGACGACGAGTTCATCCCGCTCCCGGAGGCCTGAGGGGAAAGGCGTGCGCCGTGCGCACGAGCACCTTCTGTTCCGATCTGCCCGCCGCTGATGCGTGATCCCGCACCCGTTCCGATTCACCTCAGAGATTACGCTCCACCCGCTTTTCTGATCGAGACGGTCGATCTGGACATCGACTTGTTCGAAGAGCGGACGCGCGTACGCGCTCGCCTCGCGATGTCGCGCAATCCGAAAGCAACCGATTCGAACGCACCGCTCGTGCTCGACGCCGAGGAGCTCCAACTCGAGTCGGTGGCGCTCGACGGTCGCGCGCTCATCGCGAGCGAGTACACGGCGGACGCCGCGCATCTCATCATCGCGAAACCCTCGACGCGCTTTGTACTGGAAACCGCGTGCACAATCTACCCTCGCAAGAACACCATGCTCACGGGGCTATACGCCGCGGAGAACGGCTTTTTCACGCAATGCGAAGCCGAGGGCTTCCGGCGCATCACCTATTTCATCGACCGACCGGACGTGATGGCGAAGTATTCGGTGACGATTCACGCCGACCGCGAAAAGTATCCTGTGCTGCTGTCGAACGGCAATCTTCTGGCAAGCGGTAATGAAGCTAATGCGCGGCACTGGGTGAAGTGGCAGGATCCCTTTCCCAAGCCTTCGTATCTCTTCGCGATGGTCGCGGCGAAACTGGACATGCTCGAAGACCGATTCGTCACGCGCTCTGGCCGCAGCGTGCGCCTCGCGATCTACGTCGATCCGGGCAAGCTCGACCAGTGCGGCTTCGCGATGCAAGCGCTGAAAAAGTCCATGAAGTGGGACGAGGACAAGTTCGGCCTCGAAGTCGATCTCGACAATTACTCGATCGTCGCGGTCGGCGACTTCAACATGGGCGCGATGGAAAACAAGGGCCTCAACGTCTTCAACACCAAGTACGTGCTCGCGCGGCCGGACACAGCCACCGACGGCGATTACCTAGCCATCGACCGCGTGATCGCGCACGAGTACTTTCACAACTGGACCGGCAACCGCGTCACCTGCCGGGACTGGTTCCAGCTCTCATTGAAGGAAGGGCTCACCGTGTTCCGCGACCAGGAGTTCGGCGCGGACATGTATTCGCGGGCGGTCGAGCGCATCCGCGAGGTGCGCGGCCTGCGCGGCGGGCAGTTTCCCGAGGACGCGGGGCCGATGGCGCATCCGGTGCGGCCGGCCTCCTACATGGAGATCAACAATTTCTACACGAGCACGGTCTACGAGAAGGGAGCGGAAGTCGTGCGTATGATCCGCACGCTGATCGGGGCGCAGAATTTCCGCAAGGGCATGGACCTGTATTTCGCGCGGCACGACGGGCAGGCGGTGACCTGCGACGATTTCGTGCGGGCGATGGCCGATGCCTCGGGCGCCGACCTCTCGCAGTTCATGCGCTGGTACGACCAGGCGGGCACGCCCATCCTCGAGGTCAAGGGTGAGTACGACGCAGCGGCGCGGCGCTATGCGTTGTCCGTGAAGCAATCCTGCCCGCCTACGCCGGGACAGGAAACGAAGCTGCCCTTCCACATTCCTCTCGCGGTCGGGCTGGTCGGACCGGACGGCCGCGACCTGCTCGCCGAAGGCACGCGCGTGCTGTCGGTGAAGCAGCCGGAGGAGCGCTTCGTATTGGGAAATGTCGAGGCGAAACCCGTGCTTTCCCTGCTGCGCAATTTTTCCGCTCCGGTGATCGTAAGACACGATTACACCGGGGCCGAGCTCACGCATCTCATGGCGCACGATTCCGATCCTTTCAACCGCTGGGAGGCGGGCCAGCGGCTTGCGCTCGGCATCATGCTGCGCGGGATCGCTGCGGTACAGGGCGGCCGCGCGCTCGAAGTGCCGCGTGCTTTCGCCGACGCGGCCGCGCGCGTGGTGGCGGATTCGTCGAAGGATCCGGCGTTCGCCGCCGAGATGCTCGCGCTGCCTTCGGAAAACTACGTCGCCGAGCAGATGCAGGTCGTCGATCCGGACGCGGTCCACGCGGTGCGCGACGAGCTGAGGCGGCGACTCGCCGATGCGCTGCGCGAGGAGGTTCTCGCAGTCTACCGCGCGTACAGGGGCGCGAGTCCCTACTCACCCGATGCCGTCTCCGCCGGTAGGCGCGCGCTCAAGAACTCCGCGCTCGGGCTTCTCATGGAGCTCGGCGACGCCGCGATGCGCGCGCTTTGCATGAAGCAGTTCGAGGCCGCAGACAACATGACCGACGCGCTCGCGGCGCTTTCCATGCTCGCCAATTGCGACTGTCCCGAGCGGACGCGGGCGCTGGATGCCTTCTACGGCAAGTGGAAGAACGAGCCGCTGGTGGTCGACAAGTGGCTCGCCGTGCAATCGACGACCCGCCTGCCCTCGGCGCTCGCGGACGTGAAACGCCTGATGGCGCACCCGGCCTTCAACCTCAAGAACCCGAACAAGGTCTACGCGCTGATCGGCGGCTTTCGCGCCAATCAGGTGCGCTTTCACGCAGCCGACGGCTCGGGCTACTTGTTCCTCGCGGAGCAGGTGATCGCGCTCGACGCGATCAACCCGCAGGTTGCGGCGCGCATGGCGCGCGGCTTCGACCGCTGGAAAAAGTTCGACGCCGGGCGCCAGGCGCACGCTCGAGCGGCGCTCGAGCGCATCCACGACGCGAAGGGCATCTCGAAAGGCGTGCTCGAAATCGCATCGCGGGCGCTCGTCTGACGCCTCGGCGCTTGCGGGCCTTTATTTGCGGCGCTGCATTTCGGCGAACTTGGACAGCTCCCAGGGCCGGATCGCGACCAGCATGTGCATCGCCGTGCACTCGTCGAACGGCCTGCGCGTGTCGTCGCTGTGCAAGTCCGCGAACTCGTTCGCGACGCGACGCAGGCGCACCAGCATCGCTTCCCGCGAGGATTTCGAGAGGCGCCCGGTCACGAACAGCATCAGCTCGTCGGGGCCGTCGAAGCGCGTGCGGAAGTACTCGTTTTGCGCCTGGGCCTTGAAGAACTCCTGGAACGGGCCGTCCGGAATCCAGGAAAAAGTCCGCGAAAGCAGCAGCCGATACCGGTTTCCCGGAAGGAGCCTGATGATGCCGATGCGGTCCAGGCGCACGAGGTGGCGTATGCACTCGGCTTCCGACATGGAATAGGTGCGGATGATCTTGTCCACCGGCCACTGGTGCAGCACGCGCAGCGCGACGAGCACCAGCCTCTTGTCGGCGACGATGGCCTTTTCCGCCTGCGGCGTCAGCCGCGACAGCAGGCGATCGCGCCGCTCGAGGGACCGGGTCAGCTCCGCGAGCTCGAGGCCCGCAAAATCGAGCACCTGATCAAGCCGTTTCAAGGTGAAATCCTTGCGCGAGAACATGCGCTTGACGCTCGCCTCGCTCATGCCCAGGGCCCGTGCCACGGCGGCGTAGGTCACGCCCTGCGCCTTGAGCTCGCGCTTGAGTGTGTCGATCAGTGCCGCGCTTGCGCTCATGTCTTTTCCTCCTGTCCGGCAAAAAGTATCACCTGGCGATACCCGAGGTCAAAGGTCGCACTACCTTGCACATGGCGCTATACACGCGCGGAGCTCGTTCCGACTATGGCAAGCGTTGCGGGCGCATTCGTGCCGGGATGCAACGACCGGGTTCCGGGCTGAATCGGGAGGGATGCGCCCGCAGCATCGACCCGAGGGGCCTGACATCGAAGGGAGACGAAATCGTGGAGCTCGACCTCGTCATCGCCGCATTGCAGACCTTTGCAGTCCTATTTCTCGTTTGCGGGGCGTATCTTGCGACCCACAAGGCGGGCGGATCGCAGATTTCAGCCGAGCCGGCATCCTCCGCACCCGCTCTCAGCCTCTGGAGGGAACGCGCCGCGCTCGGGCACGATATTCGCAGGACGGGCGGGCGGAAAACCTCAAATCCGGGTTGATGTCCCTTCAGGTCCGCCTGCGCACCATTGCGACCTTGTCCTGCACCCGTACGTCGAAGCGCGCGACGTTGACCACCATGCGCTCATGGGTCCCGTCGCCTATCGGTTCCTTTTCATCGCTGACCGCGACGCGGAACGTGACGGTGCGGCCTTCGACTTTCACGACTTCGACCTCCGCGCGCACGCGCATGCCCACCGGCGTCGCCGCGAAGTGGCGGATATCGAGGCGCGTGCCGAGCGACTGATGGCCTTCGGGCAACAGATGCTCGATCGCGGCGAGCGCCGCCGCCTCGATCACGTTGATCATGACGGGAGTCGCCAACACGTGCACGCGGCCGCTGCCGACGCGCGGCGCGGTGTGCTCCTCGCCCACGACCAGCTCCGCAGCGCCTTTCAGACCAAGCTTCAGGTTCTCCGTCGAGCTCATCGGGTTCTCCAGCAGGCATAATAACGCCGGAACGCCGAAGATTCCCGGAACCCGGGACGAGCGCGGCTCGGATATGATCCGCGCAAAGGAATCAGGGATGAAACCTACTCTGAAGTCGGGTCTTGCCGCCACGAAAAAAATCACCGTTGACGAGCCTCGCGTCATCAATTTCATGGGCGAGGATTGCCGCGTCTACGCCACGCCGCGCATCATCAGCGACGTCGAGTACACCTGCAGGGACTTCCTGCTCGGACACCTCGACCCGGGCGAGGACTCGGTCGGAACCAAGGTGAACTGGGAGCACGTGGGCCCTGCGCTGCTCGGCGCCGAAATCACGATCTCCATCAAGCTGACGAATGTCGACGGCCGGCGCGTGAGCTTCGAGGCAGCGGTCAACGACGGCGCCGACGCGGTCGCGCGCGGAACCCACGAGCGGTTCATCGTCGACGTACAGAAGGTGCGCGAGCGGCTGCTCAAGAAGAAGGCGCAGCGCGGCTGACATGCGGGTCGGCCTCCTCGGCGGCGGTGTCATCGCGAGGCTCTTCCTCGAGCACGCGAGGCGCGGCGAAATGGGTGACGCGAAGGTGGTCGCCCTCGCCGGCCGCAACGAAAATTCCCGCGGCAACGCGCTCGCCCGCGAGTTCGGCGTGCCCTTCGTCGTCGGAGCGGCCAAGCTGATCGAGGCGCGTCCGGAGGTGGTGATCGAGGCCGCCTCGCACGACGCTGTGCGCGAATGCGTGGAGGATCTGCTCTCGAACGGCATTGCCGTGGTCGTCCTTTCCGGTGGCGCACTGTGCGACGATGAGCTGCGCGCGCGCTTCGAACGCGCATCGGCGAAACACCGCGCGCTCCTCTACCTTCCCTCGGGCGGGATCGGGGGTCTCGACGCGCTCAAGGCCGCCTGCGCAGCCGGCGTGGACGAAGTGAGCATCGCCGTGACCAAGCCGCCCGCGGCGTGGAAAGGCATTGCCTATGTCGAGCGCATGAAAATAGATCTCGACCGCCTGGCCGGTCCGGTGACCTTGTTCGAAGGCACGGCGCGTGAAGGCGTGCCGCTTTTTCCGGCGAACGTCAACGTCGCCGCGGTGCTTTCACTCGCGGGCGTCGGCTTCGACCGCACGCGCCTGAAAGTGGTGGCCGACCCCGCGCTCAGGTTCAACACCCATTTCATCACGATCAAGGGCAGGACGGGCGTCATCGACCTGCGATTCGAGAGCGTGCCCTCTCCGGACAATCCCAAGACGGCGATGCTCGCCTGCTACAGCGCGCTCGCGGCGTTCCGCCAGTTCGATTCGCCGGTGCGCTATGGCACTTAAACCGCGGTCGCAGAACGGCGACCCCGAAGCGATCCGCAGGCGCTACCTCAAGGTGGATACCGCGACCGTGGCCGACGTGCTCGACGTGCTCGGCCTCCCCGACCAGGGACTTGCGCCCCAATTCGCGCCTTGCCCCGCGAACGCGGGTCGCATGGGCGGCTGGGCCTACACGATTCGGGGAAAGATGAAGCGCTATGCGGGCAGCGGCGATCCGCAGAAGATGAAAGCGGTGGACGGCGTCGGCAAAGGCGACCTCACGGTGTGGTCGGGCGAGGGCAAGGGCGTGTGCTTTTTCGGCGAGCTGATCGCGCTAGGCATGAAGCGCCGCGGCTGCGCAGGCGCGCTCGTCGACGGCGGCATCCGCGACATCGAATGGATCAAGCGCCAGCGTTTTCCTGTTTACGCCCGGTACCGCACCCCGGTGCAATCGATCGGCCGCTGGAAGGTGACGGCGCGGCAGGTTCCCGTGCCGATGCCCGGCGCGACCATAGAAAGCGTGACCGTGCATCCGGGCGATTTCGTGCTCGCGGATGCCGACGGCGTCATCGTGGTCCCCTCGCGCGTCTCGGAAAAGGCGCTCGTGGAAGCCGAGCGCGCGACGAAACAGGAAGTCCGCATCCGGCGTGATCTCGACCGGGGCGCGAGCCTGCAAGACGTCCTGAAAAAGTATGGTCACGTTTGAAGCGTTGTAGAATCGCCCCGAATATTTCGCGAGAAACATCCGGACTCAAGGAGAAAGTGATGAAGAGAGCGTTCAGTATCGTCGCCGCGGCCCTCGCGCTCGTCGCGACCCAGGCCCTTGCGCAAGGCAAGGTCGAGGTGCTCTGGCTCGGCCAGTCGGCCATGCGCATCACCACGCCCGCCGGCAAGGTCATCATGGTCGATCCGTGGATCCTCGGCAATCCGAAGACGCCGCCGGCGTGGAAGAACCTCGACGCGGTCGGCAAGCTCGACCTGATCCTGGTCACCCACGGCCACGGCGATCACTACGGCGACGCGCCGGCGCTCGCGCAGAAGAACAACGTCGCGTTCTGGGGCCCGGCGGGTCTGAACCAGTCGGTCATCACCCTCGGCATCCTTCCCGCTAGCCTTTCGATGCGTTTCGGCAAAGGCGGCTCGATCGAGCCGTTCGGCGCGGGCGGCGTCAAGGTCACCGCGACCCACGCCGAGCACTCCTCGGAATTGCTCTACAAGAACGCCGCCACCGGCAAGGACGAGACCTGGCCAGGCGGCGAGCCGGTCGGCTTCATCATCCAGCTCGAGAACGGGATGAAGATCTACCACATGGGCGACACCGGCCTCTTCGGCGACATGAAGTTCATCGGCGAGTACTACAAGCCCGATATCGTCATGATCCCGATCGGCGGGCATTTCGTCATGAGCCCGCAGGACGCCGCGTACGCGGTGCGCGAGTGGCTGAAGCCGAAGTACGCGATCCCCATGCACTACGGCACGATCCCGCAGCTGAAGGGCACGCCGGAGGAATTCATCAAGGCCGGCACCGGGGCAACCAAGGTCATCGTGATGAATCCCGGCGACAAGGTCGAGTTCTAGACCCGCCGAAAGCGACGCCTCCCGGACCCGGCCGCGGCGACGCAGCCGGGTTTTTTTCAGGCTAGGACGCAGCCGCGGTCAGGACGGGCTTCTCCCGATACTGGTCCGGAAAGAGCCGCTTCAGGTTCACGATCTTCGGCAGGTCGTTGATCACGATATACGGATAGCTCGGGTTGTGAGCCAGGAAGTCCTGGTGATAGGCCTCGGCCGGATAAAACCCCTTCAGCGGATCCACGCGGGTCACGATCGGCCGCGCGAAAACATGTGCCTTGTCCAGCTGCGAGACATAGGCCTGCGCGATGCGCTGCTGCGACGCGTCGGAATAGAAGATCGCCGAGCGGTATTGCGTGCCGACGTCGGGCCCCTGGCGGTTGAGCTCGGTCGGATCGTGCGCGACCGAAAAATAAATCCGCAGAATGTCTCCGTAAGAGATCTCTTTGGGATCGAAAACGATCTGCACCGACTCGGCGTGGCCGGTCCGGCCGCTCCCGACCTTCTCGTAGTCGGCGGTGCTCTTCTCCCCACCCGAGTACCCGGACAGCGCCTGCTTGACTCCCTTGGTGTGCTGGAACACTCCCTGGACGCCCCAGAAGCAGCCGCCCGCGATCACCGCGGTCTGCAGGGGACCCGCGGCCTTCGGATTGTCGATCTCCGGCGCGGGCAGGGTGACCGCCGGTTCTCCCGTGCGCGCCGGGATGTTCCAGAACGTGCCGATCGCAACCAGCGCGAGCAGCGCGATCCAGACGCCTCGCGTGGAGCGCAGGGCGTCGCGCAGCAATCGGGCAGTGAAGGGCATGGTCGGCTCCTGTTGAATGGGTGTGAGGCTTTGTCGTTGGACGGCCTCCGAACCTTACGGGTTCCGCTTGCGCATCGCCTCGAGCATCGGCGTGATCAGGTCCATCGGCACGGGGAAGACGATGGTCGAGGTCTTGTCGCCGGCGATGTTGCTCAAGGTCTGCAGGTAGCGCAGCTGCATCGCCTCCGCCTGCTTAGACAGCATCTGCGCCGCCTGCAGGAGTTTTTCCGAGGCCTGCAGCTCGCCTTCGGCGTGGATCACCTTGGCGCGCCGTTCGCGCTCGGCCTCCGCCTGGCGCGCGATCGCGCGCACCATCGTCTCGTTCAGGTCGACGTCCTTGATCTCGACGTTCGAGACCTTGATGCCCCAGGCTTCTGTCTGGGCGTCGAGGGTCTTCTGGATGTCGATGTTCAGCTTCTCCCGCTCGGCGAGCATCTCGTCGAGCTCGTGCTTGCCGAGCACCGCGCGCAGCGTCGTCTGCGCGAGCTGGCTCGTCGCATTGAGGAAGTCCGCCACCTGGATCACGGCCTTCTGCGGATCGACGACGCGGAAATACACCACGGCGTTCACCTTCACCGAAACGTTGTCGCGCGAGATCACATCCTGCGGCGGCACGTCGAGCACCACGGTGCGCAGGTCCATTTTCACCATCTGCTGGATCACCGGGATGAGGATGAACCATCCCGGCCCCTTCACCGCCCAGTAGCGCCCGAGGTTGAACACGACGCCGCGCTCGTACTCGCGCAGGATCCTGAACGACCACACCAGCAGGATGACGAGGACCAGCAGCGCGCCGAAACCGAAACTGAACATGATTGACCCTCCGTTCATGGGAACCGTATCAGGGCTCGGGCACGACCTCGAGCAGCAGCCCGTGCATTGCAACGACGCGCACGCGCTGGCCCGCCTTGAGCGGCGCCGTGCTGCGAATGCGCCAGGTCTCGCCGTGGATCCGCGCCCAACCTTCCCGATCGTAGTCCTCCAGCACTTCACCGGGGCTGCCGAGCAGCTCTTCGCGCCCGCTCACGACCGGACGCCGATGCGACTTCAAGGCCATGCCGACGACCAGGAACAGGAACGCGGCGCTCCCGGCGGCGAGCCCGAGCACGAGCGAGAAGGGGACGCCGAAGCCGGGAACGTCGGTATCGATGAGGATCACCGAGCCGATCACGAAGGCGATCGCTCCGCCGATGCCGAGCGACCCGTACGCGGGGAAAAACAGTTCCCCGACCATGAAGGCGATGCCCACCAGCATCAGGGCGAGACCCGCGTAATTGACCGGCAGCAGGTGGAACGCGTAGAGCGCGACCAGCACGCAGATCGCGCCGACGACGCCGGGAAACACGAGGCCGGGGTTGGAAAACTCGAATACGAGAGCGTAGATCCCCAGCAGGATGAGGACGTAGGCGATGCTCGGATCGGTGATGACCGACAGAAACCGCGTGCGCCAGTCGGGCTCCACCGCGGTCGCGACGGCATCCGCGGTCTGCAGCACGCGCTCCGCATCGGACACCTTCAGCTTGCGGCCGTCCAGCCGTTTGAGCAGGTCGGGCACATCTTCGGCGACGAGGTCGATGACTTTCATCTTGAGCGCCTCGGACGCAGACAGGCTCACGGCCTCCCGCACGGCGCGCTCGGCCCATTCCGCGTTGCGGCCGCGCGTCTGCGCGAGGCTCCGGATGTACGCCGAGGCGTCGTTCACCTGCTTGCGGGTCATCGCGCTCGAGGAATCGCCGGCGTCGACCTTGCCGCCCTTGCCCTTGCCGTCGGCTTTGTCATCGCCGCCCTTGTCGCCCCCGCCGGGCGCCCCGATGGCAACGGGGGTTGCCGCGCCCAGATTGGTCGCCGGCGCCATCGCAGCAATGTGGCTCGCGTAGAGAATGTAGGTCCCGGCGCTCGCCGCGCGCGCCCCGCCCGGGGCGACGAACGCGGCCACCGGCACGGAAGAAGCGAGGAGGTCCTTGATGATGGCGCGCATCGAAGTATCGAGGCCGCCCGGAGTGTCCATCTGCAGCACCACCAGCTGCGCGCGCTGCTTCGCCGCTTGCTCGATGCCGCGGTGAACGTAGTCGGCAACGGCCGGCCCGATGGCGCCGTTGATCCTGAGCAGGACGACCGGGGGCCCGGGCGCCCACGCCAGGGCGGGCGACAGCGCCCACAGTGCAAGCAAAACCTTATCCCAGCGCAAGATCCGTCCTCGATAATCTTGTTTAGAGCGCGATGAGCGGCGCTCTAAGCGTAAGTCTATACCCCGCAGGCCCTACCCCTCTGGACTTCCGTCCGCGATCGCAGTACCTTCATCGGCGGAAAAACGAGCAAGCCGAATCCCCTTACCCTACACACGCAGCAGGCGCCGCGGGTCCTTTCTAACGGAGAAACCATGTCGAGAAAATCACTTCTGTCCATGATGGCTGCTGCCTTGCTGTGCTCGGCGTTTCCCGCCTGGAGCCAGAACTTGCCCGAAGGCAAGGGCAAGGAAGTTGCGGCCGCAAAATGCATGAGCTGCCACGCCTTGGAGGCGCGCGTGGGCAACGGGTACACGGCCGAGGGCTGGGCGACCGCAGTGCGCATGATGACCAACCACGGCGTGCCGCTTTCCAAAGAAGAGGTCGCGACCCTCACGCCGTATCTGGCAAAGAACTACCCGGAAAAGAACAAGGCTGTCGCCGTGGTCGTTCCCGGGCCCCTCAAGGTTTCGATGAAGATCTGGCAGGCGGCCACGCCCGGCTCGCGGCCGCACGACCCGCTGGCGGCGAGGGACGGATCGCTCTGGTACACGGGGCAGATGGCCAATGTGCTGGGGCGCGTGGATCCGAAAACAGCCCAGGTCAAGGAATATCCGCTCAAGACGGCGCACTCCGGACCGCATGGCCTGATGGAGGACAAGGACGGCAACATCTGGTACACCGGCAACACCGGAACCTTGATCGGCAAGCTCGACCCGAACACGGGCGCGGTCACCGAGTACCCGATGCCGGATCCGAACGCGAAAGACCCGCACACGCTGATCTTCGACAAAGCCGGCATCCTGTGGTTTACGGTGCAGAACGCCAACCGCATCGGGCGGCTCGACCCCAAGACCGGCGAGATCAAGCTGCTCACGCCGCCGACGCCCAAATCGCGCCCCTACGGCATGGCGGTGAATTCCAGAGGCACCGTGTTCGTCGTGCAATTCGGCGTCAACAGCGTGGCCGCGGTGGACCCGGCGACCCTCGAGATCCGCGAGTACAAGCTGCCGGATCCGGGCGCGCGTCCGCGTCGCATCGCGATCACCAGCGACGACATGGTCTGGTACACGGACTACTCGCGCGGCTACCTCGGCCGTCTCGACCCCGCGACGGGCAAGGTGAGCGAATGGCCGTCTCCGAGCGGGCCGAAGTCCGCGCCTTACGGTATCTCCGCGATCCACGACGTCCTCTGGTACAGCGAATCCGAAGCCAAGCCGAACACCGTGGTGCGCTTCGATCCCAAGACCGAGAAATTCCAGAGCTGGGCGATCCCGGGCGGCGGCAACATCGTGCGCAACACTTCGGTCACGCCGGACAGCAATTTCGTGCTGGCCAACAGCCTGGTCAATACCGTCACGCTGGTGACAATTCCGAAGTAGCTTCAATAGTGCATGACCAGCGCTAGGCGCGCGCTGCGCGGCTCGGCCGGATGGAAGTGGATGTCGTTCTCCGGCGTGCAGGCCGGGCACCGCTGCGACAGATAGTAATACTCGATGTCGTTCGCCTTGCGGTTGAAAAGATTGAATACGTCCAGATTGACGCTGGTCTTCGCGTCGACCTTGTAGGAGGCGCGCGCGGAAAAAATCATCGAGGACTGCGAGCGCTGGCTGTTGTCCTCGATCAGCGGCCGCGGGCCGAAATAGCGCGCGTGAACGGTCCCCGACCAGGGGCCATAGTCTTTCACCGTCACCCCCAGTGACGCCACCCGGTCGATCGCGCCCGGAATGTAATTTCCGCGCGGATCGCTGTCCCTGAACTGCGCGCGAGAAGCTGAAAGGTCGAAGTCGACGAGCAGCCAATTGTACGGAATGTAGCGGTTCGACCACTCGATGCCTCGCCGCAGGCTCGGGCGGCTCGCCTCGGTGGTGCCGGCGTCGCCTTTGAACACCAGCTCGGAGTCCAGCTCCAGGCGCCAAAGCGAGAGCGAGGATTGCAGGTGCGGGACGATTTCCGTGCGCACGCCGATCTCCTCTCCTCGCGTCTTGACCAGCGCCGGGACCTTGTCGGCGGGATTGCCCGTGGCCGGATCGACGGTGATGGTCGTGCCGCGCGCGTCGTTGCTGTGAAAGCCCTGGCCGTAGTTGAGGAAGTATTCCGTCCTGTCGAACGGGCCGAAGACGAAATTGAGCTTGGGCGAGGTGATGTGCGCGCTCGTCGTCCCGGAATTCGCGGGGTTGTCGCTGTCCACGCGCGCCCCGTAGAAATCCTCGCGCACCCCCGCGATGCTGCGGAAGCTGTCGGTCCATTGCAGCGTGTTCTCGTAGTAGGCCCCGACCCCGGTCTGCGCGACCTTGTCCGAGCGCACGGTGCTCGGTGTCGTCGGCGTGTCCACCCGCTCGCGCGCCTCGGTGTGGAACAGCCCGACCGTCATGTTGTCGCGGCGCGCGTCGAGTCCGAACTTGTTCGTCATCTGCCGCTCGTCCCACTTGCCGGTAAAGACCCAGCTCGGCGTCAGGCCGATGACGGTGCGGTTGTCCGCCTGCTCGAATTGATCGCCGTTCGCCTGATTGTCGAGAAAGAACGTGAAGTTGGAGAACAGATTGAGCCGGTACTTGATCGCATACACGTCCATGTGGAAGACGCCGCCGTTCGCGAGCGTCTTGTGCCGGTCGAGCGACAGGCTGTAGCGCGAGGTCCGGCCGCCGTCGGTCGGATCGATCGCGCCGAAGCGTGAAATCGTGCCGTCGTCCACCGCGCGCTGCGGAATCTGGTCGGTCGCGTTCCATTTGCCGCTGTAGCCCATGAGGGACAGCGTGTAGCCGTCGGCGTTCGTTCCCTGGCTGAAGCGCAGCACGCCGTTCAGCTTGCGGTAGTCCTCGGGATTCACCCAGGGGCCGTCGTTGTGGAACAGCTCGAAGCCGTAGAGCAGATGGCCCGGTCCGGCATCGTAGGAATTCGCCGCCATCGCGCGCCCGTAGCCGTTGCTGCCGAGCCCGAGCGAAGCGATTCCCTTGGGCATCTTGGTGTAGTAATCGATGTCGGCGGCGCCGGCCGAGGAGAAATCGCCCTCTTCCGCGAAATACGGGCCCTTCTTGTACGAGACCCGCGACACCAGCTCCGGGATCATGAAATTGAGATCGGAATAGCCCTGCCCGTGGGCGTGCGTCGGCATGTTGACCGGCATGTGGTCTATCGTGGTGAGAAAGTCGGTGCCGTGGTCGAGATTGAAGCCGCGCAGGAAGTACTGGTTCGCCTTGCCGTCGCCGCTGTGCTGGGTGATGATCACGCCGGGCACGTACTCGAGCACTTCGCCCGGCCGCTGCATCGGCCGCGCCTCGATCAGCTGCGGCGTGATGTAGCCCTGGCTCGCCGCGTCGGAGGTGCCGACCGCGTTTTCGTAGTGCCCGATGATGCGGATCTCGTCCGGCTTCTCCTGTTGCTGAGCGAAGGCGTCCAACGCACAGCAAAACGCGGAAAAAACGGCAAGCGCGACTTTCGTATTCCTCAAGATTGCTCCGTCGGATGGAGAACGAATCATACCGGGCGCCATGGAGCGTTGTTGAGCCTTCGCTCTCGTGGTAGGGTTCGGCATGTCCCGCCAGCCGGAACGCACCGCCGTGAAATCCGACGCAGCCCCGACCGTGCCATCGCAACGCCTGCCCGCGGCTCATCTCAAGCGTTTCGTCGCCGATGCCCTGCTCGCGGTCGGCCTGCCCGCCAAGGACACCGCCACCTGCGCCGAGCTCATGGTGCGCGCCGATCTTCAGGGCGCCGACGGCCACGGCGTCTTCCGCCTTCCGCAGTACGTGCGCCGCATCAAAGGGGGCGCGGTCAACGTGAGGCCGAAGGTGAAGGTCGCACGCGAGGCGGCGGGCATGGCGCTCGTCGACGGCGACAACGGCATGGGGCACGTGGTGATGAGCTTCGCCGCGAAAACCGCGATCGAGAAAGCGAAGACCTCGGGCGCAGCCTGGGTCGGGGTCGCTCGCAGCAACCACGCGGGTCCGGCGTCGCTGTACGCGGCGATGCCTCTCGAGCACGACATGATCGGGTTCTATCTCGCAGTCGGAAACGCCAACCACATGGCGCCCTGGGGTGGGATCGATCTGCTGCTTTCGACCAATCCGATCGCGGTGGCCGCCCCCGGAAACGAAGCGCCCATCGTCCTCGACATGGCGACCACGGTCGCCGCCTATGGAAAGGTGAAGACCGCGGTTCAGCGCGGGGAAGCCCTGCCCGAGGGCTGGATGATCGATCATCAGGGCAGGCCGCTCACCGATCCGAAGCGCGCCGATCAAGGCCTGCTGGTTCCGATCGGCGGCTACAAGGGTTACGGGCTCGCCCTGGTGTTCGGCCTCCTCGCGGGAACGCTGAACGGCGCGGCGATGGGGAGCGAGACCGTCGACTTCAACGCCGACGACGTGACGCCCACCAACACCGGCCACGCGATCGTCGCGATCTCGATCGCCGCCTTCGGCGAGGTGGACGCCTTCAAGCGCCGCGTGGACAAGCTCGCGCGCGAAATCCGCAGATCCAAGCACATGCCGGGCGTGGCGCGCATCTGGCTGCCCGGGGAGCAGAGCCGCGCGAAGTTCGAGGAGCGCTCCAAGCTCGGGATTCCGATACCGGAGCCGCTGCGCGCGAGCCTCGACAAGCTCGCCCGGGAATTGAAGATCAAAGCCCTCGAAACCTGAAGGCCCGGGCCTTCAGTCGTACCCGACCACGACAATCTCTCCGCCCGGTTGCGGCTGCAGAACAACGCCCTGGGCGCCGGCAATCGTGCCAGGTCCCGAGGCGTCGCGGGTCACGATGCCAGCGGTCCCGAAATTGGAATCCAGGCTGCCGTCACCGTTGTAGCGCAGCAACGCAAGACGATCGGCGACACCGGCGTCGGCATTCCCGGCTACGACGATCTTTTGGTCCAGCGGCTGCACGGCGACCGCAGAGCCGTTGTCGAACGCGCCGATGTTTTTCGTGACGTACCCATTCGGGTTGCCGAACCCCGTAGTGTCGAGCGTGCCGTCCGTCTTGTAGCGCAGCACCGCGATATCGGAGGTACCGCTCACGAAAGGATCGGCGAAAGCGTTTCCTGCCACGACGATTTTCCCGTCCGCTTGCAGTGCGACCGCATTGGCGTAGGTGCTGCTCGAGCTGATATTGTTGGTGACGAATCCGGTGTTGTTGCCGCCGAAAGGGAGATCCGGCGTTCCATCCGCGTTGTAACGCAGCAGGGCAACGTTCCACATCTGAGTCGCGGCGTTTCCCGCCAGACCCGCCACGACGATTTTGCTGTCCGCTGGTTGTACGGCGAGCGCTGCCGCGTCGGTATCGCCCGAGGCGATCTGCTTGGTGACGATCCCCGTGCTGGTCCCGGTCCCACTGCCGAATGTGGGATCCGGTGCTCCGCTCGAGGTGTATTGGGCGAGGGCGATCACGAACTTCCCGCCCATCATAGATCGGCCGGCGACGACGATGTTGGTCCCGCTCACTGCGACCGCTTGGGCGCCGCTCCCGGTACTGGATGGGATTGGGGTCGTCACGATTCCCTGCGTGCCAAAACTCGTGTCGAGCGTGCCGGGCGCGCCAGTGGAGTTGTCCGTGTGGTAACGCAGCAGCAAAAAGCTGGAAGGTCCTGACGAAGGGGAGCTCCTTCCGGCGACCAGGAGCTTGCCGTCGGTTTGCAGGGTCGCGGCGAAGGCGAGAGCGCCGGCCGAAGGCAGGCTCTTGACCGTGATCCCGCCGCTGCCGAATGTAGTATCCAGCGTGCCGTTCGCGTTGTAGCGAATCACCGCAACGCCCGCTTGTGTGTTTCCCACCGCGATGATCTTGCCGTCCGCCGGCTGCAAGACGACCGCGAAACCGAGATCGTTCTGGAAGGGATTGACGTCGGTCGTCACCAGACCGGTCCCGCCGACCAGATTGGTCGTGTCGGGCGTACCGTTGGCGTTGTACCTCAGCAGCGCGACCGCGGTTTCCGGCGTAGAGCCCGTCGGCGTCTTTGCGCTGCAAGCGGTCAGGGCGGCGGACACGAGAAGGACCGGCAAAGCCCGTCCCGAGCGCCATGAGATTTTCCGGTTCATCTGCACTCCTTTTCCAGGCGGAAGCTTAGTTCAAATCGGACGCTTTGGTGCATTACAATTTGCTGTCGGCGGGCCCCACACACACTTTGGAGCGGCAACATGAGCACACCCATCCAGACGGTGCTGATCTACGGTTACGGCGTCATGGGGCGCGGCGTCGCGAAGACCTTCGCCGACGCAGGCTTCGCCACTCTGGTGAAGAGCAGCCGCGCGGGACAGCTCGAAGGGCTGCCGGCGAAGGCGAGCGCGGTCGAACGGCTGCCGAAGGAAGCCCCGGACCTCGTCATCGAGTTCGTGCCCGAGGACGTGCGCGTCAAGCAGGCCGTGTACGCGGAGATCGAAGCGGCTTACCCGGGGGATGCGCCGGGCAACGCGCCGCTGATTGCGACCGGGACCTCGGGACTCGATCTGGTCGAGCTGGCGCGCAAGATGAAGCGCCCCGAGCGCTTTCTCGGGGTTCACTACTTCATGCCGGCCGACACCGCGCCGGTGGTCGAAGTGATGGCGGGGCTGGCGACC
>Ga0209131_1000471_pt1 | contig 29156 bp, 26 predicted proteins | sample GraSoi_2013_40cm_FD_185826 | JGI IMG/M metagenome (GOLD analysis project Ga0209131, IMG submission 185826) | Grasslands soil microbial communities from the Angelo Coastal Reserve, California, USA - Sample 9_17_2013_40cm (SPAdes) (version 2) | ecosystem: Environmental > Terrestrial > Soil >...
CCCGCCGAGCTCTCGGCCGCCGTCCGGGCCGTGCTCGCCTAAGAGCCCATCATCCCTGGCACACGACGCAGGCGGACGAGTATGGCCCGCGCCCTCGGGCGGCTCGGCCAACGACAGCGACCATCGCCGGACCGCTCTTGACTCACGTCATTAGTTAGTGCAGACTAACGGTTAGTGGAAACTAACGGAATAGCCGCGCTCGGCGCCCTGGGAGACCCGACCAGGCGCGCCATCTTCGAGTGCCTCGCGCGGCGGCCGATGGCTGTCGGCCAGCTCTCGGCCGAGCTGCCAGTCACCAGGCCAGCCGTGTCCCAGCATCTGAAGGTACTGAAGCAGGTCGGCCTGGTGACCGATCACGCCGACGGGACGAGGCGCATCTACCAGATCAACCCGGAAGGGGTGCAGGCCATCCACTACTACCTCGATCAGATGTGGAACCAGGCGCTGACCGGATTCCGGCTCGCAGCGCAGCAGATAGCACAGGAGGAAACATGAATCTGGCCATCATCGCCCCCGTGAGATATTCGGTCACGGTGCCGATTCCCGCCGAACGGGCGTTCGCCCTGTTCACGGAGGACTTCAACACATGGTGGATCGGCCATCACATCGGCGAGGCCGAGATGGCGGAGGCGGTGATCGAGCCGCGCGTCGACGGCAGGTGGTACGAGCGCGGCGTGGACGGCACCGAGTGTGACTGGGGCAAGGTCCTGGCCTTCGAGCCGCCAGGCCGAATTCTCCTGACCTGGCAGCTCAACTGTCAGTTCCGGTACGACCCCGACCTGTCGCACGCAAGCGAGGTGGAAGTGCTCTTTGTCGAGGAGAACGGCCAGACCAGGGTCGACTTGGAGCATCGCTATATCGAGCGGCTCGGCGCCGGCGGTAACGAGCTTGCCGCGTCGGTTTCCGGAGAGGGCGGCTGGCCGAACATTCTCGACCTGTACGCCAAGGCTGCGGCCGCGGCCTAGCGGCGGCCCGGCGCAGCGTCACTGGCGGGCTGGCTACAGCTTCCCGATCTGGTGGTAGCCAGCCCAGAGCCTGCCGCCGGCCAGGGCGAGGACGCCATCGGCGAGGCTCGCCAGCCTGGCCGGGTCGTCGCGGGCTTCGATGAGCTCCTCGGCCAGCGCAGGCTCGGCTGCCCTGAGCTCCCGGAGCAGCCACTTGCCGCTGCCCAGCCAGTTGCCGCGGATCAGCAGCGCAAGCTCGGCGGTCTCGCGCAGCACGTACCAGCAGATCAGGGCTGTCTCGCCAGGATCGCTGCTGCCAGCCAGGTCATCGAGCAGATCGGTGAGCCCGTAGCGGCAGCGGTCAAGCTCAGAACGCTCGAGAGGCGGCGAGCCAGCGGCTAGGACGGCCCTGGCCTGGTCCCGTACGACGGTTGCGGTTCCGTCGGTGTCGGTCAGGATCACGCCGTCCGCGCACATCCTGGCCAGCGTCGGGCGTCGACGGGCGCGGTCTTTGGCGAACCAGTCGCCGATCGTGCTCGCGTGCTGCACGAAGAGCTCAACGGGCCAGGTCCGCCAGATCAGCGACTCGCGGTAGGGCGGCTGAGTGCCGTCAACGACGATGACGATGTCTAGGTCCGAGGTCGGCGTCCGGCGAGCGGACAGCACCCCGCCGCCGAGGAAGGAGGCACGAGCGGCGGGGAAGCGCGCTGTGACCAGCGCCCGCGCGTCTTCTTCCGGGTCCATGAGCGGCATCATGGCCGGGAAGCACCGGCCGCGCACTTCGTTTGGCCGCCGCTCCAACTGGCCGGTTCTGCGGCCAGCGCCCTGCGATACCCCGTCGTGGCAGGATGCGCTCGTGAGCACGCTGATCACGAACATCGGTGAACTGGTCACTAACGTGCCGGAGGCCGGGGGCGTCACTGCCGCGGCTGCCGGCGGAATCGGCGCGGCCGCTGACGGCGGCGGAGCCGCGGACCGCCAGGACCGGAGCGGTTTCGCCGCGCTGAGCGACGCTGCGATCGTGATAGACCGCGGCCGGGTCGCGTGGACCGGCCCTGCGGCACAAGCGCCTGCCGCCGACGGTCGCATCGACGCGGCGGGCCGGGCTGTCCTGCCCGGGTTCGTCGACTCGCACGCCCATCTCGTCTTCGCCGGCGAGCGCGGCGCGGAGTTCGCCGCCAGGATGGCCGGAGTGCCTTACAGCGCGGGCGGCATCCGCAGCACGGTGGCGGCAACCAGGGCGGCCAGCGATGCCGACCTTGGCGCCAACTTGCGCCGGTTCGCCGCTGAGATGCTCAGGCAGGGAATTACCACGTTTGAGTGCAAGTCAGGGTACGGATTGACGGTCGCCGACGAAGCGCGGAGCGTCGCGCTGGCCGCCCAGGTCACCGCCGAGGTGACGTATCTCGGCGCGCACGTGGTGCCGCCGGAATACGAGGCCGACGCGGCCGGGTACGTGGATCTGGCCTGCGGTCCCATGCTCGACGCCTGCGCGCCGCACGCCAGGTGGGTGGACGTATTCTGTGAGCGCGGGGCGTTCGACGCCGACCAGGCCCGCGCGATTCTCGCGGCCGGCCGCTCGGCCGGCCTTGAGCCCCGTGTGCACGCGAACCAGCTCGGCCAAGGTCCAGGCGTCCAGGTCGCGGTCGAGGCAGGCGCGGCGTCGGCCGACCACTGCACCTTCCTTTCCGACGCCGACGTCGACGCGCTCGCGGCGTCCTGGACGGTCGCTACCTTGCTGCCCGGCGTGGAGTTCTCCACCCGTCAGCCTTACCCAGACGCCAGGCGGCTGCTCAACGCCGGAGTGACGGTGGCGATCGCCACGGACTGCAACCCGGGATCGTGCTTCACCTCGAGCATGCCGTTCTGCATTGCGCTGGCGGTCAGGGAGGTGCGCATGACGACCCGCGAGGCGGTCTGGTCCGCGACTGCGGGCGGCGCCCGGGCGCTGCGCCGGGACGACGTCGGCCACCTCGGCGTCGGCGCGCAGGCGGACCTGGTCATGCTGGAAGCGCCTTCGCACGCTTACCTCGCCTACCGGCCAGGCGTCCCGCTCATCGCGGCCGTCTGGCAGGGCGGCAACCTCGTGCCGACCGCGTCGTCTGACGTGCTCTTCGGCCGGGAGTCAGGTCAGGCAGGAATAGAGTCGCACCAATGACCGAGACGCTGCCGCTGTTCCCGCTCGGCACGGTCCTGTACCCGGGGCTCGTGCTGCCCCTGCACGTCTTCGAGGACCGGTATAAGCAGCTTGTCCGCGACCTGCTCAACGAGCCAGAACCGCGGCGGTTCGGTGTCATCGCCATCCGCGTGGGGCGCGAGACCGGGATCGGCGGCGTCTCTGCCCTGCACGAGGTCGGCTGCACTGCGACGGTCCGCGAGGTTGTCGAGGCTGACAACGGCCAGTACGACCTCGTCACCGTCGGCACCGACCGGTTCAGGCTGCATCAACTCGACGAGTCGCGGCCTTACCTGTCCGGAGAGGTCGAGCTGCTGGGCGAGCTGCTGGGCGATGAGGCCGCGGCTGCCCTGGCGGCCGCCGCCGTGCAGCGCGGTTTCCGTGCCTACCTGAACGTTCTCGCCGAACGCGGGGCCGCCGCGATCAGCGTTCCCGACCTGCCCGACGAGCCGATCCTGCTCTCCTACCTGGTCGCCGCGTCCATGATCATCGAGCTGAACGACCGGCAGGGCCTGCTGGCCCAGCCCGACGCCGTCCGCAGGCTGTCCGCCGAGCGGGCACTACTAGCCAAGGAAACCGCGATTGTCCGCGAATTTGGCACCACTCCAGCTACCGACCTCCGCTCGGCCCCGTACAACCCCAACTGAATCTGCCGATGGCGGTTCCCAAGTTTCTCGAGTTTCCTGAGCGAGTAGTCAAACGCGAGTACTCATGTTTTACTTATAACGTGAATCCCACCCGGCTGTTCGTTCTCGGCGCGCTCGCCAAGCACGGTCCGATGTACGGTCACCAGCTTCGGCGCGATGCCCGGCTCGACTGCGCTGACATGTGGTCCGACGTCAGGCCTGGATCGCTGTACGGGGCGCTGCACCGGCTGGCGGCTGAAGGCCTGATCGCGCCGGTGCGGACCGAGCAGGAGGGAAATTTGCCAGCCCGTACGGTCTACGCGATCACCGCGGAAGGTCAGCGCGAGCTCAGGGTGCTGCGCGCGGAGGCGTTCGCCGAAGTCGGGCTGCGTCCCGACCCAGTTGACCTCGCCTTGGCCACGAGCAGCGACCTGGACGAGGACACGCTGCGCGGATACGTGCAGGACCGGATCAGCGCGCTGACCGCCGACGCAGCCAGGTTCCAACACCGCGCAGACCGGGTGTGGCCTGATCAGACTGTCGCCGATGACCTAGTCGTCGAGCATGCGCTGTTGCGCATCGAAGCGGAACTCGCCTGGCATCAGCTCGTGCTCGACCGGATCGGCAAACTGACCGCCGACAGCCAGTACAGGACTCGTGCCGCGACCGACGCCCGGCAGGCGCCGGGTGGCGCGATGATCGCGCGGCAGGCAGATTCTGACGGTGCGGATCCGGTGGCGCGATGACCGTGCGGTCGCTGCGCCTGCTTGGCGACCCCGTACTGCGCACGCCCAGCGACCCGGTCGTCCGCTTCGACGACGCACTCGCCCAGCTGGTAACCGACCTGCTCGACACGGTGCAGGTGCCAGGGCGCGCCGGGCTCGCGGCGAACCAGATCGGGTCCAGCCTCGCGGCTTTCGCGTACAACGTGGACGGACAGCCTGGTTACGTGATTAACCCGGTGCTGGCCGAGATGACCGGGGAACAATCCGGAGAGGAGGGCTGCCTGTCCATCCCGGGTGTCAGCGCTGACCGCCGCCGTGCCGCATACGCCGTCGTGACCGGCGTGGACCTGGAGCAGCGACCGGTGACCGTCGCGGGCGACGGCGAGCTTGCCCGCTGCCTGCAGCACGAGACCGATCACCTGCACGGTGAGCTCTACATCGACGCGCTCACCGGCCCCGAGCGCGCCGCCGTCATGCGAGCACTCCGCGAGCAGCCGGCCGGCGGCCCCGCCGGCCGCGTTCCCTGATCACGGACACTTTGCGACGATATGGGCGGCAAAGTGTCCGTGATCATAATGAGTAAGGGGCGGCGCAGCTAGTCGATCCAGTAGCGGCGCAGCGCAGGCGTTCCTGGCCTGGCGGGACGGACCGAATCAAGCTTCCCGCCGCAGGACTCGATCACGCGAATCGAGCCGGCGTTGTCGTCGTCGCAGGTGATCAGAACCCGGTCGATGCCGAGCGACCTGGCGACGATCAGGGACTGCCGCAGGATCTCGGTGGCGTAGCCGCGGCGCCGGTAGGCCGGCAGGACGCAGTAACCGATGTGACCACCCCGCGTTCGCAGGAACTCGTTCAGCTCGTGCCTGATCGAGACCCGGCCGATGATCTGTTCGTCCAGGTCGGCGACCAGGAACGTACTCCCGACCCAGCCTTCGGGCAGGTTCACCCCCGCGGTTGAGTCGGCCAGCCGGCCCAGGTAGTCCTGCCACGGCATATCTGGTTCGAGCTGGAGCCCGAAGGTGAAGTCCTCGGCAGCCATCTGTTCGTGGCCAGCCAGGAACGCGGCTTCGTCATCGGGCCGCGGCGGCCGGAGCCTGAGCATCGCAGCAGCGTAGCCCGCGGCCGCGAGCGGGCTCCAGCGAATTACTGGCTGGCGAGCGCCGGGTACCGTCCGCGGAACCTGATCAGCGGAGCGTCAGACGCTGACACGGCATCAACGTCCAGGACACGGGCGATCACCAGCAGGTGATCGCCCGCCGGCATGCGGCTGACGACCTGGCACTCCATCGCTGTGAGTCCGCCGTCCGGGATCAGCGCTCCGGATGTGGGCCCGCGATGGTGCGGGACGTCTTCGAGCAGCAGCCTCGCGCCCGGCCTTCCGGCCGCGGCGAAGCGGCCGGCCAGCACGCGCTGGCCGGCCGACAGGACCGTCACTGCGAACCGGTCCAGCCTGCCGAGGAGCTCCGCCGGATAGGACTGGTCGATCAGCGAAATCAGGATCAGTGGCGGGTCCATGGACACCGGGCAGAACGCGCTCACGGTCACCCCGACGTCGTCCCGCTCGTCCGCGATCGTGACCAGGGTGACGGCGCTGGCGACCGCCCCGAGCGCAGCCGCGAACTCGTGCGGTGAGTCAGCGGCTGAGGTCGGTTGCGTCAATGAAAAGTCCAGCTACCCGGAAGCAGCAGCGGGCCGGCTGCCGGGAGTCCGCACCGGGCGGCCAGCTGCCATACCGGGCCCCAGCTCTCGGCGAGCAGGGCGAACCCCGCGGCGGTTGCGGCCGGGCCGAGGTCGGCGAGGGCCACCCCGGCGGCGCTCGTGGCCAGGCCGAGGTCGGCCAGCTGGGTGAGCGGGCCGGCCGCGGCGAAGGCGGCTGCGGCTGCCCGGCGGTCATCGCTGCTGGCCGCGGGCCTGATCCGGTCGAGCGGGCCCAGCTTCGGGTAGTGGACGAGCGGCGCGGTCGCAGGCAAGCCGGCCCTGCGGCGCGCGATGTCTGCCGCGTCCTCGACGCCGCCTAGCTCGTCGACCAGCTTCCGCTCGTGCGCGTCGGCGCCGGTCCAGATCCGGCCCCTGGCGAGCTCGTGCACGCGCTCGGCCGACAGGCCGCGGCCGGCCGCCACCTTGCCGGTGAAGTCGGCGTAGATGCGGTCAAGCCAGGCGTCGACGATCTGCCATTCCTCACTGCTGAACGGCCTGGAGGTGGAGAACATGGCCGCGTGCGGGCCAAGCACCACGGAGTCGGTAGTGACGCCCGTCTTGGCGAGCATGTCGCTGAGCACCGGCTTACCGCTGATCACGCCGATGGAGCCGGTTACCGTTCCCGGCTCGGCGACGATCGCGTCGGCGGCCATCGAGATGAAGTACCCGCCCGATGCGGCGACGTCGCTCATCGACACGACCACCGGCTGGCCGGCGTTGCGGGCCCTCACGACCTCGCGCCAGATCGCGTCGGACGCGACATAGGAACCGCCTGGGCTGTTCACCCGAAGCACGATGGCCTTGATATGCGGGTCGGCCGTCGCGGCGCGCAGGGCAGCCGTGATGCTGTCGGAGCCCATTGCGGTGCCGGTCAGCGGGCTGCGTCCGTTCCGGCCCCGCCTGATCGCGCCCGTCGCCTGGATCAGCGCGACCGCGTCCTGACGCGGTGACGTCAGCTGCTTGGCCCGGTTGGCCAGTTCCTTCGACCGCTGGTAGCGGCCGACATAGAGCAGGATCGGGTCGTTGCCGACCTGCTTGCGCACGGCCGCATAGACCTCGTCCCGGTAGCCGAGCGCGTCGACGAGCCGATTGGCCAGCGCCTGCTCGGCGAGATACGGCCCGCCGTTGATCAGCCGGCCGGCCTCTTCTGGCGAGATGCTGAGGTGCTCCCCGATCGCGTCGGTCAGCTGCGCGGTAACCGACTGGGCCACTTGCTCGGTGGCCTCCCTGGCCGGGCCCGAGAAGCCCAGCTCGGTGAGCTGCTCCGCGGCGCTCTTGTACTCGTGCCGGGCACCGACCTCCAGATGCACGCCGAGCTTGTCCAGGGTGCCGCGCAGGAACGCCCGCTCCACGGCGAGACCCGTGAGGCCGACGTCGCCCGACGGCTGAAGGAAGATCGTGTCGAACGCGGTCGCCAGGTAGTACGGCACGTTCCCGGCGGAGAACTCGCCGAACGTCTCGGCCCACGCCCACGCCGGCTTGCCTGAGTCGCGGAATCGCCTGACCGCCTCCCGCAGCTCCTGCACCACCCCGAGCCCGATCGGCTTGCCGCCGACCTTGACGACGAGAGCCTTGACCCGGTCATCGGTTCTGGCGGTCTTGAGGCCTGCCAGCAGGTCGATGATCGTGGGCTGGTGCCTGCTCATGACCGCTGAGAGCGGGTCAGGGGGCCTGATCTCGATGACTCCGTCGGTTAGGTCGAGCTCCAGGATCAGCGGCGCGGTGCGCTGCCTGGCGAGTTTGCCTAGGTGACCGGCCAATGGGCCGGCCAGAGGGCCGGTCAGCAACGATTCCATGAACCAAGCCTAGGGGTGTCGCCCGGATCGTGCCGGACGCGGGCGGCCGTCGTCTGGCACTGATCCGCGTCGCACACCCAAGGTCAGCTATCGTCAGCAGCGATGACGAACCGCGACGGGAACGGCTGGACCCGATGCGGCCGCGGCCATCGGCACTGGGGCCGGCATGGCGCGGCCGGGTTGCTGCTTGCCGCTCCTGACGAGGCCGGACGCCAGACGGTGCTGCTGCAGCAGCGCAGCTGGTGGGGCAGCTACGCCGGCGCATGGGGACCGCCGGGCGGCGCGCGCGACAGTCACGAGTCCGTGATGCGGGCGGCACTGCGCGAGGCGATCGAGGAGTGCGCGATTGATCCCCGCTCGGTCCGGGTCCACGGTGTGGCCACCGATGATCATGGTGGCTGGACGTACCAGACGGTGCTGGCGAGCACCGCAGCCCCGCTGGCTGCCGCCGCAGTGAGCGAGGAAACTAGCGAGGTGGCCTGGGTGCCGGTGGCCGAGGTTGAGCGGCTGCGGCTGCATCCCGGTTTCGCTGGGCTGTGGCCGGCGCTGCAGACGGCGCTTTTGCCGCTGACCGTCATCGTGGACGCCGCCAACGTGATGGGATCGCGCCCTGATGGCTGGTGGCGGGACCGTGCCGGGGCAGCCCGGCGGTTGTCCGACCAGATCGAGGGGCTGGCGATGGCCGGCATGGCCGACCTGCCCGACTCGGTGCAGGTGCCCGCGCTCGAGCGGTGGTTCCCGCGCTTCGTGGTGGTGCTCGAGGGTGCGGCGGCAGCCGGAGCCGGAGAGGTGCCGACAGACCGCCAGGTGCAGATCGTGCTGGCGAGAGGTTCCGGTGACGATGAGATAGCCCGGCAGGCCGCCGAGACCGCCGGGCCGTGCCTCGTCGTCACCGCCGACCGGGAGCTGCGATCAAGGTGCGAGGCCTTGGGGGCTGCGGTGGTCGGGCCCCGCTGGCTACTTGACCTGCTGTAGCGGCGAGTAGTGCCCGAGGCTTGCGGCTCGATCCGGGAGTCAGGAACATCGAGTTCCACACCGAGCCAAGGAGCGGATGCATGACCGACAATGTCATTTACCAATACGTGCCGCACCGCAGGACCCAGCGCAAACTAGAGGGGAATGCGCCTGGGCCGGTTAAGGTCGCCGAGCAGTTGCCGAGCGGCACAGCGGCACAGCGGTTCAACGCGTGGCTCGCTGTCAAGGTGACCGCGGGTGTCGGCACTATGTGGGCCGCCTACGCCTTTGGGGCACTGGCCCTAGTCAGCTTGCCCTCGGCGATCGCGTCGGGCAGCCCAATCATCCTTGTCTCTTGGATCTCGCAGACCTTCCTGCAACTCGTGCTGCTTTCCGTGATCATTGTTGGTCAGAACGTGCTCGCCGCCGCGGCCGATAAGAGATCCGAAGCAACCTTCAAAGACGCCGATGCGGTGTTGCACGAAGCGGTGATGATCCAGGAACACCTGCTCGCTCAGGACCGCGTGCTCGCTGACCTGGCAGGGCGGCTCGCGCGGGTTGAGGCCCGTTCCGCCGGGTGAACTGCTGTCCGTAGCTGAATGCCAGCTGATGCGCCTTATGCCACCTGGAACGACCTCTTGGCCAGGCCGATCCAGTAACCGGTGATCGTGGTGACCGGGTTGGGCCTGTCGGAGGCGCTTTCGCCTCGATGAGCTGCTCGCGCACGCGAGATGACCCTGACCGAGCTATCGGAGCGGGTTGGCATCACGATCGTGAACCTGTCGATCCTGAAGAACGGCCATGCCAGGGCCGTGAGGTTCAGCACGCTGGCCAGGCTGTGCGCGGTGCTGGACTGCCAGCCAGGCGACCTGCTCGCATACGGCCCTGCGGGCGAAGCAGCTGACGATGGCGGACGATGAAGGCCGGCATCGTAGTAGGGCCGGCGATAGGCATGCTCCGTTATCCACCGGCGACCCGTGCGCGCTGCCGTCATGCACAGGCGATCCACTCGTCGGCGCGGACGCAGTCAGCGCGGTCCAGGCTGCCATCATGATCACTCGAATCTCGGCGCCGGCCGGCGAGCATCAGCGCGGCATCCTGGCACGCTGGCAAGCGGACTGTGCGGCTGACGTCGCGGCCATCGACGCGCTCGTGCGCTCGGGTCGGTGGCAGATGTTGTACCGGGGCGTGTACGCCACATACACCGGGCCGCCTTCCAGAGAGGGCGTGCTCTGGGCCGCCGTTCTTCGCTGCGGACCTGCGGCGGCGCTCAGTCATTTCACGGCCGCCGAACTCGACGGTCTTGCAGAAGAGCGGCGCGACGTGACGCACGTCACCATTCCCGGGCAGCTGCGAGTGCGGCAGCCTGGACGAGAATCCGAAGGCACATTCGGATCCAGCATTCCGCGCATCGTCGTTCATCGGTCGTCGCGCTTAGCGCAAGCCAAGCATCCTGTCAGGACGCCGCCCCGCACCCGGGTCGAGGAGACCGTTCTTGATCTCGTCGAATCGGCGCAGAATTTCGACGACGCCTTCCACTGGCTGAGTGCCGCATGCGGCCGCCGGCTCGTCACGCCTGTTCAGCTCCGCGACGCGGTGGGTTGCCGGGCCAAGATGAGGTGGCGTAGCGACGTGCTGATAGCTGTTGAGGAGATTTCCGAAGGAGTCCTGTCGAACCTCGAACGCGGTTACCTACGGAAAGTCGAGCGGCCGCACCGGTTGCCCGCAGCGCAGCGCCAGTATCGGAAACGGCAAGGTGGCCGGTCGGCGTACCTGGACAACTTGTACGACGATCTGGGAGTTGCCGTCGAGCTCGATGGTCTTGCCTCGCATCCGGCCGAGTCGCGCTGGCATGACATGCGCCGTGACAGCTTCTTCGCTAGCTCGGGGATCATCACGTTGCGCTATAGCTGGGCCGACATCGCGACTAGGCCATGCCAGGTAGCGCGCGAGATCGGGCTCGTGCTACAGCAGCGTGGTTGGTCGGGTGCGCTCCGTGCATGCCGAGCCTCTTGTCTGGCGGGGCTCCGGTGATCACGGACACTTTCATGCGACATCGGCTTAAATGTGTCCGTGATCATGGAACGGGCTTCTGGGTGGGCGGCGGGGCGGCGGCTTCGGCCGTGGCAGGAGCGGTCGTCGCAGCGGCGGGGGATATCGTCGGAAAGTGTCCGTGATCAAGGAACTGGGTTAGCGGCGGCCGCCCGCGGGGGGCGGTGGGCGCGGCGGGGCGGCGGGAGTGGGGTCGTGGACTAGCCAGAGCACGCCTAGCGGGGGGACTGTCAGCACGGCGGACGCGGGGCGGCCGTGCCAGGGCTCGCCGGTCGCCTCGACTCGCCCCATGTTGCCGACGCCGCTGCCGCCGTAGTCGGCTGCGTCGCTGTTGATCATCTCGCGCCATACGCCGGTTGACGGCAGTCCGACCCGGTAGTCGTAGTGCGGATCGCCGGAGAAGTTGACCACGCAGGCGACGGCAGGAGCGTCCTCGGCGACCCGCAGGAACGAGATCACGTTGCCGAAAGCGTCGTTGGCGTCGATCCAGCTGAACCCGGCGGGGGAGAAGTCCTCCCGCCATAGCGCAGGCAGCTGCCGGTAGGCCAGGTTGAGGTCGCTGACCAGGCGCTGCAGCCCGACATGAGCGGGTCCGAGAAGCGCCGCCCAGTCCAGGCCGCTCTCCTGTGACCACTCGCCGCGCTGGCCGAACTCCGATCCCATGAACAGCAGTTGCTTGCCTGGATGGGCCCACATGTAGCCGAACAGCGCCCGCAATGTCGCGAACCGCTTCCAGTCATCGCCCGGCATCTTGCCGAGCAGCGAGCCTTTGCCGTGCACGACCTCGTCGTGGGAGAGCGGCAGCACGAAGTTCTCGCTGTAGGCGTACATCATCGAGAACGTGAGCTCGTTGTGGTGGTAGCGGCGGTAGACCGGGTCGTGCGCGAGGTAGGACAGCGTGTCGTGCATCCAGCCCATGTTCCACTTGAGCCCGAACCCCAGCCCGCCGAGATGCACCGGCCTCGTCACGCCTGGCCACGCGGTCGACTCCTCGGCGATCATCACGATCCCGGCCGACCTCTTGTAGCAGGTCGCGTTGACTTCCTGCAGGAATGAGACCGCGTCCAGGTTCTCCCGGCCGCCGAGCACGTTCGGCGTCCACTCGCCGGCCTTGCGCGAGTAGTCCAGGTACAGCATCGACGCGACGGCGTCCACCCGCAGCCCGTCGATGTGGAACTCCTCGAGCCAGTAGACGGCGTTGGCGACCAGGAAGTTGCGCACCTCAGGCCGGCCGAAGTCGAAGATCAGCGTGCCCCAGTCCGGGTGCTCGCCGCGGCGCGGGTCAGCGTGCTCATACAGCGGTGTCCCGTCGAAGCGCGCGAGCGCCCACTCGTCCTTCGGGAAGTGCGCCGGCACCCAGTCGACGAAAACCCCGATACCCGCCTGGTGCAGCCGGTCGATCAGGTACCTGAACTCATCGGGCGTCCCGAACCGGGCTGACGGCGCGTAATACGAGGTCACCTGGTAGCCCCACGAGCCGCCGTACGGGTGCTCGGCCACCGGCATGAACTCGACGTGGGTGAAACCCTGCTCCTTGACATAGTTAACGAGGGCCTCGGCCAACTCCACATAGGAAAGGCCGGGCCGCCATGAGCCGAGGTGAACTTCGTAGACGCTCATCGGCTCGCGCAGCGGATCGCGCTCTGCCCTGGCCGTCATCCAGTCCTTGTCGGCCCACTCGTAGCTGGTGTCGAATACGACTGACGCGGTCGCTGGCGGCGCCTCGGCGAGTGCAGCCAGCGGGTCGGCCTTGCGGTGCCAGGCCCCGTCCTGGCCGCAGATCTCGTACTTGTACCTGACGCCGGATCCGACGCCGGGAACGAACAGCTCCCAGACGCCAGAGCTGCCGAGCGAGCGCATCGGGTGCGCCCGCCCATCCCAGTGGTTGAAGTCCCCGATGACGCGAACCCCGCGTGCGCTCGGCGCCCAGACGGCGAACGAAGCACCGTCGAGCTCAGCTCGCACCCGCGCGCCGAGTACGCGCCACAACTCCTCATGCCTGCCCTCGCCGATCAGGTGCCGGTCCATCTCGCCGAGCGTGGGCAGGTGCCGGTACGGGTCGTCGGCGAGCAGCTCGGGCCCGTCGGCCCGGTAGGACACCGCGAGCCGGTACTCGCTGACTGCGGCATCGGCCGGCACCGTCACCGAGAACACGCCTCCGTGCACATGCCCCATCGGGTACCTGCTGCCGTCGGGCAGGACGATGTCCACTGACGAGGCCAGCGGTCGCAGCGCCCTGATGATCGTCCCTTGCGGTCCAGAGTGAGCTCCGAGCACGGCGTGCGGATCGTGGTGCTGCCCGGAAAGGATCCGGTCGATCTCCTCATGGCTGATCGGATCGGTGATCTTGGGGCCCCGGTCCCTCGACTTACCTGCGGCTGTCATCGGCTTGCCTCCGCGATCGCGGCGAGCGGTATCGGCAGCCAGTCAGGCCGGTGCCTGGCCTCATAGACCGCCTCGTAGACCGCCTTGCTGAGAATCAGCGCGCGGAGCAGCGGCGATCTCGACCCGAGCTGCCCGCCCGTCCTGGGATCGCTGCCCATGATCTGCGCATACCCCGAGCAGAACGCATCCTGACATCGGCTCACCCACGCTGAAGCCACTTCGGCCAGCCGCCTGTCATCCGGGTGCCGTAGTGCCTCGTGCCTAGCCGCGTAGTCGAACGAGCGCAGCATCCCTGCCACATCGCGCAGCGCGGGCGCAAACGCCCTGCGGCGGGCGAGCGGCACCGACGGCTCACCTTCGAAGTCGAGCACGATCCAGCCCCCGTCGGTGCTGAGCACCTGCGCTAGGTGATAGTCGCCATGGATCCGCTGCACCGCGACCTCGGTCCCTGGTTCGGCGAGCGCGGCGTAGCACGCCCTGATCGCTGCCTCGTGCTCACGCAGCTGCGGCACGACACCGGTGGCCTGAGTCAGCTCCGTCGCCATGGCATCGATCAGGTCGGTCAGGGCGAAACCGGATAGCGCGCTGCTGCCGAACGCCCCAGCGAGCTCGGTATGCAGCCGCGCAGTGGCCTCGCCGAGCAGCCTGGCCTCGGCGGAGAAGTCTGGTATCGGCCCGTGCCGGCCGACACTGTGCTGGCCGACACCGTGCTGGCCGGCCCCGTGCTGATGAGCGCTGCGCAGGCTCGCCGTGGCCAGCGACCAGCCGTCGCTGGAGCGGGGGAAGAACACCGACAAGATGGCCAGCACAACCGGGGCGGCATCGCTTGCCTGCGCCGGCGCAGGCTGCCCGCTGGGCGGCATCTCGATCCAGCCGAGCGGCGCGGCGACCAGCTTCGAGCCATTGCGCGCGAGCGCCGAGGGCACCTCAAGGTCGGGGTGGTGTCCGGCGAACGGTCTTCTCAGCAGCTTCAGTATGGCCGCCTCGCCGAACACGACGCTGGTGTTGCTGGCCAGAGCGGGCAGGGCCCGGCCCGGCGCGGTCTCGTCAATGATGGCTCCTGGCTCTGTGCCGAACCGCAGCGGGCCGACGCTCCGCTGCGCGACGATACCGCGCAGCAGGACGGCCGTCAGCTCGGGGTCGGCCGCGCCGTCATAAACGATCCTGCCGTCTGGCATTGCGCCGATGCTGGCTCCGGCGAGTGCGGGCGGCAGCTCGGCCCGCAGGCCGGTCAGTACCTGATAACTGACTTGCTCCTGACCGACCAGGACATCAACCATCAGGTGCCGCAGCTCGGGGTCACCCGCCGCTAGCTGGACGTCGGAGGTTATCTCGACCTGGCGCACCCTGGACCCGCTGCCCGCGAACCAGCGCTGGGCAGGCAGCCACTCGGAGAGCAGATCAGCGAGCGCGCCCTGCGTCACCAGACGAGTCAAGCATCCGGCCGTGGCCGGGCCTGATCCAGGGTGGGTAGTTTCTGGTGTATCCGGGCCGGATCCGGCTAGCTCGGCGGCTGCACGACAAACCAGTAGAAGGCGTGCCCGGGCAGCGTGAGCAGGTAGCTCAGCTCACCGACGGGCGGGAACGCGACGCCACCCATGCACTCGACCGGGGTGTAGCCGTTGAACCTGCTCAGGTCGAGTTCCACCGGCTGCGGGAACCTGGACAGATTGTTCACGCACAGGATCGGATTACCTTCCGCGCTGCCGGGCCCGGAGTCGGCGTACTCCCTGATGAACGCGAGCACGCTCGGATTCGAGCTGGTCAGCTCGGAGTATTTGCCGAGCCCGAATACCGGATGGCGCTTGCGGATCTCGATCACCCTGCGCGTCCAGTGCAGCAACGAGCCGGTGTTGCGCTCCTGTGCCTCGACATTGATGGCCTGGTAGCCGTAGATGGGGTCCATATTGGGCTGCAGGTAGAGCCGCTGCGGATCCGAGCGCGAGAAGCCGCCGTTGCGGTCCGGCGTCCACTGCATCGGCGTCCGGACGCCATCCCTGTCGCCGAGCCAGATGTTGTCCCCCATGCCGATCTCGTCGCCGTAGTACATGACCGGCGAGCCAGGCAGCGACAGCAGCAAGGCTGTGAACAGCTGGAGTTGGTTCGTGTCGTTGTCGAGCAGCGGGGCTAGGCGGCGCCGGATCCCGATGTTGGCCTTCATCTTCGGGTCCTTGGCGTACTCGGTGTACATGTAGTCGCGCTCGTCGTCGGTGACCATCTCCAGGGTCAGCTCGTCGTGGTTGCGCAGGAAGATCCCCCACTGGCAGCCGGAGGGAATCTGCGGCGTCTTGGCGAGGATCTCCGAGATCGGGTAGCGCTGCTCCCTGCGCACGGCCATGAAGATCCGCGGCATCAGCGGGAAGTGGAAGGCCATGTGGCACTCGTCGCCGCCGGCGCTGGGATCGCCGAAGTACTCGACCACGTCATCAGGCCACTGGTTAGCCTCGGCCAGCAGCACTCGGTCCGGGTAGAGCCGGTCCACCTCGGTCCTGACCCGCTTCAGGTACTCGTGGGTTTCCTTCAGGTTCTCGCAGTTCGTACCCTCGCGCGCGTAGAGGTAGGGGACCGCGTCCAGCCGGAAGCCGTCGATGCCGAGGTCGAGCCAGAATCGCAGTACCTCCAGCATCGCGTCCTGAACCAGGGGATTCTCGTAATTCAGGTCAGGCTGGTGGTAGAAGAACCTGTGAAAGTAGTACTGCCCGCGGACCGGGTCGAAGGTCCAGTTGGACTGCTCCGTGTCGACGAAGATGATCCGGGCGTCGGGGTACTTGTCGTCGGAGTCTGACCACATGTAGAAGTCGCCGAACGGGCCCTCTGGGTCAGACCGGGATGCCTGGAACCAGGGGTGCTGATCGCTGGTGTGGTTCATGACCAGGTCGGCGATGACCCTGATGCCGCGGGCATGAGCCTCCTCGACCAGTTCCACGAAGTCGCCGATAGTGCCGAAATCGGGCAGGACGGCCATGAAGTCCGCGATGTCGTACCCGCCATCGCGGAGTGGCGAGTTGTAGATCGGCAGCAGCCAGATGCAGTCGATCCCGAGCCACTGCAGGTAGTCGAGCCGGGAGATCAGGCCCCGCAGGTCGCCGGTGCCGTCACCGTTGGAGTCGTGGAAGCCGCGGACGAGGACCTCATAGAAGACCGCGTGCTGGTACCACCGCGGATCGCGCGGTTTGTCGAAGGAGAAGGAATTCGGCACCGGCTCGTTGGGAGCCGCGACGCTCGGCAGGAAGGGGGTCTGCGGCGCGGGCGATCCGTGCCGCGCTGGTTCCGGCTGTGCCACGGGGTGTCTCCTACTAATTCCTTACTTGCTGAGGGTTTTTATGACTTGCGTCAGGCCCGCCTGGCCCCGTCGCCTGGCTAATCGGCGGTAACCGTAAAGATATGCGCTGGAGCGCGTGCCGGATCCAGCCGTACGTAGTTAGCCTCGCCCCACCGGTAAGACTCACCGGTCAGCTCATCCGTTACCAGCAATCCCGCCCCGACGTCGAAGTTGAAGGCGGCTCGGTCCAACCAAACCGTGGCCTCACGCGGCTGGTGCGGGTCGAGGTTGACTACGACCAGAACCGTATCGCCGCCAAGGGCGCCAGGTAGCGCGCCGACACTCTTAGAAAAGCATAGAATCTCCGGCCGGTCCGCAAAATGAAACCGGAGATTGCGGAGCTGTGACAACGCACGATGCGCTCGCCTGATCGCATTCAGCTGGGTAATGAACGGCGAGATACCCAGGTTCACGCGCGCCGCCAGCGCCCAGTCACGCGGGCGGTACTGGTATTTCTCCGAGGCCAGGTACTCCTCGCTGCCGGGCCTGAGCGGGGAGTTCTCGCACAGCTCGAACCCCGAGTAGACGCCCCATGAGGGAGCGAGCATCGAGGCGAGCACGGCGCGCACCTTGAACGCGGCGGGGTTGGCGTGCTGCAGATACCCGCTCAGTATGTCCGGGGTATTGACGAAGAAGTTCGGCCGCATGTAGGCGGCGGCCGGGCCAGCCAGCTCAGTCATGTATTCGGTGAGCTCGGCCGCCGAGCTGCGCCAGGTGAAATACGTATAGGACTGGTGAAAGCCGATCATGGCGAGCGCGCGCATCATCGCGGGCCTGGTGAACGCCTCGGCCAGGAAGATCACGTGCGGGTCCGTGGCCGCTATCTCTCGCAGCAGCCGCTCCCAGAACGGCAGCGGCTTGGTATGCGGATTATCGACCCGGAAGATCGTCACGCCGTGGCTGATCCAGTACCGCACCACCCGCAGCACCTCGGCGTAGATCCCCTCCTGGTCGTTGTCGAAGTTCAGCGGGTAGATGTCCTGGTACTTCTTCGGCGGGTTCTCGGCGTAGGCGATCGAGCCGTCCGCTCGGGTCGTGAACCACTCCGGGTGCTTGGCCACCCAAGGGTGGTCAGGCGATGCCTGCAGCGCGAGGTCTAGCGCGACCTCCAGGCCGAGGTCCGAGGCCCGGTGCACGAAGTAATCGAAGTCCGCGATGGTGCCGAGGTCAGGATGAATCGCGTCATGCCCGCCCGCCGGCGAGCCGATCGCCCAGGGCGAGCCAGGGTCGTCGGGACCGGCCACGAGCGCATTGTTCTTCCCCTTGCGCGCCGTCGTCCCGATCGGATGCACTGGCGGCAGGTAGACGACGTCGAAACCCATGGCCGCGATCGCGTCCAGGCGCCTGGCCGCGGTGCGGAGCGTTCCTGATACCGACCGGCGCCGCCCGAGCGGATCGACCTTCGCGCCTTCCGAGCGCGGGAAGAACTCGTACCAGGATCCGAACAGTGCCCGCTGCCGGTCCACGACCAGCGGGCACCACCCCGACGTGGTCGTCAGTTCCCGCAACGGGAAAGCGGCGAGCGTGCGTGTCACGTCGGCGGTGAACGCGCTGCCCAGCCGGTCAACCGGCGTCCCCTTGCCGCCGCGCAGCGTCTTGGCGACCCTCTCGTATAGCGCGCGGGCCGCAGCTGCCGGTTCTGCCGTCCTTGACGGTTCTGCGGCTCGCTCGAGTTCGCTGGCGGCACGCTCGAACAGCAGCGCGCCCTCGGTCAGCATCAGGTCGACGTCCTGGCCGATCGGCACCTTGATCGCCGCGTCGTGCCGCCAGTGCGCGATCGGATCCCCCCACGCCTCGACCCTGAAGTGCCAGAGTCCCTCGCTCGTCGGCGTGACCTCGGCGCCGTGCCTGTCGGTGCCCTCGGCGAGCTCGCGCATAGTCACGATTGGGCGACAATTGCCTGCGGGATCTCGGAGCACCACCCCCGCACCGAGCATCTCGTGGCCCTCGCGGAACACTGTCGCCGTCACCGACAGACTCTCGCCGGTCACCGCCTTGGCCGGTCGCTGCCCGCACGCCACGATGGGCTCGATGTCGAGAATGGGGATCCTGCCGATCACTACGAAAAGCTACCCAATCGTGCCGGACGGCATGCACGCGGACGGTCATTCTGGTGCCGCAACCTGCCAGGCCCGCCGGGGCCTACCCGGGGCCTACCCGGCGGCACGCCCGGGGCTGTGGTACTTGCTGGTCTCGGCACGCATTAAGGTCACTCTGCGTGAGAGCAATCCGCCGGTTCACCATCCATCCCGCGCTGCCCGCCGAACTCGCTCCGCTGCGCACCCTGATGCTCAATCTGCGCTGGTCGTGGCACGCTCCGACGCGGGCGTTGTTCGCCGGGATCGACCCCGTGGCCTGGGATGAGTCGGGACATGACCCGGTCGGGCTGCTCGCGCGGGTATCGCACGAGCGGCTCGCTGAACTGGCCGGGGATGAGGCTTTCCTGCGCAGGCTGGGCGAGGCTGTCGACGAGCTCACCGAGTACCGGACCGGAAACCGGTGGTATCAGATGTCCGGCCAGATGTCCGATGGCCCGGCGGCGGTCGCGTACTTTTCTCCTGAGTACGGGATTACGGCCGCGCTGCCGCAGTACTCGGGCGGCCTCGGAATCCTCGCCGGCGATCACCTGAAGTCAGCCAGTGACCTGGGCGTCCCGCTGATCGGCGTCGGGCTGTTCTACCGGCACGGCTACTTCACCCAGTTCCTGTCAGCCGAGGGCTGGCAGGCCGAGCGGTACCCGGCGTCGGACCCAGCCGGGCTGCCCATCGCGATGCTGCGCGACAACGTCGGCGCTCCGGCCAGGGTGACGGTAGGCCTTCCCGCGGGCGGGGTGCTTGCCGCTCAGATCTGGGTCGCCGACGTGGGCAGGATCCCGCTGCTGCTGCTGGATTCCTACACCGAGGACAACGACCCGCTGCTCCGCGACGTCACCGACCGGCTGTACGGGGGCGGCAGCGACCACAGGCTGCGCCAGGAACTGCTGCTGGGCATCGGCGGCGTCCGGGCGGTCAGGCTGTACTGCGCGATCACCGGCCACCCGCAGCCCGAGGTGTTCCACACCAATGAGGGTCATGCCGGGTTCCTCGGAGTGGAGCGGATCAGGGAGTACCTCGCCAGCGGCGCGTCCTTCGCTGAAGCGGTCGAGCTGACGCGGGCGGGGACGGTGTTTACCACGCACACACCGGTGCCCGCGGGGATCGACCGGTTTGACAAGAAGCTGATCGAAGCCCAGTTCGGGCCGGGCGGCGGTGAGTCTGGGCTGCCCGTCGAGCAGATTCTGGCGTTCGGCGCCGAGACCTACAGCGGCGGCGAGCCCGAGGTCTTCAACATGGCCGTGATGGGAATGCGGCTGGCTCAGCGGGTCAACGGTGTCAGCAAGCTGCACGGCGAGGTCAGCCGGGAAATGTTCACCGGTCTGTGGCCTGGCTTCGACACCGCCGAGGTGCCGATCGGATCGATCACCAACGGCGTCCACGGCGCGAGCTGGGTGGCCACGGAGATCATGAGCCGGGCCGAGGAAGTCCACCCGCCCGGTGCTGCCGGATGGCTTGCCGACGACCCGCTGACGTGGGAAGCGGTCGCCGCCGACCCGGTCCTGATCTTCCAGATCAGGCAGCTGCTCAGAGGTCGCCTGGTGGCCGAGGCGAGGTCCAGGCTGCGGACGTCCTGGAAGCAGCGCGGCGCATCGGACGCCGAGCTCTCCTGGATCGACGGTGCCTTGGACGAGAACATCCTGACGATCGGGTTCGCCCGTCGGGTGCCTTCCTACAAGCGCCTCACCCTGATGCTCCACGACCCCGCCAGATTGCGGGCGCTGCTGCTTGATCCCGAGCGGCCCGTGCAGATTGTCATCGCGGGGAAGGCCCATCCGGCTGACGACGGCGGCAAAGCGCTGATCCAGGAGATGGTCAGGTTCACCGACGACCCGGCCGTTCGGCACCGGATCGTGTTCCTGCCCGACTACGACATGGAACTTGGCCGGACCATGGTCCAGGGCTGCGACGTGTGGCTGAACAACCCGCTCAGGCGGCTCGAAGCCTGTGGCACCTCGGGCATGAAGGCGGCGCTGAACGGCGGCCTTAACGTCTCGGTGCTCGACGGCTGGTGGGACGAGTGGTTCGACGGCCAGAACGGCTGGGCCATACCGTCGGCTGACTCGGTCGCCGATTCTGACCGCCGCGACGCTGTCGAGGCGGCCGCGCTCTATGACCTGCTTGGCCGGTCAGTCGCGCCGCTGTTCTACGACCTCGGCGCCGACGGGCTGCCGCGCCGGTGGCTGGAAATGGTCACGCACACCCTGCGCACGCTTGGTCCCAAGGCCCAGGCGACCCGCATGGTCAGGGAGTACACCGCCGATCTCTACGTGCCGGCGTCCCGGTCCTCCAGGGCGCTGACCGACGACGCTGACCGGCCCTTCGCCGGCGCTGCCGAGCTTGCCGCCTGGAAGCAGCGCGTTACGCAAGCCTGGCCTGACGTCAGGATCGAGCACGTGGAATCGCACGATGGCGAGCAGTACCCGGGGGCGAAGCTCGCCGTGCGGGTGGGCGTCGCGCTCGGCCCGCTGTCGGCGGAGGACGTGAGCGTCGAGGTGATCTACGGCAGGACGGGTGACGACGATGAGATCGCCGATCCGATCCTGGCCGAGCTGGATGTGGAGTCTCCGCCAGGATCGGACTCGGTCGCCTGGTATTGCGGCCATGCGGTGCTTGGCCAGCCCGGTCCCTTCGGTTACACCGTCCGGGTGCTGCCCAAGCACCCGCTGCTCTCCGGCCCGGCCGAGATGGGCCTCGTCGCCGTGCCGGTCGCGCCGACCGGCATGGTAAGCGGCGACCTGCGTTAGCCCGCTCTGGCCGGGTTCGCGACGAGCCGACGCGCCATTTGCTCCACGCAATGTAATTAGGACGTCACCGTGCGGATTTAAGGCAAGCTGGACGTCATGCCGTCGTTCCGGAAACGACACGCTCCGTCCCCTGAGCAAAATTTGTCGTCTTAGCGATTAGAACGCCAGCAAAAATCGAACGACGTGTGACATCCTGTGATTCGACGACTTCAAGGAGTAGCGCCAGTAATGGTCACTGTAAGTCACGATGTAGTCACGTTAGTACGCCAACGAGAGGATCCGCTGCAGTGAGAATTCAGATTGAGCCGGACAATAGGCTCCTCACGCCTGCCGAGGTCGCGGCCATGCTTCGAGTCGACCCCAAGACCGTGACGCGCTGGGCTCGGGCCGGCAAGCTCTCCTCGATCCGGACGCCTGGCGGTCACCGCAGGTATAGCGAGTCCGAAGTCCGCGGGTTCCTGAACAGCTGGCCGAGTGTCAACCTGCCGAGCGCTATAGGTGAGTGACAGGGTCACCGATCCCGCGTTGTGCGGCGGAGGGCGTTCCCGTGCGGAGCGGGCAGGCCCTCCGCCGCTGTCTTGGCCAGCCGCCAACCTGCGTCGCGCTGAGGACGCGGCGCCGTGATCACAGAAGAGGCTGCGTAAAATCGCCGGTGCGCGTGCTCGCAGGCTAACTCTCGGCACAGGCAGGACCCTCGGAGGTCGACATGGGCGAGTTCGTGCGGGTGCAGATCGATCAGGCGATCGCGACGATCAGGCTCGAGCGGCCCCCGATGAACGCGATCAACTCACAGCTTGAGACCGAGCTTGCCGAGGCTGCCGCGGGTGTCGCAGCTGACGAGCAGGTCAGGGCGGTAGTCCTCTACGGCGGCGAGAAAGTATTCGCGGCCGGCGCCGACATCAAGGAGATGGCCGACGCCAGCTATAGCGCCACGGCGACCCGCAGCCGGCGGCTGCAGGATGCCCTTTCCGCAGTGGCCAGGATCGGCAAGCCGGTCGTGGCCGCGATCACCGGTTACGCGCTCGGCGGCGGTCTAGAGCTCGCGCTGTGCGCCGACTTCCGGGTCGCTGGCGAGAAGTCGAAAGTTGGCCAGCCGGAAATCCTGCTCGGCCTGATCCCAGGAGCGGGCGGCACACAGCGGCTGCCGAGGCTCATCGGGCCAGCCAGGGCGAAGGACATCGTCTTCACCGGCCGCTTCGTGGGGGCTGCCGAGGCGCTCGCGATCGGGCTGGTGGACAAAGTCGTTCCTGATGCCGACGTCTACGCCGCTGCCCGCGACCTGGTAGCCAGGTACGCCAACGGCCCCGCTGTCGCGCTCAGGGCGGCAAAGCAGGCGATCGACGACGGGCTGGACGCGGATCTCCGTACCGGCCTGGAAATCGAGCGGCTGCATTTCGCCGGCCTCTTCGCGACCGAGGACGCGGGCACGGGCATGCGCAGCTTCGTGGAGAATGGACCGGGGAAGGCATCGTTCACCGGGCGGTAGCCACGGCCCTCGCGCCACGACTATCCGTCTGGCCCGGATCGGCGGAGGAGGACGGAACGAAAGATGACACAGCCGGGTGATGGCGCGCAGGCCGACGACGGCCTCTCACTGGACATGGTGGCCGCAGCCTTGCGCGCCGACAGCTCGGACATCGCGATCTACGCCCAGGTGCTGACCGAGTCGCTTGGTGAGTCCTTGCCCGCTGGCTGCGTTACCGTTGACCGGAACAGAAGCATGTCTGACCGGATGCGGGATCGGCCAGGCACCGTCACGAGAGTCTCCGTTCGGCTCGGCGAGAAGACCATGACGCTGGGCACTCAGCGTGGAGCACCGGTCGCTGAGATCTGTCACGAGGTACGCGGCATCGTGCTGTCACGCAACGTCGTGCCGATCGCCGAGTGGGCTGCCGAGCTGGCGAGAGGGCTTGTCCAGCACGCGGAGCAGAACGCGGCCGCCGCCACGGCCCTGCGACGCCTGGTCGCGGGCAGCTAACGGCCTCCGTAGATGAGCCCGCGAAGGCCAGGGCCGTCAGTAACGGCAGCCCCCGATATCTGGGCGGCCGGTGCGCAGAAGGCGATCCGTAAGCTATGAGGTCATGAAGGTACAAGACCTCACGCCCGATCGTCTCGGGCCGTACCGCCTAGTCAGGCGGATCGGCGAGGGCGGCATGGGCGTGGTGTACCTGGCCTTGAACGCGGCGGACGAACAGGTCGCGCTCAAGGCGCTGCACCCGGGGATGGCCCAGGAGTCGAACGCCAGGCGGCGGATGGGCCGTGAGGTCGAGACCATGCGGCGAGTACGGAGCCGCTATGTGGCCGAGGTGATGGATGCGGACCTAGACGGCGATCCGCCGTACATCGTGACCAGGTACGTGCCCGGGCTGACCCTGGACGAAGTGGTCGCCGGAGGCGGCCCGCTTTCCGGTCCTGCCCTGGGGAGGCTCGCATACGGGCTGGCCGAGGCGCTGGCCGCGGTTCATTCCGCCGGAGTCGTGCACCGCGACCTCAAGCCGGGCAACGTGATGATCTCCGACGGAGAGCCTGTCATCATCGATTTCGGCATCGCCCAGCTGCATGAGACGACCAAGCTGACCATGACCGGCATGTTCATGGGCACCCCCGGGTACCTGGCGCCCGAGGTCATCGAGGGCAAGGAGAGCGGCGCCGCCTCCGACGTGCACTCCTGGGGGGCCACAGTGGCCTTCGCGGCGACCGGCCGGCCGCCGTACGGCACAGGGCCGTTCGAGACCATCTTCTACCGGATCATGCATGGCGGCCCGAACCTGGACACGCTGCCCGCGCCGTTGCAGCCCCTCGTGCTTGACGCGCTCTCGCGCGACCCAGCCAGGCGTCCGTCACCTGCTGAGATCGGCCAGCGGGTCGCCGCGATTGATCCGGGCGCCCTAATCCCGAGCCCGCCGGCCATCGCTGCGCGGCTGGCGGCCGGCGACACGATGTTTGACGAGCCGCCAGGCGGCGGTCTCGGCGGCCTCAACGGGGGACCACCACCTGGCGCGCCGCCTGCGGCGACCGGTACCGATCAGGACCGGCACGCATGGCCTTCGACGACCAGGCCGTTGACCACATCGCGACCTGGGGATGTTCGTGATTTGCTGCCCCCGGTCAGCTACCGGCCGACGGGCCGGGCAGGGTTTGCCGGCAGCGCGGGCAGGGCCGGTCCGCCAGGGGCAGACCTGGCGCGCGCGGGCGCGGGCTTGGCGGGCCAAGCTCCGGCCGGAGTTGCGGCGCCCGGGCAGGCGGCGGACCCGGCAGCGCTGTCGCAGGGCGGACCTGGGCCGTCGCAGGGCGGACCTGGGCCAGGTGGTGCGCGGCAGAGCGAGCGGCCGGCGGGCGGCGGTGAAGCGGCCAGGACGGTGGGTCCGGTGTCGCCGTGGAGCCCGCTGGTGATCGCCACCGTCGCCATGGTTGTGGCGATCAGCGTCATGGCGCCGATCCTCGGCACGGGGCTCGCGCTTGCCCTGCTTGTCGCGCTGCGCGCGGTCACCATTACCGGACGGCAGCTCGCCAAGCGGCGGTCAGGCGACGGGAGCCGGGCCGGCCTTTCGCTGCTCGCGGTCGCGCTCTACCCGCTCGCGGCATTGCGCTCGCTGCTCGGGCTGCTGCTGGCCGCTCCGGTGGCCCTGCTCGCGTTCTGCGTGGTGGCGGCGATCACCGTAATCGCCGGGCCGGCGCGCCCGCTCCCTCAGGCGGTGGCTTTCGGCGCGGGAGCGCTTGTCGCGGTCGTCGGGCTCGGGCCTGGTTCGTCGGGTAGCAGGTCGGCGCTTGCCCGCCTGTACACGTCGGCCGCGCGCAGCACGATCCTGCTGGCCATCGCGTACGTGGGGGTCATCGCGGTCGCGGTCTGGGCCGGGCTCACCGCCTGGTATCAGTCGCCGGCGCCTGCCTACTGGCCGGTCAGCAGCCTGCACAACCAGCTGCTTCACTTCCCGGCCATCAGGACCATGCTGACCGACGTGTGGCAGAGCCTGCTCAGGCTGGCGCACCAGATTGGCCTGTAGCCGCGCGGCGCTCGGCGGGCTGCCTCGGCATCGGCACGGAGCGTGTCTGCTCCGGCCGCACCCTGACGGCGTTCTGCTCGCCGGCGAGGTCCGGTTTGGCCAGACCGAGCCCGATCACCTCGTTGGCCAGCCTGATCCGGCGGTTGGGCCCTTCGGGGATCTTCAGCTTGGTGTAGAGACGCAGGAGGTGCTGCTTCACGGCGGCCTCGGTGACGACGAGGTCGGCGGCGATCTCCCTGGCGGTCGCCGGGGTGACGAACGCGTCGTCGGACAGCGCGGGCCGGCACAGTGATGCGACGACGTCGAACTCGCGCCGCGTAAGCTCCGGTGCGGCCGACCGAAGGTGCTCAGCTTCGAGGTTCTCATCGGTCTCGATCCCGCTGATTCTGCACCGGGCCGAGCCGAAAGTCAGGGCATCTCCGTCGGCCAGCAGGCGCCTGGCGACGAGCCGGCCGTTCACTCTGGTCCCGTTGCGCGATAAACCCAGATCCATCACGTAGACATACGGCCCGCGCCTGACCAGCTCCGCATGCAGCAATGAGACGCTGGGATCGGTGAGCCTGATATCCACGTACTTTCCGCGGCCGACCATCGTCAGCTCCGGCTGGAGCGGGATCTGGGCTCCGGTGCTCGCGACCTGGATTTGGGGACCTTCCATAGACAGCACCTTCCGCGCCGGAGACAGCCCTCCTCAGCTGCATGCTTACCCGGCATAACAAGATCCAACCGGGCAACCCGGACAGAGACGGGCTGGCCGGCGCGTAGCTATCGGATTCGGCGGGAAAGTACACTTCCGAGCGGGCGGTCTGGAGGCGATGTAATGGCGCGGCAGCCATCGAAGGGACTGGCGGACGTCGTGGCCGCGGCGACCGCCTTGAGCGATATTGACGGCAGGATCGGGCGGCTTTCGTACCGCGGCTACGACATCAACCAGCTGGCCGGGACGGCAACCTTCGAGGAGATCGCCTATCTGCTGCAGCGGGGCGGCCCGCCGACCGCCGACGAGCTTGCCTCCTACCGCGCCGAGATCATCGCCGGGCGCCGGCTCGGCACCCTGGTGACCGAGGATCTCGCCCGGATCGCGCATCACCAGGAGCCGATGGAGGCGCTGCGGACGCTGGTGTCGCTGGCCAGCGCCGACGACCCGGACAAGGATTCCAACGGCGCGGACGCCAACCTGCGCAAAGCCGCGAGGCTGACCGCACAGCAGCCCGTGCTGGTCGCCGCCTACGAAGCGGCCCGCAACGGGCGGGAACCGCCTGCACCTGAGGCCCGGCTTGGCTTGGCCGGCAACTTCCTGTTCCAGGTCACGGGTCGGCGGCCAAGCGAGCGGTCTGCTCAGATCCTCGACATCTGCCTGGTCCTGCACGCCGACCACACCATGAACGCGTCCACGTTCGCGGCCCGGGTATGCGCGGCCACCCTGTCGGACATGCACTCAGCGGTCGTCGCGGCCCTGGGGACGCTCAAGGGGCCGCTGCATGGCGGCGCCAACGAGCAGGTCATGCGCAGCATGGAGGAGATCGCCAAGAACGCTCAGGACGACCCGGTTGAAGCCGCCGGCACCGAGGTAGCGGCCAGGCTCGGCCGCGGCGAGAAGATCATGGGCTTCGGCCACCGGGTGTACAAAGTAGAGGATCCGCGCGCCACCCACCTGCGCGTCCTGGCTGCTGAACTGGCCGAGACGGCAGGTGACGACACCTATTACCGGATGTCGCGGAGGATCGAGGAGACTGTGCTCGCGGTGAAGGGGCTGTATCCGAACGTGGACTTCTTCGCGGCCACGGTCTACCACTACCTCGGTATACCGACGGATTTGTTCACGCCGGTATTCTCGGTCAGCAGGATGGCCGGCTGGACAGCGCACGTGATCGAGCAGCATGCGGACAACAGGCTGATCAGGCCAGACAGCGAGTACATCGGCGAGGCAGGCCTGATCTGGATCCCGCTGGCGGCACGGTGAGCCACGCAGCACCTCAGCGATCGGCGCCTCCGCCGGGACGGGTGATCACGGGGGCCGGCCGGCATAGTGCGCGCAGGCGCGAGGCCCGAGGACGCCGGGGGCACGAAGAGCAGGACCATGCCGGACAGTCACGAGTCGGGCAATTGCCGTATCTGGCCGTCATGGTCGGCGTCGGCATCGCGCTGCTGATAATCAGTCAAGGCGTCCGCCTCGTCGGAAGCGGTACGTTGGTATTCGCGGGCGTGCTGCTTATTGCCGCCATGGCCAGGCTGGTCCTGCCCGAACGGCGGGCTGGGCTGCTGTCATCGAGGCGGCGATTGCTCGATGTGGCGATCCTCGGGACGCTCGGCATCGGCCTTCTGGTGGCCGGGCTGGTGGTGCCGGTTCCCAGCTAGCCCCGCGACCAGCGCGGTTTGAGTGTTCGAACCAGAAGTGATGAAGGGATCATTGGCGTGTCCAAGATCAAGGTGGCCAACCCCGTCGTAGAACTCGACGGCGATGAGATGACGCGTATTATCTGGCAGTTCATCAAGGATGAGCTGATCTTGCCCTACCTGGATATCGATCTGCGTTACTACGACCTGTCGATCAGCAGCAGAGACGCCACCGATGACCAGGTAACGATCGATGCCGCCAACGCGATCAAGCAGTTCGGCGTCGGGGTCAAGTGTGCGACCATTACGCCGGACGAAGCCAGGGTCTCCGAGTTCGGCCTCAAGAAGATGTGGCGGTCACCCAACGGCACGATCCGCAACATCCTCGGCGGCGTCGTCTTCCGTGAGCCCATCGTGATCGAGAGCATCCCGCGGTTCGTGCCCGGCTGGACCAAGCCGATCGTCATCGGCCGCCATGCGCACGGCGACCAGTACCGGGCCAGCGACTTCGTCGTCCCGGGCGCCGGCACCGTGACGATCTCTTACCAGCCCGCCGACGGGTCCGTCGGGCGGCCGGTCTCGATGCAGGTCGCCCAGTTCACCGGCAGCGGGGTCGCGATGGGCATGTACAACTTCGACGACTCGATCAGGGATTTCGCGAGGGCCACGATGCGCTACGCGCTTGACCGTGGCCTCCCGCTGTACCTGTCGACCAAGAACACTATCCTCAAGGCCTACGACGGCCGGTTCAAGGACATCTTCGCCGAGGTATTCGAGTCCGAGTTCAAGGCCGATTTCGATGCCGCGGGCCTGACCTATGAGCACAGGCTCATCGATGACATGGTGGCCCAGGTCATCAAGGGCGACGGCGGCATCGTCTGGGCCTGCAAGAACTACGACGGTGACGTGGTGTCCGACATCGTGGCGCAGGGCTTCGGCTCGCTGGGCCTCATGACGAGCGTGCTGATGACGCCGGACGGATCCTGCATCGAGGCCGAGGCGGCGCACGGCACGGTGACCAGGCACTACCGGCAGCACCAGCAGGGCAAGCAGACGTCCACCAACCCGATCGCCTCGATCTTCGCCTGGTCCAGGGGCCTGGCCTACCGCGGCAAGCTCGACGGCACGCCCGAGGTCACGGCTTTCGCCGAAACGCTGGAACGGGTGTGCATCGAGACAGTCCTCAGCGGGATGATGACCAAGGACCTTGCGCTGCTGATCGGCCCGGACGCGCCGTACCTGACCACCGAGGAGTTTCTCGGCGCACTGCACAAGAACCTGCAAGCCGCGATGGCAT